>Ga0075425_100002573_pt1 | contig 18199 bp, 17 predicted proteins | sample SoiMethybrSBSTD4_FD_75300 | JGI IMG/M metagenome (GOLD analysis project Ga0075425, IMG submission 75300) | Bulk soil microbial communities from a Populus tree surrounding site in Tennessee, USA - Soil MetaG P. TD hybrid SBSTD4 | ecosystem: Environmental > Terrestrial > Soil > Tree plantation... | reverse complement strand
CCTGCGATGACGAACGGCGCGCCGAACGACGCTTGCAGGATCACCCCCGCGAGCATCGCGCCGAAGGGCCGCACGACATAGCGCGCGGTGTTCGTGTACGCAGCGGCCGCCGTGCGTTCACCCGGCTCCACGAGCTCCATCACGTAGGCCTGGCGCGTCGGCACGTCCATCTGGCTCAGCGCCTGACGCCCGAGCAGCAGCGCGATCGCCACGCCGACGTTCGGCGCGAACGGGATGAGCGCCAGCAGGACGTTCGACGGCAGATGCGAGAACACCATCGTGCGGAGCAATCCGAAACGCTCGGCGATCCGGCTGGCGGCGAGGAACGACAACGACTGCAGCACGCCCACCCCGAAGAACAGCAGCCCGAGCGTCTCGGTGGAGATGCCGAACTTCCGCCGGAACCAGAACGCGATGAAGCTCTGGACCACGAAACCGCCCGAGAACGCGTCGGCAGCGAACAACCCCGCAAGCGCCCCGACCCTCTTGCGCGAACGCTGGAGCGTGCGGCGTTGGGTCGGACGTTCCGACTCGACGTCGTCCGACAGCGTCCCGGCGATCGCCGCGCCGATGATCCCCGCGGGGATGAACGCGAGGAAGAACCGGAAGTCGGAGGGCGCGCCGTGCCAGAGATGGCGCAGTGCCGCCGGGCCCCCGGCCGCCAGCGCGCCGACCGAGCCGGAGATAGCCGCGACCGCGTTGTAGGTCCCGAACAGGCGGGTGCGCCGCTCGGGCCCGGCCGTCAACGGCAGCATCGCTTGCTCGAGCGACGTGAACGGTCCCGACTCGACCACGTCGGTCGAGACCGTCCCGAGCAGTCCCGCCGCGGCGAGCAGCCAGAACGACGACGACAACCCGAACGCGATGCCGGCCACTGCGAGGCCGATGAACAACAACCCGTACATCCGCCGGCGGCCGATGCGATCGCCGAACCACGCGATGGCGAGCGACATGATCGCGGTGCCGACGAGGATGGAACCCAAGATGACGCCGACGCGCAGAGATGAGTATCCCCGCGCGTCGAGCACCGCTCCGAGCAGGACCGAACCGAACCCGTAGACCGCGGCTCGAACGGCTTGAGCCCAAAGGATCTTCCGCGCGTCGGCGCTCACGCGGAGCGCCTCGCGCGTCGTCCGCTAGACCTTCGCTCCCCGATCGCTATCGGCTTCGTGCTGGCGGCGATGCCAATCGGCACTTCGCTGCTCGAAGTGCTCGCGTCGCGCTTGCCAGTCGTGTCCAGCCCAGCCACCCCTCCACGGTCCGCGCCGCCCACCACGGGCGAACGCGAATATCGCGAAGAATACGAGCGGGAAGAGGAAGAAGCCGAACGGGAAGAAGCCCCAGCCGGGCCCGACGGTCCGGACGACCTCGACCGCGTGCCCGCCGGCCTCCACGCCGTGGCTGTATCCGGCGTTGTACGCGCTCACGCCGATCGCGACCGCAGCCGCGATCAACAACAGCACGATCAGGATGCTGAACGGACGTCGCATGACGCTTCCCTCCCTACGCCTCGGCGAGGATCCCGTAGATCTTCTTGCGGGCCTCGTCGAGGATCTCCTTGGTGCGAGCGACCTGCTCGCCTGTTCCCGTACCGGCGACCTGCATCGCCGCGGCGCCGAGCTGGAACGCCGCGCCCTTGAGCTCGTGGAATTGGTCCTCTGCCGGCATGTCCCACGGCGCGTCGGCGTCGCCGCGCTCCGCCAGGGCTTTGCGCCCGGCGGCCGTGATCGAGAAGACGCGGCGGCCGTCGCGCTCCTCCCCTTTGACGAGCCCCTCGTCCTCGAGCAGCTGCAGCGTCGGATAGACGGAACCCGGGCTCGGGCGCCAACGCCCGCCGCTGCGTTGCTCGAGCTCGCCGATCACCTCGTAGCCGTGCATCGGCCGGTCGGCAAGCACGCCGAGGATGGCGTTTCGAACGTCGCCGCGCCGAACCTTGGGCCCGGCCATCCACGGCGGCCCGAACCCTTGCCGCCGCATCATCCGGCGCACGTGCGGGGGCGGCCCGAAGCCGAACCCTCCGTGCTCGTGATCTCGTTTCCTGCCCATCTTGTCCTCCCCTTCTGAGGGCGTCCCAACGTGTTCCCTCGTGTGCCGTCACGATATATCGCGAACGCACGCGCTGTCAAGAGGGCCTCGAGGTCTCCCGATGCAGTCACCCCTCGGCTTTGGCCGTGCTCGGACCGCGTAGCATGCGAGCCGTGGACGTCCTCGTTGAGTTCTTCAAGCACAACACGATGATGAACGACCGGCTGCTCGACGCCTGTCGCGAGCTATCGGTCGAGCAGCTCGCCGCGACCGTGCCCGGCACCTACGGAAGCATCGGCGCCACGCTGGTCCACATCGCGGTCGCGCAAGGTGGATACGCGGCGCGGCTGTCGGATGTGCCGCGGCCCGAGGAGCTGCCGGAGGATCCGTTCCCCGGCTTCGACGCGGTCGCCGAGCGGATGGCGCTCGGGAACGCGCAACTGGAAACGGCAGGCGCGCTCGGCGATCAAGAGCGCGAGATCGTCGTCACCGGCGACGATCCCCCGGGCAAGTTCCAGATGGAGGTCTCCCTGCTGCTCATCCAAGCGATCAATCACGCGACAGAACATCGCTCGCAGATCGCTACGATCCTCACGCACATCGGCATCCAGCCGCCCGAGATGGACGCCTGGACGTACTTCTTCGCCGCCGGCTACATGCCCCAGGTATAGGAGGACACGTATGCATTTCGTCGGCAACCAAGCATGGTTCGCGGCGCTGCTCGTGCTCCATGTGATCGGCGCCATCGTGGGCATCGGCCCGGCGTTCTCGTTCGGCATCATCGGAGCCAAGACCGCGAAGGCCACAACGCCGGAGGCGCGCATCGCGCTCATCGACATGATGCACACGATCGAGATGGGGATGCTCGCTCCGACCGTACGGTTCGTGCAATGGGCGACGGGCGTGGGGCTGATCTTCAACCGGGGACTCAACCATGGGTTCTGGTTGAAGAACCATCTGTGGCTCACGGTGTCCATCCTGATCTACGCGATCCTGCTGGTGCTCGGTGAGGTCGTTTTCGCGCCCAGCGCGAAGCGGCTCCATACTGCGGCCGTCGCCGGCGATTCCGCGACGGTCGAACGCGAGCTCGCTCTGGCCAAGAAGCTCGGACCGATCGCGCCGCTACTGACGATCGCGATCATCGTGTTGATGGTCTGGAAGCCGGGCTCGAGCTGCGCGACGCTCAGCTGCTGAGCGCCCGGCCGGCGACCCCGATCCAAAGTGCCCCCGGTGGGATTCGAACCCACACTGAGAGCCCTTTTAAGGGGCGCTCCTCTGCCGATTGGGATACGGGGGCAACTGAAGACTTTACCCGCGCAACGCAGGCCGTTCGACGACCAGTCGCGCTAGGCCGACCGGCGTAAGAACTCGACAACGGCCGCCGTGAACTCGTCTCGCCCGAGGGAGCTGCCGTCGTCGCCGGTGATCCGCAACTTCGGCGTCAAACTGTCGTTCCCGTCGAACGTCCAGCGCCCGGCGCCGGACTCGCGCGCGGTGAGCTCTTCGGCGAGCGGCGATAGGTCCACGCGCGGCATCGTCGGCCGTGACACGTAGCGCACCCAGGTCTCGTAGCGATAGCGCACGATGTAACGGTTTCCCCGCACCACGAGCGTGCGGAACATCGACGTCCGGTTGTGGAGCGCGCCTTGATGGCACCCGAGGATGCCCGCCTCCGACTCGATCGTGTCGTCACCGTCCTCTGGGAGCGTCACGATCGCGAGGTCGAGCTCCGGCATCTCGGCGATCGTGATCTCGCCTCGTTCCACCCGATCGAGGTCACGCTGCAGCCACGCGTCCTCCGCTTTCCACCACGGCCGGAACCGATCGGTCGCCGCCAGCATGTCCGGCAGTTTCGTCAAGCATTCCTGATAGAGCGCGGCCGATTGCTCCGGATAGGGCCGGCCGAACACTTCAGCCCCGAGCGGCGACCGGTCGGCGTCCGCGTACGACATCAGCGCGAACGCGACGCGCGCCGCGTCCCGCGAGGAGAAGACGCCGAAGTCCCCGGCCGACGCCACGTCGATGATCTTCTCCCGCGCGGCTTGCGCCTCCGGCGGATGGAGCACCGCGTAGATGCCGCACAGGCCGTCCTCGTCGAAGTGGTTGTTCGACACCGCTTCGGCTCCAACCCACAGGTCCGGCCGGTCGAGGTAGCGGAACGCGATCTGCGTCGACAGATCGTCGGCGAGCTCGTCCGGCGAGCCGCTGCCGACCCAGTGCGACAGTGTGATCAGTGTTCCGTCGGCCGGATAGCCGTCGACGATGATGTTCGGCTCGCCGTGCAGTTCATCCCACGGGACGTACCTCACGACCGGGGCCCGCCGACGCGCGCGGCGATCTCGCGCGCTTCTTCAAGACGCTTTTCATCCACGAACAGCCGGGTGCCCCAGTCCCCCGCGAACAGCACACGCGTGATCCGGCCCGACTGCTTGTACCACCACACGATCCCCGCCTCTTCGAGCTCCTTCGCGATCGCGTTGGCGTGCTCGTCGGTGAACTGGCCGAGGTATACCGTGGATACGCGTTCCTGCTTGGTCACGAAGCCTTCTCTTCGAAGCGCGATGCCAGCGCTTTCTTGTCGACCTTGCGCGTCCCGCCGCGCGGGAACTCCTTCAAGACGAGCCACCGCTTCGGCCTGCGGTAAGAGGCGAGCTGCTTGCGCGCCCACTTGTCGAGCTCGGCTTCGGTCACCTTCGAGCCGCTCTTCGGGACCACCGCCGCGCCGACCACGTTCCCCTTCGCCGGGTCCTCGATCCCGAGCACCGCCGCGTCTGCAACCTTGGGATGGCGCCGGATCTCCTCCTCGACTTCGACCGGGAAAACTGAGTAGCCGCCCACCTTGATCACTTCCTTCTGACGCCCTTCGAAGAACACGGTGCCGAGCGGTCCGACGCGCGCGAGGTCGCCGGTTCGCAGCCACCCGCCCTGCAGCACCTTGCCGGTCGAATCCGGGTCCTTGTGGTAGCCCTCGAGCACGCCGGGCCCTTTCACGCACAACTCCCCAACCGAGCCGCGCGGGAGCTCGCGGCCCTTCGCGTCCACCACCTTCACGCGGTACGGGAACACGGGCATCCCGGCGAACCGCTTCGGCAACGGCACCGGGCCCGGCGGGATCACCTTGGCCATCGCCGCCCCCGCGAGCTCGACCATGCCGTACGCCTCGAAGAACAGGGCAGGCACCGGACCGGCGAGACGGCCCATCTTCTGGAATCGCTTCGCGAGATCTTGCGGCATCACGTCCGCGGAGCTCGCGAAAACCTTCACGCTCGTGAGGTCGCGCTCCTCAGCGCCGGCGTCGAGCATCGCCCGGTACATCGCGGGCACACCGACGAACATGTCGATCTTGTCTTCCTCGATCGCGTCGAGCACGCGTGCGGCATCGAAGTGTCCGAACATCCTGTTGGTGATCCCTCCGAGCATCAACGCCACCGACACCGACAAGCCCATGATGTGCGCGACCGGGAGCCCCGTAACCGCGGCGCGAATCGTGAGCGGCAAGCCCGTCGGTTGCAGCGCCATCGGCGCGAGCATCGACAGCAGGCCGTCGTTCGTCAGGCGCGCACCCTTCGGACGGCCGGTCGTGCCCGACGTGTACATCACCGCGACCACGGTGTCCGGCGCCGCCGGCATCGGCGGCATCGGCTGGCGCACACGCCGGGAGCGGGCTGCGACATCGACAGTGCCTTTGACGCGCCCGATCGAGAACCAACGCTCGACGCCTTTGAGCTTCGAGCGTCCGCCGATCGCGCGCTTGTACGTCGAAGCATCGCCGATCACCGTCGAAGCGCCGGCGAGCTCGACGAGTGTGCGCACCTCCTCCGGCTTGAGGATCGGGTTGACCGGCACCGCAACTCCCCCAGCACGCACGACCGCGAGCACGGTGATGAGGAAGTCGACGCCGTTCGAGGGAACCACGGCGACGAGCTCACCGAGCGGCAGCCCCGACTTCGCCAGCGCGGTCGCCAGACGCGCGACCGCCCGGTCCATGTCGACGAACGTCAGCTCCTTCGATCCGGCCAACACCGAGCGGACGTCGAGCGAGAACGCGATCCGCTTCTTGTAGACCTTCGCCAAACGCTCAGAAAGGTTCGCGACCGTCAGATCGCGTCGCAGAGCGAGCAGCACCCGGCGCGGGAGCGAGGCAGGGATCGCCCGGCGCATCGCGCCTGGGATGTCGGTCAACGATGGGGCCACGCCGTTAAGCATCGACGCTGCCGGCCGTGCCGGGCAACCGAGGTGATCAGTTCAGCTTCGCAAGCACCGACCACCACGCCTTCTTGGTGGTCAGGTAGTCGTACAGCGAACCGCCGTAGGCCCTCGCCGCTCGGGCGGCGCTCACGAATCGAGCCACATCCGCGTCCGCGATCGAATCGCCGACCCCGCCGATGACGTGGATCGGAACGTTCGGCTTCCGGGTGAGCGCGCGGACTTGCTCAACGTTGCCCTTCGTATAGCCGTACGCGCAATGCTCCGGGACGCTCGAGCAGTCATCGCGGAAGCTCCAGTACGCCATCGGCAAGAAGACGTTCGCCGATCCTGCGAGCGGCCGCCACGGGAACCCGGTCCAGTTCTCCGGGCGCACCGCCATGGCGAGCGGCGCCGGAACGATCGCCCCGATCGGATACTTCGAGCCGACCAACGCTCGAACGCGGGTTATGTGCTCGATGATCGCTGCGTTCCACGCGGCCAGAGACGGCATCTGGCCCTTGTACTCAACGTCGATCGCCAGGGCGTCGAATCGCTGTCCGGTCGCGCTCCGGTAGACGGCGATCGCGCGGGTGCGCCGGATGTCGCGGAGCATGTCGTTGTACGCCGGCAGGTACCAGCCGATCACCTTCATGCCGGCGGCATGCGCGGCCGTCAGCCACCGGCTCATCAACGCCTGGTCCATGAACGCTTCGGAAGACTTGGGATCGGGCTTGTTCCACCGGCCGGTCTGCAGGTAGAGCGTCTTCACGCGGTGAGCGTGCATGTCGGCGACAGCCGCTTCGGGCTCGAGCTTCGGGTAGTCGTACAGGTCGACCCACGAGCCCAGGCCACGGAACGCGCTGAGGTTCGGACCGGACGGAGCTTTCGCCGCGACTCGCACCCTCGGCTTCGGTTTCGGCTTCGGTGCCGGTGGCGGCGTGAACGGCGCCGGCCAGGTGAAGCCCGTCTCGGCGGCGTCGGTGGGAAGCGCGACTGGTGCAGAGGCCGGATGCGGCGTTTGTGCGCGGGAGCGGACCGCGAGCGCACCAACTCCGGCCGCGATCAACGCAGCCGCAAGCGGACCGACCACCAGCGGACGGACGACGACACGAGCCACACGTCTCATGGAGTCCCGCTAGTATCGGAGCACTCGGTCATCGCCACAAGAGGTTCCTTCCGAGCACATCTCGATGCATCAACGCGCCGCCACAACGGGGATCCGTACGCTCGTTCAACGAGCGAGCGGCGTCCTCACACTCGCCGCGGCGCTTGGTTTGTTCGGTTCGTTGTTCACCGCGCGCCCGGCATTCGCGGCCGATGCGACTCCGCCGACCGCGACCGTTTCGACGCCCGCAACGCTGACCGATCCGGTCACCGTCACGTTCTCCGAGGGCGTAAAGAACGTAACCACGGACAACGTCGGGGTTCGGCTCGACGGTGCCTCATCGAACCTGCCGGCGAACCTGGCGTGTCGCGACTCGGGCGGCGCCGTCGTGTCGTGCGCGAGCGGCCCGGCGATCATCGTCGTCATCTCGCCCGGCGCGTTCACGCCCGGCCAGCTGTACTTCGGCTGGGTGAACCCGGGAGGCCCGGCGCCGGTCACCGACATCGCCGGCAACGCCGCGATCCCCGTGTCCCACGGGTTCCGCGGGTCAACGGTCGAGCAGGAGACTTCCGTCGCCGGCCGCTACTACTGGCGGGCCGTTTCGGACGCGAGTGCGTACGGCGGGTCGTACACGACCGAGCGCAAGGCGGGCGCGTACGCGACCTACCGGTTCACCGGCTCGGCGCTGAACTGGTACACGATCCTCGGGCCCGACCAGGGCAAGGCGACCGTCACGATCGACGGTCATAGCAAGGGGACGTTCGATCAGTACCGCTCGTCGAAGCGGTACCACGCAGCGCGGATCTTCACCGGCCTCGGCTCGGGCTCGCATACGTTCGTGCTGCGCCTGCTCGGCACGAAGCGCTCGGCGGCAACCGGAACGAACGTCGTGCTGGATGCCTTCACCGTCGACGCGGTGCTCGACGCGACGCCTGCTGCCGGTTACCGCTGGCGGTTCGTCCATACTTCGGCGGCGTCGGGCGGCCAGTACACGACCAGCAACCTTGCCGGCGACAACGTCTACTTCACGTTCGCCGGGCCCGGCATCGACTGGTACACGATCTCCGGGCCCGATCAAGGCATCGCGAAGATGTACGTCGACGGCGGCCTCAAGCTGACGGTCGATAACTACGCGACGAAAACCACCTACAACGTGGTGCGGAGCCTGCGGAACATGAGCGACTCCGTTCACTCGCTCCGCATCGTCGTCCAGGGGAAGAAGCGATCGTCGTCACACGGCACCAACGTCGCCGTGGATCGCTTCGCGGTGAAGCTCGTGAGCATCGCTGCTTTCCGTGGCCTGGGTGCGTGGGTCGATCTGTTCGACTACTCGCTCGATCCGCACACCACCGTCGCGGCCATGCACGCGCACGGCGTGAAGACCGTATTCATCGAGACGGCTCGCTACTCGAGCTCGGCCGACATCGACCATCCAACCGACATCGACAAGTGGCTCGCCGAGGCGCACGCGATCGCCATGAAGGTCGTCGGTTGGTACTTCCCGGCCTACTCCGAGTACATGGACACCGACGTGCGACGCACCGTCGCGATCGCGAAGTACCGCAGCCCGACGGGGCAGAAGTTCGACGCTCTGGGCATCGACATCGAGTACAAGGGCAAGACGTCCAGCCTGTCTGAGTTCAACTCGAACATCGTCACCCACCTCGACCGGGTCAAGAGCGGTGCGGGATCGTCGTTCGCGATCGCTGCGATCGTGCCGGCGCCGCTCGGGATGGCGGTCGCGCCTTCATCGTGGACGGGGTTCCCGTGGGCGGCGATCGGGCAGCGCGCGCACGTCGTGATGCCGATGGCCTACTGGTCCTACCGAACCGACTGCAGCACGAACCCGGACCACTGCCCCTACGGATACGCCGTGGGCAACGTGAACCAGTCTCACGCACTCACCGGGCTCCCGGTGCACATCATCGGGGGCGTCGGCGACAACGTGTCGACGTCTGAGGTCTCGCAGTTCGTCAACGGAACGCTGACGACCAACGCCTACGGCGGCTCCCTCTATGACTACCGGACGACCGCGTCGAGCTTCTGGACGTACCTCGAGAAGCTGAACGCGCTTTAGCGAACCGCGGCTGGTGCGGGCTTCGCAGCGCCCGGCGCGCGCACCCCGCTCGGTGAGCTGAGGGCGAACGCCTCGAGGAGCGCCGGCATGTCGCGCGTGAGCGCTTCTCGCGCGCCCGGCTCGAGTTCCGTCAGAACACGCGCCAGCCGCCGCCGGCGGCACTGCTGCACGCCGCGCACGATCTCGCGGCCGCGCTCGGTTACCTCGAGGATCACCTGGCGCCGGTCGGCGGGGTGTTTCCGGCGTTTGATCAATCCCCGGCGCACGAGGCGGTCGACCAGCTTCGTGGCGGCGGGGCGGCCCACGACGAGCTCTTCGGCGAGTACGCTCGCGTTCCGCGGCCCGCGCAAGGCGAGCGCGGCGAGGGCCCGATACTGCGTGACGCTGACCTCGCCCTCGGTCAGCTGGTCCACGCACTGGGTCATGAGCCGAAGCAAGTGACGCGACACTTCGGTCATCGCATCGAGCAGCTCTTCGGACGATCCGGGCACCGTTCCTCCTGGAATAACCGTTTGCCTCGTCGCGTTCCCAAGGATATCATTTCCTTTGGAAACAATCAGGTCGGTGTTGGGAGGCGGGTCGTGAGGGCGGACGCGGAACGTCTCGCTCCCGAGCACGCGCTCCCCCAGCCACCGGTCGAAGAAGCACCGCTCCCGCTTGAGCAGCCCCGCCCGCTCCGCCGCTTCCGAACCCTCGAGCCTCTCAAGCACCGCGACTTCTCTTTGTTCTGGAGCGGCGCGCTCGTCTCCAACATCGGCACATGGTTACAAAACGTGGCCCTGAGCTGGCTTGTGCTCGAGATCACCAACTCTCCGTTCTGGGTTTCGATGGTGACCTTCTGTCAGTTCATCCCGACGCTGCTGTTCGGGCTTTTCGGCGGCCTCCTCGCGGACCGCGCCGATCGGCGCAAAGTCCTGCTCGTCACCCAGTCCCTTGCGATGTGTTTCGCGGCCGCGCTGGCGATCGTCACCTGGACCGGTCACGCGAGCGTCGCGACGTTGCTCCCGATCATCGGCCTCGCCGGGATCACGATGGCGTTCAACGCGCCCTCGTTCCAAGCGATCATCCCCGAGCTGATCCCACGGCGCATGCTGCTCGACGCCATCTCGCTCAACTCGACGCAGTGGTCGATCGCGCGCGTCTTCGGCCCTGCGATCGGCGGCTTCATCCTGAAGGCGCTGGGTGCGAGCTGGGCCTTCGCCATCAACGCGGCCAGTTTCCTGGCCGTGATCGCGGCGCTCATGCTGATCCGCGTCGAGCGCCACGAGCCGCCCACGTCGACCGGGATGCGCGCGCTGTTCGGCGGGATCCGCTCAGCGCGTCAGTCACCAGCGATCGCGACCCTCCTCGCCGTCACCGCGATGGTCAGCCTGTTCGGCGCGCCGGTGCTCGTGTTGCTGCCCGTTATGGCGAAGAATGTGCTCGGGTTGAACGCCGGCGGTTACGGCACCCTGTTCGCTGTCTTTAGTGTCGGCGCGGTCGCCGGCGCGATCACGACCGCCACGGTGGTTCGCCGGCTCGGGATGCGCACGACGACTGCGCTCTGTCTTGCGGTTCTCGGGGTGCTCATCTTCGCGTTCGGGGTCTCACGCAGCACCGTCACTTCGAGCGCCATCTTGATCGGCATCGGTGCCGTCTACACGATGGCCGTGTCCGCGACGAACAGCGGCATGCAAACCTCAGTCCCGGCGAGCAAGCGGGGCAGGGTCATGAGCTTGTACATGATGGCGTGGGGCGGCCTTTACCCGATCGGTGGGGTGGCCGCGGGCGCCATCGCGGTTCACCTCGGCGCGCCCGCGACGTTGCGTCTCCTCGCGCTGCCGCTCGCCGCCGCCGCGATCGGGGTCGCGATCTTCGCGCGCAAGCTCGATACGGTCGTGCCGCGTTCGCGCGTCGTCGCGTCAGCGTCCTAACGCGTCGAGCACCAACCCGTCGAGGATATCTGCCTCGGACACGAGCACCTCGTCGAACTCCAAACCCTGCATCACCGCGATGAGGATCTCGGCGCCCGCAACGATGACGTCTTCGCGACCGCGCAGCATCGCCGGGAGCGATCGCCGTTGCTCAGAGGTCATCGCCTGCAACCGTGAAGCGACTTCTTTCACCTGCGAGACGCTCAGGCGCCTGTGGTGGATCGCGTCGTGATCGTAGTCCGCCAGCTCGAGCGCGATGGCCGTGACGGATGTGATCGTCCCGGCAAGGCCGACAAGCGTTTGAGCCGACGTCCCGACCACGGTCATGGCCTTTTCGACCGCGGCGTCGGCGTCACTGCGCACGGCACCGATCTCGGCCTGGGTGGGCGGGTCGTGCCTGACATGACGCTCGGTCAGCCGCACGGATCCGACGTCGATCGAGATCGCCGCGTCGACCGAACGGTCGCCGACGACGAACTCGGTCGAGCCGCCCCCGATGTCGAGCACGAGATAGGGCGCGTCGTCGGTGAGCTCGGTGGTCGCGCCGAGGAAGGACAGACGGGCTTCATCGTCACCACTCAGGACCTCCAGCTCCACGCCGGTCCGCTCCCGGACGCCGTGGAGGAATGCATGCCGGTTGGTCGCGTCGCGCACCGCGCTTGTGGCGGCGATGCGTACCCGTTCCGCGCCCAGACCCACGGCCTTCTCGTGGTAGGACGCGATCGCCTCGAGCGTCCGCCGGACGGCCTCGGCGCGAAGTCTCTTGGCCTTGTCAACGCCTTCGCCGAGCCGGGTGATGACAAGGTCGCGCTCTACCTCGGCGATCGAAGAGCCATCCACTTCCGCGACCAAGACTCGGACCGAGTTGGTTCCGACGTCGATCGCCGCGAAGCGGGTCACCGGCGCCGCGCGAACGCCGGATGCCCTGCGACCCGCTGCACGCCACCGGCGTCCGGCGCGGGCGTGACGCATGGCCGCGGACACCCGAGCGGCTCGATGCGCTCGCGCGCGACGGCGCCGATCGGATTCGAGTCCGCGAGCTCGTGCGCGTACAGGGCGTGCAGACATTTCACACGGCCGGGCATCCCTCCGGCCGACTCGCTCGCGCCGCCGTCGTCATCTCCGTCGCGATCGCGGCGGTAGCGCTCGTGCGCCTCGCGATACGAGGCCGCCAAACCGGCGTCGTCCGTCAGCCGGTCGTTGAGCTCGCGCATGAAGCCGCCGGACTCGAGCCCCCCGATCGAACGCGACGCGAGCGGGCACGTCAGCCAGTACAGCGTCGGAAACGGCTCGCCGGTCTCGAGGCGAGGCGGCGTGCGGATCACCATGGGGAGGCCGTGTTCGCAACGCACGACAGCGGAAACGTCTCCACGCGGAGACCGGCCGATCTGAACGGAAACGATCTCGCGATCGGACGGCGCGTTCACTGCAAGCGCGGCTAGCCGCGCTTCGCTTCGCGCTGACGGCGCCAGTCGACGAGACGCTCTTCGGACTGACGCATGAACTTCTTCAGCTTCGCCTCGAACTCCGGGTCCTTACTGCGCGACTTCCGCGGAGCCTCCGGCTGCCAGTCGGGCGCGGCCTGTTTGATGGAGAGGTCGATCTTGCCGCCCTCCTTGATGCCGATGACCTTGACGGTCACCTTGTCGTTCTCGCGCAGATGCTCACGCACGTCCTTGACGAAATTCCGATCGATCTCGGAGATGTGCACGAGACCGGTCTCACCTGTTGCGAGGGAGAGGAACGCCCCGTATGGGGCGATGCGGCTTACGGTTCCTTCGACGACCTGACCAACCTCTACAGGCACTACGGACCAGACTCCTTCCACGGTTCGGCCCGGCCGTTCGCCGGGGACGCGGGCCATGGTACGGCCCCTTCTTGAGGTGGGTCAACGGGCAGAGTCGGCGCGATGGTCACGGTCGGTGCGCAGCCGGCGAACGGTTCAGCGCATGCCGTGCGCGGCCCGCGATACTGCGTCCCACCAGCGCGTGTACCAGGGATCCCCGGACGTGGGCGCCGGCGCGACCTTCGGCGCCACGTGCGCCGACGACTCCGGCGCCTGAGAGCCCACGACCGCGAACGCGACCTCGCCGGGCCGCACCATCCCGAGCTCCTCGCGGGCGATGCGCTCGACCTCGTCGTCGGACGACAAAGCCTTCTGCTCGCGCCGGAGGTCGGCGATCTTGCGGTCCATCGACCGCACCTGCGCGACCATCGAACCGACGTGCTCGTCTTGGCTCGCGTACTGCCGCAGCGGGTACAGCGCCGACAGGATCAGCACGCCGAGCACCGTCGCGATCACCGCGCCGCGCGCCTTCACGCCCCCGCCTCCGCGATCAGGTCGCTGCCGGCATAGCGCGCGCCGTCTCCCAGGACTTCCTCGATCCGTAGCAGCTGGTTGTACTTCGCGACGCGATCGCTGCGCGCCGGCGCACCCGACTTGATCTGGCCGACGCCGGTTGCGACCGCGAGGTCGGCGATCGTCGCGTCTTCCGTCTCACCAGAGCGGTGCGACATCATCGACGAGTAGCCGGCGTTGCGCGCCATGTCGATCACGTCGAGCGTCTCGGTCAGCGTCCCGATCTGGTTGACCTTGATCAAGATCGCGTTCGCCACGCCCCGCGCGATGCCGTCGCCGAGCCGATCGGGGTTCGTGACGAAGATGTCGTCGCCGACGAGCTGCACCCGGTCGCCGAGCGTCTCGGTCGCGCGCGCCCAACCGTCCCAGTCGTCTTCGGCGAACGGGTCCTCGATCGAGATGATCGGATACTTCGACAGCCAATCCGCGTATCGATCCGCCAACGCTCCGGCGTCGAGCGTGCGGTTCTCTCCGGGGAACTCGTAGCGGCCGTCGCGATAGAGCTCGGTCGCGGCGACGTCGAGTCCGAGCGCGACCTCTTCGCCCGGTGTGTGCCCGGCCGCCGTGATGGCCTGGAACAAGGCCTCGATCGCCTCGTCGTTGGACGCGAGGTTCGGCGCGAAGCCGCCCTCGTCACCGACCGCCGTCGACAGGTTGCGGCCGCCGAGGACCTGCTTGAGCGCGTGGTAAACCTCAGCACCCCATTGCAATGCCTCTCGGAATGACGCGGCGCCGACCGGCGCGATCATGAACTCCTGGACGTCCACGTTGTTGTCGGCGTGGGCGCCGCCATTGAGCACGTTGAAGAACGGCGTCGGCAGCACATGCGCATTCGGGCCGCCGAGGTAGCGGAACAGCGGCAGCTCCGCCGACACGGCCGCCGCCTTCGCGGTCGCGAGCGAGCATCCGAGCAACGCGTTCGCGCCGAGTTTGCGCTTGTTCTCGGTCCCATCCAGGTCGAGCAGGACACGGTCGATCGCGCGCTGGTCGCGCGCGTCGTGTCCGGTGAGGTCGGGCCCGATCCGATGGTTGACGTTGTCGACCGCCGTCAGGACGCCCTTGCCGCCGAAGCGTTTGTCGTCGCCGTCGCGAAGCTCGAGTGCCTCGTGCGTGCCGGTCGACGCGCCCGACGGAACGATCGCGCGTCCGAGCGCGTCGTCGTCGAGCATCACGTCGACTTCGATCGTCGGATTCCCGCGCGAATCAAGCACTTCGCGCGCTTGTACAGATGCGATGAGTGCCATCGCGCGCGATTGTAACAACGGGTCGGGCGGGCTTCGTGGAGGCTAATTGATCAGCGGCAATGCTGGTGGTGACCGCCCCAACAGCGACGGGTCGGCGGCGCGGGAGCGGGCGGCTGCAAACCCGGCTGGCTCGTGAAGGAACCGCTCGACGACCCGAAGCTGCCCCCACCAAGTGAGACGGCCGGGAAGTCGAGCACCGGTTTTCCGGCGAGCGCGGAGATCATGAACCGGGTCCAGATCTCGCACGGCAGGCTGCCGCCGAACATCTTCGGCAGGCCGTGGATGTTCAGCATCGGCCGCAAGCGATCCGGGTATCCGATCCACACGACGGTCGACAATTGCGGCGTGAAGCCAGCGAACCACGAGTCGCGGTAGTCGTTCGTCGTCCCGGTCTTGCCGCCTTCCGGACGGCCGAGCCGCTGAGCGCGCTTGCCCGTTCCGCTGGCGATCACTTGCTGAAGCACGGCGCGCGCCTTGTTGGCGACATCGGGGTCGAGCGCGCGCGTCCCGACCGAACTGCCGGTCCAGTAGACGCGACCGTTTCGGTCGGTCACCTTCGTGATCGCGTAAGGACGATAGGACGTGCCGCCGTTCGCCAGCGTCGCGTACGCGGAAGCCATCTCCAGCGGCGACACACCGATCGTCAGCGCGCCGAGCGCGATCGACGGGAACGGCTCCAGCGGGCTCGTGATGCCCATGCGGTGCGCGGCGTCGACGACCTTGGAGGCGCCCACCTGCATCACGATCTGCGCGTAGACCGTGTTCACCGAGAACTTGGTCGCGTCGACGATCGACATCGTTCCGCCCGGCGCTCCCTCGTAGTTGTGGACGACCCAGTCCTCGCCGTCCGGCAGATGGATGATGCGCGGCACCGCGGCGCTGTACCGCCGGTACAGCGAGAACCCCTTTTCGATGGCGGCGACGAGGGTGAAAGGCTTGAACGCCGACCCCGGCTGCCGTCTCCCCTGCGCCGCGAGGTTGAAGCCTTGCGCCGTGATCGCGCCGGCCATCGCGCGGATCGCCCCGGTGGTCGGCTCCACCGACGCCAGCGCGCCCGACGGGTCGCCTTTGAGGTTCAACACGCTGGCGATGGAGCGCTCCGCCGCGCGCTGGGCGCGGAGGTCGAGCGTGGTCGTCACGCGCAGCCCGCCGCCGAACACCTTGGCGGCACGTGCCGCCGGCGTGTCGCCGAGCCTCGTGTCGGCGAGCAGCTGCTGCTTGATGTACTCGACGAACGACGCGCCGGCGTCGGCCACCATGTCGATCCCGTTCGAAACGGTGATCGCCGCGAGCCGGAGCTTCTCGTGCGACGCGGCCGCGAACTCGCGGTCGTCGATCATGTGCTGATCCCGCATGGCGGTGAGCACCTGCGTCCGGCGAGCGAGCGCGTCGGCGCGGTGGATGTTCGGATCCAGCGTCTGCGGGGCGCGGATGAGGCCGGCGAGGAACGCCGATTGCGCCAGCGTCAACTTCATCGCCGACTCGCCGAAGAACGCTTCGGCCGCGGCCTGGATCCCGTACGCGCCGCGGCCGAAGTACACCGTGTTCAAGTACTGCGTAAGGATCTCGTTCTTCGTGAAGCGATGCTCGAGCTGGCGCGCCATGACGATCTCGTCCCACTTGCGCGCGATCGTTCGCGACCGGTTGTGCAGATACGCGTTGCGCGCGAGCTGCATCGTGATCGTTCCGCCGCCTTGCTCCACGCTCCCGCCGGACACGTTGACGATCAGCGCGCGCCCGAGCGCGGTCATGTCGACGCCGTCATGCTGGTAGAAGCGATGATCCTCGATCGCGACGACGGCCTTCTTCATGGTGTCCGGTATCTGGGAGAAGGAGACCGGCTCGCGATTCTGCTCGCCGTGCAGGACCGCGAGGAGATGTCCGTCGGCGGAGTAGATCTTCGAGCGTGTGTCGTTGTCGGCGCCGCCGTTGGCGATCGCGGCGAGATCGTTCGCGTGTTTGGCCATCGAATCCGTGAACGGCAACGCGAACGTGGCGACCGCCACCCCGAAGAGCATCGTCCCGCCGAGGATCGTCGCGAGTACGGCGGCAAGGAGCACGCGCGCCCGGTCGATCCCGAGTCGCCTCGGGATCGTCGTCGTCAGCCGGGCCGCGCTCGTTCCCATACGTCGGATGGCGCGCCGGGTGGAGGGGGCTCCCCAGGCGCGCCCGTTCCCTCTTACCCTGCCCGAGGCCCGGTCAAGCCAAGCTTCAGGCCAAGAGAAGGGAACGTTGCTGCGATCCCGTCATGACCAGGCCGCTACGACTCGACCGAGGCCCATCCCGAAAACGACCGAGAAAGCGAGGGCGAACGGAACGTAAGCCAAGCGCGTGGCGCGCAGCCAACGACGCCGGGGCACCGACCAGACCGCCGCGAAAAACGCACCTGCGAGCAGAATCCTGTGGCCTCTTCCCAGCGCGCTTACGACGACGAACGGCACGAACGCACAACCGGCCGGTGCCGCCTGGTAGGCGAAGACCTTGTAAGGAACGCCGCTCCACGGCTGAGCGAACAGCGGCCCCGCGCCGTGCGCGGCGATGGTCGCGCGCGCATGCTCCACCATCCGAGGGGTGACGAGCGGCGCGTGCGCGAGGAGGAACCCGCCCGCGCCGGCAGCGCCGGCCCCGTAAGCGACCGCGCCCCCGGCGAGCGATCCGGCGGTCGCCGCGGCGGCGAGCGGCAGGAAGCGCTTCGGAACCGCCGCCGACAGCAGGATGACCGGGACGTCGGGAACGATCGGCCACCACAGCGCCTCGGCGACCGCCCACCCGAACGCGATCCACAGCGCCGCCCTCGAGGCGGCGAGCTCCTCAGCGCGCTCCGCGATCGAAGGTCTCGTCGCGGGACGCAGCAAGCGTGCCGCCGTGTACAAGCGCCGCACGCGACGCTCGACGATCGCGGCGGCAGCGATCGCCGGGGTGCCGGGTTCAACGCGAACGGGTTCGCCGAAGACCAGTGCGACCGGGCGGCGGCGGGGCAAGCGGCGATGTTTCGGGAGGATGTCCTGCGTTCCGGCGAGTGCGACCGGAACGATCGTCGCACCGGACGATGCGAGGAGGCCGACCCCCGGCCGGAACGATCGCATCGACCCGTCGCAGGATCGGGTCCCCTCCGGGAAGAGCAAAACGTTCCACCCGGCGGCGAGCAACGACCCTGCGCGACGCAAGCCCTCCGAGCCGTGGCGCGGGAATGGGAACGCGCCGATCGCCATCTGCGCCGCCACGCCACGCAAGCGCCCGCGGAAGAAGTAGTCCTCAGCCGCGGCCGGCGCGGTTCGCGCGCGGACG
>Ga0075425_100002570_pt1 | contig 18210 bp, 18 predicted proteins | sample SoiMethybrSBSTD4_FD_75300 | JGI IMG/M metagenome (GOLD analysis project Ga0075425, IMG submission 75300) | Bulk soil microbial communities from a Populus tree surrounding site in Tennessee, USA - Soil MetaG P. TD hybrid SBSTD4 | ecosystem: Environmental > Terrestrial > Soil > Tree plantation... | reverse complement strand
CGATCGACGAAGCCGACGAAGGCGGTGAGTCCCCGGGACGCGCGGGCGATCTCGGCCAGCGCCCGCAGGTTCGCCTCGATGAACGCCGGCTTGAACAGCAAGTCCTCGGGCGGGTAGCCGGTCACCGCGAGTTCGGGGAACGCGACCAGCGCCACGCCGAGACCGCGCGCGCGCTCCATCGTGTCGACGATCTTGCGGACGTTGCCCTCGACATCCCCGACGGTGGAGTTGATCTGCCCGAGGGCGATCCTCAAGTGTTTCATGAGCGGTCCGCATCTATATTGTACTTCTCCGCGCCGAAGGCGGCCTAGAAAGACCTCCGCGATGTTAGGATGACCGCCGATGCCCGCGAAGGTGCCCTGGCTACCGTCCAAGCTTCCGCCCGGCGCGCACGCCGAGCGTTGCCCGCGGTGCGGCCAGCTCGCCTTCATCCCCTGGACGCTTCGCCGTGACGAGCTGACCAAGCAGGTCTTCCGCACCTGGGTGTGCACCGAGTGCCAGACGACCGTCGAGCGTTTGGAGCCCGAATAGCCCGGCGCCTCCTCCTCGCCGGCCTCGTCATCCTCGCCGTCGTCGCGGCCGTCGGCCTCGCCGAGATCATTCTTCGCGCGATGGCCCGCCGTTCCGTGACCGCCCGATCCCATCGCTACCTGACGTCTGATCCCGTGGTACATCACCGCGCGCGCGCCGGCGTGTCCGCCGTCGTCGCCGGCACACCGTTCGCCACCAACTCGCTCGGCCTGCGGGACCGCGAGTACCGCCGCCCGAAGCCGCCGGCGACGTTCCGCATCCTGATGCTCGGCGACTCCTTCACCGAAGGCGGAGGGCTCGTCCTCGAGGACACCGTCGCCAAGCGCGTCGAGCGCGCCCTCGAGGCCTGGGGATGCGGGGTGTACGAGGTCGTCAACGCGGGGACGGCGAGCTACTCACCCATCCTCGAGTACCTGCGGCTGCAGGAGGTCGCGCCGATCCTCGAGCCCGACCTGGTCGTGCTCAACTTCGACATGACCGACGTGCACGACGACGTCATCCGCACCGCGACCGCCGAGCTCGATCCGCGTGGCTTGCCTCGCGCGGTGCGGAGCGATCCGGTCCGAGAAACCGCGATGCTGCTGCCGCCTCCGCCGCGGTGGCTCGGTACTCCCGGCCGGGCGCTCCATCGTTTGGCGCTCTATCAGACGTTCCGCCGGTCACGAGCGGGCCAGTGGGCGCTCGGCCCGGTCAAGATCACGCCCGAGTCGCTGGAGGCGGCGGGGCTCGTCGGTGACCTCGTGCACGATCCGATCGCCATCACGCGTGACGGCGAGTTTCCCGACCTCGTCCGCGGATGGACGCTGACCGAGCGCTATCTGCTCGGAATCCGCGACCTGGCACGCGGGCGGGGCGCTGCACTCGTGGTGGTGCTCTACCCGCATCCTTACCAGGTCAGCGCGGACGAGTCACGGGAGGGCCGGCGTCAGCTCGGCGCCGGCCCCGGCCTCTACACTTCCTCGCGGCCGTTCGAGCGGCTCGAGGCGCTGGGCCGGCGCGAGGGGTTTCCGGTCGTCAACCTGACGCCGCTGTTCCGTGCGCGCCAGGCCGAGGGTCCGCTGTTCCGCGCCGACGACATCCACCACACCCCGGCGGGTGCGGCGGTCTTTGCCGAGGGGGTCGTCGCGGGCCTGGTCGGCGTCGGCGCGCTACCGCCGTGCCGGCGATAGCGGCAGACCCGCGAGGCCACGCCAGCGGCCGACGAGCTCGCGGAGGCGGTCCGCGTCGCGCGACACGACGACGTCCGTCGTGCCGCCGGTCATGAGGTCGTAGACCCAGGGCTCGGCCATGGGTTGGAGCCGGTCGCGGGTGAACTCCCATCCGCTGAAGCCGAGATCGGTCAGGAGCTCGACCAGCTCGCGGCCCGAGGCGCCGGCCTGGCGCAGGCCGGCGGGAAAGACCTCGACGACCATGACGAGGTCGGGATGGCGGGCGAGCGTGCCGCGCATCCCGCGAAGCACGCGACACTCCGAGCCCTGCACGTCGAGCTTGACGAACTTCACGGCGCCGGGCGGCAGCTCGGGCAGCGCCGCGTCGAGCGTCGTCATCGAGACCTCGTGCGAGCGCCACCCGGGCAAGTCCGACGTGACCCGGCAGTCGGCCCAGTTGCGCGGGTTCCGCGCCAGACGACAGATGCCGTCCGCGTCGCCGACGGCGCATTCGAGCGCGGTGACGTTGTCGCCCCCGTTGAGCCGGAGATTCGTCTCGAGCAGGCGAAAGTTGTCGGGATCGGGCTCGAAGGCGAACACGCGGCCGGCCGGTCCCACCAGGCGGCTCATGAGCATGGTGTGCAGGCCGACGTTGGCGCCGATGTCGACGCACACGCCGCCGGCGAGCGGCAACCGGCGCAGCAAGGTGCGGACCTCGGGCTCGTGGTCGCCGCCGAGATAGAGCATGCGGCCGAGCATCCGGTCGTTGAGGTCGACGGTGAGCCGGAAGTCGTCGACGGGCACGACCGTCCGCGGCCGCACGCGCTGCCGCACGTACAGCCACACGCGGCGCTTCCACCGCCGCCTCAGCCAGCGCACGCTCATCGGCCTGCGGGCAACGCGTTGATGAAATCGATCAGCTGGCGCAACCGCGCGTACGACGTGCGGTTGAAGGGCAGGACGAGGCGGGGCAGCTCGGGAAACTCCGGCAGCTCCTGCGGCGCGGGCCCGGCGAGCTGATCCAGCGGGCCCTTGAGGATGTCGTCGAAGTCCCGCTGGATCGCGGCGAGATCGCCGTCGGTGAGCGGCCGCTGCAGGCGGAAGACGAGATTGTCGACGACGATCCGGGCCGAGTGGAAGACTCGATAGAAGCCCGTGAGCTCGCTCACGGCGTCCTCGATGGAGTCGACGATCCGGTAGAAGGCCAGATCGTTGCGCTGGATGAGGCGCTGCTCGACGAGCGTGCCCCGCACGAACGCGTCCCAGACGCGCCAGTACGGCTGGGCGCCGGCCTCGACGAGCACGATGGGCACGATGGTGGTCTTGCCCGTCTGCAGCAGCGTCAGCAGCTCGAAGGTCTCGTCCATCGTCCCGAAGCCGCCGGGAAACATCGCGATCGCGTGGGCCTCCTTCACGAGGAAGAGCTTGCGCGTGAAGAAGTACTTGAAGGTGATCAGCTTGGGGTCGGCGGCGATCCACGGATTCGCTTCCTGCTCGAAGGGCAGCCGGATGTTGAGCCCGAAGCTCCGCTCGCCGCCGGCGCCCTCCTGGGCGGCGCCCATGATTCCCGCCCCCGCGCCCGTCACCACCATCCAGCCCTGCTCGACCATCCGGCGCCCGAACGTGCGTGCGGCCTGCGCCGCCGGCTCGGTCTCCGGCGTGCGTGCCGACCCGAACACCGTGACTTTGCGGACGTCACGGTATGGAGCGAAGACCTTGTAGCTGTAGCGCAGCTCCTTGAGCGCGGCGTTCGTGATCTTGAGGTCGCCGATCGGCGCGCCGTCCTCGTGGAGCTTCAGCACGGTCGTGAGCATCTGCTGCACGAGACCGCGCTTCTCGGGCGGCACGCCGGCCGCGTCCACGAGCTCCTGGATGACGCGGTTCGCGGCGTCGTTCTGTAGCTGATACCGCCGGGATTCAGGCACGTTTCGAGTATACCGACCTCGGGGTCAGACTTTGACTTGTTGATATCTTCCCCGGCCGCCGATACCGGCTCTGGAAGGATGGGCGAGATATCAACGAGTCAAAGCCTGACCCCGCGTCGTGATCACGAGGCCGAGGATGACGAGGGCGGCGCCGGCCGCGGTGAAGACGGTGGCGGTCTCGCCCAGGAGCAGGACGCCGAGGGCCACGCCGACCACCGGCTGGACGTTGATGAAGATCGCCGCGCGCGGCGCCGACACGTGGGTCAGCCCGTAGTTCCAGGCGAGATATGCGAGCGCGGTCACGATCACGGCGAGGTAGAGCGTCGCCGTGATCCCCGGTGCCGTCCACGACGGGCGTGTCCCGCTCGCCCACTCGAGGGCGACCAGCGGCGCCATCGACGCCGCGCCCCACGCGATGGATCGGGCGGTGACCGTGCCCGTGTTCCAGCGGGCGAGGACGTCGCGTCCGAACAGCGAGTAGGACGCGAAGGCGATCCCGGAGAGCACGAGCAGCAGATCGCCGCGCCAGTGCGGCAGCACCGACGTCGTCACGCCGGGAACGCCGTTGACGACGACCAGCGTCGTGCCGAGGAGCACGAGGACGGCGCCGAGGGCTTCGCGGGGTCGCAGCCGCTCGCCGAGGGTCATCGGCGCGAGCAGCATCACCGACACCGGCTCGACGGCGATGAGGAGCGCCGCGTTCGTGGCGGTGGAGCGCTGCAGCCCGATGTGCGACAGCGCGTAGGCCACGCCGAAGCCGAGGATCCCCATCCAGCAGATCTTCCGGCCGTCGCCCCGCACCGCCGCCGTCCCGGACGGCCGCGGCAGATAGGCCGCCAGCACGACAGAGGCGACGGCGAGCCGGATGAACGCGAGGAGCGCCGGCGGCACGTCGAACAGCGCGACACGCTGGGCGACGTAGGCGGTGCCGTAGACGACGTTGGCGAGGAGGAGGACGACGTCCGCGCGGCGCGCGCTCACACCAGGCGCGCGTCACCCAGATAGTGCGCCCGCCAGCGCTCGAATGCGATCAGGGACCACAGGAGCTTGCGATGGCTCGCCGCGCCGCCGACGTGCTCGTCCACCAGACGCGTGATGGCGGATGGATCGAACAGGCCCACGGACCGGAGCCGATCGGGGTGCAGCATCTCGCGGAGCTCCGGCACGAGCGGGCCGCGGAACCAACAGTCGAACGGCACGCCGAACCCGTGTTTGCCGCGGGCGAGGATCTCGCGCGGCAGGCGATCGGCGACGGCCCGCTTGAGGAGACGCTTGAGGCTACCGAGCCCACGGAGCTTCAGCCGCGACGGCACGCGGCCCATGAACTCGACGAAGGTGTGATCGAGAAACGGCGCGCGCAGCTCCAGCGACGTCGCCATGCTCGCGCGGTCCGCGTTGACGAGGTTCTGGCCGGCGAGATAGAGCTTGCAGTACCGATGGATGAGGCGCGCGGTGGGATCGCCGCTCGCGCAGCCGGCGGCCGCCACGTCGATGTCCACGTACGGATCGAAGCCGCGAAGCGCGGCCGCGGCGGCGGGCGAGAGCAAGCTCGCGTGACGCTCCGGCGGCAGCCCGCCGATCAGCGGCTGGTTTCGCGCCTCAGGACGATGCCGCAACGCCTGCAGGAAGTCGCGCAGCGACTCGGGGGCGCCGGGAACGGACTCGGCGACCCGGCGGAAGGCCGCCCGCGCCGGCCGCGGCAGCCGCGCGAACCGCTGATGCCACCAGTCCGCACCCATCGACGGATAGCCCGCGAACAGCTCGTCGCCGCCGTCGCCGGTCAGCGCGACGGTCACGCTGCGCCGGGCGGCCCGCGACAGGAGATAGAGCGGAACGAAGCTCATGTCGGCCAGCGGCTCGTCGAGGAGCCCGCCGAGGTCCACGAGGACCCCGCGCGCGTCCTCGGGCGTGACCACCAGCTCCTCGTGGCGCGTGCCGTAGCGCTCGGCGACGAGCCGGGCGAAGCGGCGCTCGTCGTATGCGGGCTCGGCGTACCCGACGGAGAACGTGCGGATCCCCGTGTGCTGGCGCGCGGCGGTGGCCGCAATCGACGTGGAGTCGATCCCGCCGCTCAGGAAGCAACCGACGGGCACGTCGCTGTGCAGGCGGAGGCTGACGGCCTCGTCGAGCCGTCGGCGGATCTCCGCGCACGCGGCCGGCTCGTCGAGGGTGTCGTCCGGCGCGAACGGGATCTCCCAGTACCGCTGCGTCTTCACCTTGCCGCCGTTGGCCACGAGGCTGTGGCCCGGCGGAAGCTTCCACACCTCCTCCAGGATCGTGTGGGGATCGGGGACGTAGTCGAAGGCGAGATACCGGGCGAGGCCGCGGAGGTCCAGCCGCGCGCTCACACCGGGATAGGCGAGCACGGCGCGCAGCTCCGAGCCGAAGACGAGCGCGCCGTCGATGAACGTGTAGTAGAGCGGCTTCTCGCCCATGCGGTCGCGCGCGATCAGGAGCTCTTCGCGGCGGCGATCCCACACCGCGAAGGCGAACATCCCGTTGAGCACCTCGGGACACGCCTCCCCGAACGCCTCCCAGCCGTGCACGATCACCTCGGTGTCCGAGCGCGTCGAGAAGCGGTGGCCGAGGGCCGAGAGCTCGTCGCGCAGGCGCCGGTAGTCGTAGATCTCGCCGTTGAGCACGACGTGGACGCTGCCGTCTTCGTTCGCGATGGGCTGGTCGCCGGTCTCCAGATCGATGACACGTAGCCGCGCCACGCCGAGCGCGACGCGCCCCTCGACGTGAACGCCGACGGCGTCGGGTCCGCGGTGCCGCAGCGTGCCGATCATGCGCTCGACGATCGCGCGATCGGCGCGACCTCCGGGCGGGAGCAGGAATCCCGCGATCCCACACATGGGGCCGGCTCAGCCCTCCGCCTCGCGGACCGGCACGACGGACGGCCGGCGCGCGGGCGCGCGCAGGAGTAGCAAGCCGAGGCCCACCCAGGCCGCTTCGCGCACCCGACGGATGAGGATCGCCGACATCCCGGCCGCCGGATTCAGGCCGAGCGCGAGGAAGACGGCGACGTTCCCGCCCTCCAGCGCGCCCAGATGCCCGGGCACGAAGAACGTGACGAAGCGCACGGCCGTGCCACACGCCTCGATGATGACGGCGGTCGCCGGCGACACCGGCACGTCCAGCAGCCAGAGGATGAACCACGTCTCGGCCGCGCTCAGGACCCAGCCGAGAAAGTGACAGCCGATCGAGAGCGCCAGGCGCACCGGCTGCCGTCGATAGAAGAGCGACAGCGTGCGGTCGATGCGCCGCAGCGGCAGGCCGTGGTGTGCCGCGCGCACGAGTCCCATGCGCTCCAGCAGCTTACCGCCGCCGGCCACCATCCCGCTCATCTGGGCGTAGACGAATCCGCCGACCGCGAGCGCCTCGAGACCGAGGAGCACGGTCATCGGCTTGAGCAGCCACGCCTCGCGCGCCGGGAGCGCCACCGACGCGACGACGATGCCGAACAGCAGGAAGAGTGCCTGGGCCATCGTGATGGTGGTCTTGGCGACGATCACCGACGGCAGGCTCTCGCGGTACGGGACGCGCTCGCGGATGAGCCAGGCCTTGACCGCCTCGCCTCCGACCGAGCCGGTCGGCGTCGTGCCGTTGACCGCCTCTCCGGCCACGCGCGCCCGCGCGAGCGTCCAGAACGACACGCGGTCCCGCCGGAAGGCGAACCGCCAGCCGAGGGTGTCGCACGCGGTGATGAGCGAGAAGGGAAAGACGAGGACGATCAGCAGGCGCCAGCCCAGCTCACCGAACGAGGCGACGATCGCCCGCGGGCCGATCTGCCAGACCAGGAAGGCGAACAGCGCCGCGCCGCCCAGCAGCAGCGCCGCGCGCGGCCAGCGCCCCGAGGCGGCAGACTCACCCATACCGCGCCCGATCGTAGCGGATTCAGGGCGCGGGCACCAAGCCGATTGTCAGGCCAGCGTGTGCCTCACCATCTTGCTGTCGACCATGAAGATGACCATCTCGGCGATGTTCGTCGCGTGGTCGGCCACCCGCTCCAGGAAGCGCGAGACCAGGATCAGGCGGATGGCGCGGGGGATGGTCTTCGGGTCCTCCATCATGAACGTCAGCAGCTCGCGGAAGATCTGGTGGTTGAGCGCGTCGACGGGCGCGTCCTCGGCGCAGACCCGCCGCGCCAGCTCGGTGTCGCGAGCGACGAACGCGTCGAGGCTCTCCTTGACCATGGTCTGGGCCAGCTCGCCCATCCGGGGCAGGTCGATGTAGGGCTTGAGCTGGGGCTCGACGTTCAGCTCGCGAACCCGCTGGGCGATGTTCACCGCCTGGTCGCCGATGCGCTCGAGGTCGGTGACGATCTTCATGGCCGTGGTGATGAACCGGAGATCGCCGGCCGTGGGCTGGTGCAGGGCCAGCAGCTCCACGCACTTCTCGTCGATCTCGACGTCGTAGGCGTTGACCTCGCGGTCGCGCTCGATGACGCTCTCGGCGAGCGCGTCGTCGCGGTCCACGAGGGCCCGCATCACGCGACGGATCTGGTCCTCCACCAGCGCGCCCATCGCGAGCAGCGTCTGCTTCAGCGCCTCCAGCTCTTCGTGGAAATGCCGTTGCATGACCCGCTCCTATCCGAACCGGCCGGTGATGTAGTCTTCCGTCCGCTTGTCGTGGGGGTTGGTGAACAGCTCGCGGGTGACGCCGAACTCCACCAGCTCGCCCATGAGGAAGAAGCCCGTCTGGTCCGACACGCGGGCCGCCTGCTGCATGTTGTGAGTGACGATCACCACGGTCAGCGACTTCTTGAGCTCCAGGGTCAGCTCCTCGATCTTTGCCGTCGCGATGGGGTCGAGCGCCGAGCACGGCTCGTCCATCAGCAGCACTTCCGGATCCACGGCCAGCGCCCGCGCGATGCAGAGCCGCTGCTGCTGACCGCCCGAGAGGCTCGACCCGGGCTTGCCGAGCTCGTCCTTGACCTCGTCCCACAGCGCCGCCTGGCGCAGCGCCCGTTCGACCGTCTCGTGCAAGAACGTCCGGTCATGCCGTCCGCCGAGGCGGAGGCCCGCCGCGACGTTGTCGAAGATCGACATCGTCGGAAACGGGTTGGCCCGCTGGAAGACCATGCCGATCCGCCGGCGGATCACCACCGGATCGACCTCGGGCGCGTACAGGTTCTCGCCGTTCAGCAGGATGGCGCCGCTGACGCGCGCGCCCGGGACGACCTCGTGCATGCGGTTGATGCAGCGCACGAACGTGGACTTTCCGCAGCCCGAGGGGCCGATGATCGCCGTCACCCCGTTGGCGGGAATCCGGAGCTCGATCCCCATCAGCACGTGCCGGCTCTCGAACCACGCATTCAATGCCTCGACCCGGATGCCATCGGCCATGGGTCACCTCGGCGCGCGGGAGAGCCCGCCCGTCGCGAACCGGGCGAGCAGGCTCACCACGAAGACGATCAGGATGAGAACCAGCGCGCCCGCCCACGCCTGGCGATGCCAGTCGTCGAACGGGGCGATGGCGTAGGCGAAGATCTGGAGCGGCAGCGCCGCGATCGGCTCATCGAACCCGTGATGCCAGAACCGGTTGCCGAAGGCCGTGAAGAGCAACGGCGCCGTCTCACCCGCGATGCGGGCGATCGCGACCATGACGCCGGTGACGATCCCCGCGCTCGCCGTCGGCACGACGATGCGCAGCATGACTTTCCAGTGCGGCACCCCGAGCGCGAGGCCGGCCTCGCGCAGCGACGCGGGGACGAGCCGGACCAGCTCCTCCGTCGTCCGCACCACGATGGGGATCATGATGATGCCGAGCGCGAGCCCGCCGGCGAGCGCCGAGAAGTGACGCATCGGTCGCACCACCAGCGCATAGACGAAGATGCCGATGACGATCGACGGCACACCGTTGAGGACGTCGGCCAGGAAGCGCACCAGCCACGGCAGCCGGCGGTCGCGCGACTCCGCGAGGTACAGACCCGAGAGAATCCCGACGGGCACACCGACACACGCCGCCAGCCCGATCAGCACGAGGCTACCCACGATCGCGTTCGCCATGCCGCCGCCGACTTCGCCGACGGGCTTGGGCAGGTGCAGGAAGAAGTCGACGTTGAGCGCCGTGCTGCCGCGGTAGATGAGGAACGCGAAGATCAGGAGCAGCGGCAGGATGATGAGGCCGGCCGCCGCCGCGGCCAGCCCGTTCATGAGGCGGCTCACGGCCCGACGCCGGGCGAGGTCGCTCATTCCCTGCCCTTGGCGATGGCGCCGCCGACGCTCCAGACGAGGAGCCGGGCCAGTGCGTTCACGACCACCGTGACCACGAGCAGCAGCAGGCCGATCTCGGTCAGCGCGGCCAGATACAGGTCGGAGGTCGCCTCCGTGAACTCGTTGGCCAGCACGCTGGCCATGGTGTAGCCGGGAGCGAAGAGCGAGGCCGAGATCTCGGGACGATTGCCGATGACCATCGTCACCGCCATGGTCTCACCGAGCGCGCGCCCGAGGCCGAGGAGAATAGCGCCGACGAGGCCCGAGCGCGCGTAGCGGAGCACGGCGATCCGCGTCGTCTCCCAGCGCGTGGCGCCGAGGGCGAGCGCGGCCTCGCGCTGATGATTCGGCACGGCGAGCAACACCTCGCGCCCGACCGTCGTGATGAACGGCACCGTCATGATGGCCAGGATGATCCCGGCGGTCAGCATGCCCACACCGTACGGCGGCCCCTGGAACAGCGGCAAGAAACCCAGCGAGCTGCCGAGGATCGGCTGGACCCAGCCGCGCATGAGCGGCGCGAGCACGAAGATGCCCCACAGCCCGTACACGACGCTCGGAACCGCCGCCAGCAGCTCGATGAGGAAGCCGATCGGCGGACGGACCCAGAACGGGGCGAGCTCGGCGAGATAGATCGCGGCGCCGATGCCGAGTGGAACGGCGAGGAGCATGGCGAGCAGCGATGACAGCAGCGTGCCGTAGACGAACGGCAACGCCCCGAAGCTCTCCGCCACGGGGTCCCAGTTCGTCCCGACGAGGAACCGCCAGCCGAAGCTCCGGATCGCGGGAATCGAAGCGATCACCAGCGTCACGATCAGGGCCAGGACGAGGACCACGAAGCTCGTCGCGACGAGGCGCAGGGCGCCTTCGAAGACCCGGTCCCCGGAGAGACGGCCGCGGCGGGCGACCAGGACGTCCGCGACGGCCGCGTGCCCCGGCGCCGTTGCCGTCATCAGGGCAATGACGCCAGCAGCGGCTTTCCCTGGTACGTGATGGTCTTTACCTTCTCTTCGATCTGCTTGACGACCTCGGCCGGTAGCGGCGCGTAGAGGAGATCGGACGCGTACTTCTGCCCGTCATGCGCCGCCCACCACAGAAACTTCACCAGCGCCCGACCCTTCACCTGATCGGGCTGATCGCGGTAGACGAGCAGCCACGTGAAGCTGGCGACCGGATAGGCCTTGTCGCCGGGGGCGTTGGTCAAGGACACGCGGAAGTCGGCCGGCATGTTCTTGGCGGCTCCCGCCGCCGCGGCCGTCGTGCTCTCGATCGTCGGCTCGATGAACTTTCCCGCCTGGTTGCGGATCTGAGCGACGGGCAGCTTGTTGGTGACCGCGTAGGCCAGCTCGACGTAGCCGAGCGAGCCCGGCGTGTTCTTCACCTGCCCGGCCACGCCCTCGTTGCCCTTGCCCCCGAGCCCCACCGGCCACTTCACCGAGGTGCCGCGGCCGACCTTCTGCTCCCACTCCGGGCTCACCTTGGACAGGTAGTCGACCCAGATGTAGGTGGTGCCGCTGCCGTCGGAACGATGCACGATGACGATCGGCTGGTTGGGAAGGCTGGCTTCCGCGTTGACCGCGCGGATGCGGTCGTCGTTCCACTTCGTGATCTTGCCCAAGAAGATGTCGGCCACGACGTCTGGTGTGAAGCGGAGCTTGGGGCTGCCCGGGAGGTTGTAGGTCGCCGCCACCGCCCCCAGCACGGTGGGGATGTGCAGGAGATCGCCCGCCTTCTTGAGCTGATCGTCGGTCATGGGCCCGTCGGTGGCGCCGAAGTCGACCGTGCGCTCGGTGATCTGCCGGATGCCGCCGCCGCTGCCGATGGACTGGTAGTTGAAGCGCAGGCCGGGCTCGATCTTCGCGTACTCGTCGAACCACTTCGAGTAGATCGGATAGGGGAACGTCGCGCCCGCGCCGTTGACGAGCGTCTGCGCCAGCGCCGGCCCCGCCCCGACCGTTCCCAGCACGAGGGCCAGGACGACCGCGAGGGCGATCTTCGTCATCGTCATTGTGTTGTTCATCTCGTCTCCAGTGTGGATCAGGCGTGTTGTGCGGCTGTTAACGCGACGTAACAATTCCGTTACGATCGCTCGCGGAACCGGTACCCGACGCCGCGCACGGTCTCGACCCCCGGGGCCTCGACCTTGGCGGTGAGAAACTTGTTGCGCAGGCGCGCCATGTGGACGTCGACCGTCCTCGGCTCCACGAAGCCGTCGCGGCCCCACACGACGTCGAGTAGCTCGTCCCGCCGGAAGACGCGGCCCGGAGCCGCGACGAGCGTGGCGAGCAGCTCGAACTCCTTGGGGGTGAGATCCACCGGCCGCCCGCCGACGGTGACTTCGAAGCGCTCGCGGTCGATCTCGAGCGCCCCGGCGCTGAGATGGCCGTGCTTGCCCGGGCCCTCGCCGAGATTGCGGCGCCGCGCCACGGCGCGGATGCGGGCGAGCAGCTCGCGCGGCGAGAACGGCTTGGTGACGTAGTCGTCGGCGCCGAGCTCGAAGCCCAGGACCTTGTCGCCTTCCTCGACCCGGCCGCTGACCATGATGACCGGGATGTCCGCGGTCTCGGCGTCACGCTTGAGACAGCGACAGACCTCCCAGCCGTTCATCTGAGGGATCATGATGTCCAGCAGAATCAGGGCGGGCTTGTCGTCGCGTGCGCGCCTGAGGGCCTCGGCGCCCGTCTTGGCGAGGACGACGTCGTAGCCGTCCTTGGTGAGGTGGTAGCGGATCAGCTCGGCGACGTCCTGCTCGTCCTCGGCCACGAGCACGCGACGCTGGGGCGGTCGCGCGTCGGTCGCCGGCTTCGTCGGCCGGCGGCGTGCCGACATCTCGGCCTCGTCGGTCTCTCGCACGAGCCGAGTGTCGCGTCCCGGCGTTACGAGACGATTACGAGGGCGTAAATCTTCCGCGAATGACGGATGAGACGGCAGCCTCCCCGGGGCGGGGCTCGTCCCCTGGAGACGACGCGCCCTCGAGCAACTTCTCCACGATCACACAGTCGCGCCACGCGCCGTCCAGCGTCCCGTGACGCCGGTAGACGCCCACCGTACGGAAGCCGCAGCGCGCGTGGAGCGCGAGGCTCGCGTGGTTCTCGGGAAAGATGCGCGACACGAGCTTCCAGAACCCGCGCTCGGCGTAGACACGGCAGAGCGCGTGGAGCGCGACGCGACCGACCCCCGCCCCGCGCGCCGCCCGCGCGACGTACACCGAGTGCTCGGCGACGCCGGCATACGCGGGACGATTCCGGTACGCGCTGGCCGTCGCCCACGCGACCACCGCACCGTCGCGCTCCACCACGATCGTCGGATAACGGTCGCCCTTGTCTACGAGCCGGGCGGTGATCTGCTCGCTGGTGCGCGGCTCCGTCTCGAACGTGGCCACGCGATCGGCAATGCCCTCGTTGTAGATCGCCGCGACGGCCGCCGCGTCGGCGACCGACGCCAGGCGGACGCGGAGCCCCATGTCGCCCAGCCAGGCCTCGACTCGGGCCTCGATCTCGTCGCGAACCCGCCGGAACACCGCCAGCCGCTCCGCCTCCGCGCCGCGCGCGGCCGACGGGTCGTCGAAGCTCCAGTGCAGCCGCGACGCCGCCCCGGGGAACACCGGACACGTCTCGTTCGCGCCGTCACAGACCGTGATGACGTGATCCCAGCGCTGGCCGACGAACGGATCGAGCGTCTTCGAGGTGTGACCGTCGAGGTCGATGCCGGCCTCCGCCATCACCCGGACGGCCAGCGGATTGACACCGCGTGCCTCGGTGCCGGCACTCGTCACGTCGAAGCGATCGCCGCCGAGCGCGCGGACAAACCCCTCGGCCATCTGGCTTCGCGCCGAGTTGTGCGTGCAGAGGAACAGCACGCGCCGCCGCATCATGAGCGTCCGGCGGACGGCAGCAGCCAGCGGAACAGCGCCGTGGCCGCGGCAGCGCCGACGAGCTGGGCGACGATGAAGCCCGGCGCATCCGCGGGGCGGATACCGGCGAACGTGTCGCTCGCCGCGCGGGCGAGCGTGACCGCGGGATTCGCGAACGAGGTCGAGGCGGTGAACCAGTAGGCGGCCGTGATGTAGGCGCCGACGGCGTAGGGCACGTCGGCCGGCCGCAGCCGCGCGCAGCCACAGATGACGGCGAGGAGGCCGAACGTCGCCACGAACTCGCTGAAGAGCTGAGCGCTGCCCGCGCGCGCGTGGCGGGAGGCGAAGAAGAGCGGCGCCGAGAACATCGTGTGCGCGGCGGCGACACCCGCGAAGGCGCCCGCGACTTGGGCGACGAGGTAGCCCGGCACGTCACGCCACGAGCAGCCGCCCGCGCAGGCGTCGGCGAGCGTCACCGCCGGATTGAAGTGCGCGCCCGAGATCGGCCCGAACGTGAGGATGAGCGCGACGAGCGCCGCCCCCGTGGCGACGGTGTTGGCGAGCAGCGCGATCGCCACGTTTCCGCCGGCGAGCTTCTCGCCCATGATGCCCGAGCCCACCACGGCGGCGAGCAGCAAGGCAGTGCCGACGGCCTCGGCCGTCACCCGCCGTGCCAGCGTGGTGCTGGTCACCCGCGAGCAGGCTTGCGGGCGCGGACGAAGGCGCTCATGAACTTTCCGTCGACGTGCGGCGCGATCGCCTCGGCATCGAGCCCCGCGCCGGCGAGGAACTCGCGGGCGTCCTCGGCATGGTAGATCCGCGTCGGCTCGATCTCGATCGCCTCGAAGCCTGCCTTCTCCAGCTTCGTCCGGTACTGCGACTCTTCCAGCGCGCCGGCCACGCAGCCGATCCACAGCTCGACGCTCCGGCGGATGTCGGCCGGCACCTCGCCGCGGACGACGACGTCGGACACGGCGAAGCGCCCGCCCGGGCGCAGCACCCGGAACGCCTCCGCGAGCACGCGGTCCTTGTCGCCGGAGAGATTGATGACGCAGTTCGAGATGATGACGTCGACGCAGGCTTGGGGCAGCGGGATGTTCTCGAGGTCGCCCTTGAGGAACTCGACGTTGGTGGCGCCGGCCTTGTCCTGGTTCTGACGCGCCAGTGCCAGCATCTCGTCCGTCATGTCCAGACCGTAGGCCTTGCCCGTCGGTCCCACGCGCCGCGCCGAGAGCAGCACGTCGATGCCACCGCCCGAACCGAGATCCAGAACGATTTCGCCTGGCTTCAGGTCGGCGAGCGCCGTCGGGTTGCCACAGCCCAGCGACGCTGCCACCGCCGTGTCGGGAAGCGCCGAGGTCTCGGAGGCGTCATAGAGGCGACTCGTGATGGGATCGCACTCTCCCCACGACGACGCGGTGCTGCCACCGCAGGCACTCCCGCTTCCGCTGCTCACCCGCAGGGCGGCCTTGCCGTACTTCTCCTTGACGACCTCCTTGATGTCTCGCTCACTCATGTCCGCCCCCGTCCATCAAGAAACATTGATCCGTACGGTCAAGCAAGGGGTCACTCGCAGCGTCGCGCGAGCAGCCGCAGCTTCGATCCGGAGTGTCCGCGTCGAGCGCGTCATAGACTCACCGCGCGTGGCGGCGATCGGTGACGATCCCGCCGTCCTTCAGGGTCTGGCACGACAGGCGGGCGCGCGCTCGACGATGCCGAGCCGCGTCTCGTCGGCCAGCGCGTGAAACCACCGCGCGATCCGGCGGGGCTCTTCACCGTCGCCACGCCGTCAATGTATCAAGCGTCGTTGATGAATCAAGCCCGGGCCGAGGCCGCCAGCGCCTCCGAGACGACCGGCGCGAGGGCCGCGAAGTCCACCCGGCCGCTGATCGCGATGACGGCGATGCGTGAGAACAGCGCGGAGTACGCGAGCACCTCGCGGACGGAATCCTGGCGGCGCCGGCGGTCCAGATCGAACACGCCGAGATCCTTCCGGATCAATGGCAGGCAGGCGAGCGCTTCGCTCCGATCGAGCGCGCGCACGGCCAGGCCGGCGCCCGCCGGCCGCCACGTGAGCACGACGAGCGCGATCAAGCTCGCCTGGAGCGTGAAGGTCCCCTCGCCATAGATCGTCTCGAGATCGACGTCGCACTTTCGCTCGAGCTTCCACAGATCGGCCGGCGGCATCGCCGCGAGCGCGGCGTGATCGTCGGGCTCGAGAAGATCCCGCAACCGCGGATGGTGCACGAGCGTGCCCGGGTTCACGCGTGGCTGCTTCGGGTAGCCGAGGGCCTCGACGCCGTCGGCATCCGGACGCACGAGCAGCCGATCGTTCGAGACGAAGCGAAACCCCTGCTCGACGAGATGAAGCGACGCCGTGGACTTGCCCGCCCCGGGCGGCCCGGCCAGCGCCACGGCACGCCCGTCGCGCGCGACGGCCGAGGCATGCAGCAGGAGATGCCCGCGCCGGAGCACGGCTTTGGCGTAACGGTTGTTGATGAGGTTGATCCCCTGGTTCAGGTGGCGGACCAGGTCTCCGACGGCGAAGGCGCCGTGGCGCTCCACTCCCATCAGGACTCCGGTCTCGAGTTTCCGCACGAGCCGGCCACCGCGCACATCGCACACGGCCTCCTTCGGCGGCTTGCCGTCGCCCCGTGCGACGGAGACGAATCCGGCCATTTCAGGCGGCTCGGCCTGGACGAGGCGGACGATCGCGGCGCCGTCGCCACCATCGCCGGCTTCCGCCACCCAGGGCGCGTAGTACCGGCCAAGGCCGGTCCTGATTTCCGTCGAGTTCGTCAGCACGCGCACTGGAACATCGGCAAACCGCAGGTCGAGCGCGAGCGGCGTCTCGAACGGCGCGATCAGCCCATCGAGCATCGTCACGAGGCGACCCCGGCCGCGAACCGCTCCAGCGCGGCCCGGGCGACGAGCGGAGCGGCGTCGAGCCCGAGCGCAGTGGAGAGCCCGCGGAACCCGCCGAAGGCGCTCACCTCGAGCACGACCCAGCCGCCGTCCGGGATCTCCATGAGGTCGACGCCCGTGAACATGAGATCGAAGTGACGCGCCGCCCGCTCGGCGATGCCGATGACCTCGGGCGGCGGCTCGGCCGCCAGGTATCGACCTCCGGAGAGGATCGTGGTCATCCACTGCTCGGGGGCGGCGACCCGCCAGTACGCGCCGAGACAGCGTCCGGCGAGGACGGCGACACCGAGGTCACGCCCGGGATGGGGGATGAACCGCTGCAGGTAGAACGGCAGGCCGTGGGCCGCACGATGGCGCGTGAAGATCGTCGACAGATCGTCGCCGGCCGTCAGGCGTTGCATGCCCCGTCCCTTCGAGGTGAAGAGCGGCTTCAGCACCGCCGCACCGAAGCGCCGCACGGCGGCCGCGGCCTCCTCCGGATCGTCGGTCACGACGGTCTCCGGCATCGGGAGCCCCGCGTGCGCCAGCTCGACCGTCATGCGGTAACGATCGGAGGCGACGGCGAGCCGCTCGGGATCGCTCACGACGGGCACGCCCGAGCGCTGGAGCGCGCGCAGGAGGTTGATGCGGGCGCCCAGACTCCACCCGTCGGCCGCGTCTCCGACCTTCTTGACGACGGCGCCGTCCAACGGGCCGAGTGGACGACCGGCGGCGCTGAGTCTGGGGCCGGGAAGCGCCAGCGCACACGTCGCCAGGTCGACCACGGAGGTCTCCGCGCCTTCGACGCGCAGCGCGTCGGCCAGACGCTCGGTGGACCAGGCGCCCGGATGGCCGACGACGGCCACGTTCACTGGCGGGCCGCCACGCGGTCGAGGAGCTGGATGCCCTGCAAGAACAGCCGGCGCGCGAAGTCGACGTCGGTGACGAGGCGGGCGGAGGTGATGAAGGATCGCGCCCGCGCCAGATCGAGGCGGGTCGCGAAATGCGGATCACCGACCAGCGCGGCGAACTCGGCGGCGAAGGCGCGGATGACGCCGTTGATGCGCTTCATCTGGGCCTCGAGGCCGGTGTTCTCGATCGGAGTCCGCACGGTCGACACGAGCAGGACCCCGACGTCCTGGACATAATCGCCCGCGCCGCTACGGTGGACGTCGATGAAGTGCACGCGGTCCTGACGCGGATCGTAGATGACGTTGTTGGTGTTGAAGTCTCCGTGGATCCTCACCAGGGCCTTCGGCGCCAGCGTCGGCTCGCGAGCACCGAGATCCTCCAGCAGATCGCCGAGCGAGCGATGGACGATCCCGAAGATCCGCGTCGGCGTTCGACGCAGCGCCGCCAGCTCCGGGTGCACGGCATAGAGCTCCGGCAGCCGATCGACGATCTGGCGGACGAACCCGGTGGCCGGCGGCCCCTCGTGCAGCGTGGCCAGCCACACGTCGCGGAGCGTCTCGAGCAGACGCCGGGTCACGCGAAGCTTCTCGTCCCACGGGCGGGTCAGGTACACGTCGCGGAGCAGGATGCCGTCGAGAAACTGTCCGAGGAAGGACTCGCGCCCACCGGCCTGGTGCCGGGCCTTCACGTCGGGAGCGAGGCCGGGGAGGACGCGGTTC
>Ga0075425_100002569_pt1 | contig 18215 bp, 17 predicted proteins | sample SoiMethybrSBSTD4_FD_75300 | JGI IMG/M metagenome (GOLD analysis project Ga0075425, IMG submission 75300) | Bulk soil microbial communities from a Populus tree surrounding site in Tennessee, USA - Soil MetaG P. TD hybrid SBSTD4 | ecosystem: Environmental > Terrestrial > Soil > Tree plantation... | reverse complement strand
AGATGCTATGGGGGCGAGCGGCGATGAAATCGCATCGATCGGCAGATTATTAACCGAGCGATGGCTCCATCGGCGCCGATGTAAACTCGCCAATGGAGCCATCGATGCGCAAGCCGAAGAAACAGAAAAAACCGCTCAACGACCTGAGCCGTTCGCTTACACCGTTCGATCCTAACCAAACGTTAACCGCCGTGGTCGAGAACGCGTCGTCATACTGCGGACCTTCCTACGTGATTAGAACTCCAGGCTTTTTTGGTCGGGATTCGATGTTAGCGCACGGCGCCGTCCTATCATCGACCGATCCAGAGCAGCAAGAGCTGATGCTTTGATGACCCATGGGGCACCCTTGCATGCTTGCCGAGCTTCGAGGGTCCCTTTCCGAATCAATCGCAATACGGTCATGTGGCACGTGCCGAGCGTCGCCGCAGCTTCTAGCAAATTCAACTCACCGCGCTCTGCACGCTCACCCTCCCGATAAACCGGGATACCGTGATCGCTGCGGAACGCGCGCACACGGGATTCTGTCCAGGTATTATCTCTTCCCGTGCGTTTGCCCGCTCGGTTGAGAAGGGCGGCGATGCTCATATCAGGCATCAACCTCGCGAGTTCACCGATGATGTCGGTGGTCGTTGCATCCAGGGTCCAGCGATGCACACCGTTCCGCGGTTTGGGAATCTTGACCTCGGAGTGTTCACCGCCTTGCCAATGGAGCACCAGATGCACTTCGTCACCTTCGAGAAGCGCGACAATCTCCGTAATGACGGTGCGCAGAATGCGTTTGCGTGTTTCCGCCGTTGCGGCCGGATGGTTCCAGGCGCGCTCCAGGTCCGAGCCAAGTGCTAGCAGCTGCGTGCGTTCCTCCTCGTTTAGCGGCGGCGGCCGTTGCGTATCGACCTGCTGCAGCTTGCTCTCAAGTTCGCGGACGACCAGCAGACGTTCGTTCCACAAATGCTCAAGCTCGGCCGCGACAATTCGATTCTCTGGGTCCACAGCATGATATTGTCGTTGCGCTCGGTTACTCTCGTAGCGCGCCTGCTCGAGGGCCAACTCAACCTGTCGGCGCACGTCGTCTATTTTGCTTTCGCGCGCCTCGATGGCGCTAAATGCCGCTTCTACACCCAACGGCTGGATCTGCCGCAGCACCTCGGCGCTCACGCTCTCGTCGACCCGCAATGCACCGAACGAGATGCACAGCTTGCCTCCATGCAGATGCGTCTGGCCGTGGCAATAATATCGGCTGCAGCGTTTGCTATAGCCGACGCTCAATTTGCGTCCACAGTGACCGCAGCGGAGAAGGCCGTTGAGCAGCGTCGAGCCACGGCGGATGGGCCCCCGCACCGCCGTCAGACCCTTGCTATTGGCGTTGTCGGCCATCACTCGCTGGTTCCTCTCGTATTGCTCCCAAGGGATGTACCCTTCGTGATGGTCGGCAATAAATACTGGCCACTCTGCACGCGTTCGCCGATGTCCATGATGACGGTTCGAGGTGGCGGGGTCCCGGCGAAAACCACGGCTTTGATGCCGTTGTGCAGAATGGGTCCGCCGCCTCGGAGCTTTCGCTGCGATGCGCATCACTGCATCATGGTCTGGGTCCTCACCCACCGAATACAAGGATGTGGCACGAATGTTCGTGCTACCACACGCGGGCTCCCCTCGGACTTTCGTCATCCCGACCACAACAAGCGTGCCGTCGTGCTCGAACCCGTCAAGGACCAAGGCCCTTGTTGGTGGGCGCTACGCGCCCATCCTTGACTGCTTCTGTGCGCGCCGGCTCTACGCGATTGTGGGTCGGGGCGAAGAAACGGCTTGCCAGGTCGAACAAAGAAACTCTGAGAGAAGAAAAATGGATAGGACCCTTCGGGCACCCCCTTGACAAAAATCGCCCCATACAAGGTTTTCGGACACCTGGTTGAGGACCTCCCGCGAGCGCCGACAGCAGACGTCGGAAAACCTGCACACGAGCGTACGCCAGAGCGGGCTGTCGATGTGAAGGGGTCGCTGCTATTCTTGGTCAAAGCTAACCAGGAGGCAAGGCTTCGCCAACTTGGCACGAAAGGCCTTGCATAGGCTCGTCATGCTCGATTTCACAAGCCGGCAATCGGAGATCATCGACCTGGCTCGCTCTTCAGGACGCGTAACAGTGGAAGATCTGGCGCGCCGTTTCGAGGTTTCGCCTCAGACCATTCGCAAGGACCTGAACGAGCTGTGTGATCGGCGCGTGCTTTCGAGAGTACACGGTGGGGCGATTGTCGCGTCCGGTGTCGAAAACCTTGCCTACGATGCCCGACGTTTCGTTGCAACGGACGAAAAGAAGGCGATCGGATCAGCCGCGGCTGCAATCATTCCAAACAACTGCTCGCTCTTCATCAATATCGGCACCACCACAGAAGAAGTCGCGGCAGCCCTGACCACTCATGAGGATCTGCTGGTCATCACCAACAACCTCAACGTGGCGATGCAGCTTTATCGGTTGCCGCGCATTGAGGTCGTCGTGGCCGGAGGCTCCGTGCGCTCTTCGGATGGGGCCGTGGTGGGATCGACGGCGATCGGCATCATTCGGCAATTTAAGGTCGACTACGCGATCATCGGGGCCTCGGCAATCGACGAGGAGGGGGCCCTCCTCGACTTCGATTTTCGCGAGGTGCAGGTCGCGCAGGCCATCATTGAGAACGCCCGGAACGTGATTCTCGTCGCGGACAGCAGCAAGTTCAGCCGTAGCGCGCCGGTCCGTATTGCCCATATCAGTCAGATCAACACCTTCGTTACGGACCGCATGAGCTCCGACAGCTTGAGAAACATTTGCCAGCACCGTGGGATCCGAGTGATCGAAGCCCGATCCGCGGAAGGGCCTGACGTTGAAGGTCCGGCAAACTCCTGAACTGCGGTTCGCCCTTGCTTTCGCTTCTCAGTTTCGATTTACTGGAGAACGAAAACGAATTGCTGCGAAATGAAAGCTGCAGTGCAGGGCGAGGAACCGCTTGGGCCAAGGCTATGACCTAGCCATCATTGGTGGCGGCATTAACGGTTGTGGCATCGCGCGCGACGCATCTGGTCGAGGTCTTTCAGTATTTCTCTGTGAAATGAACGACTTGGCCAGTGGAACCTCATCTTGGTCTACCAAGCTTGTGCATGGCGGATTGCGCTATCTTGAGTATTTCGAATTCCGACTGGTCCGCGAGGCCCTCATCGAGCGTGAGGTGCTATGGCGACTGGCGCCGCACATCGTGCACCCCTTGCGTCTCGTCCTGCCGCATCACAACGGGCTTCGGCCGGCCTGGCTGCTACGCCTCGGGCTCTTTCTCTATGACCACCTTGGTGCACGCAAGCTACTGCCGCCCAGTCGCTCAGTCGATCTAACCGCGGGGCCATTGGGCGAGCCCCTCAAGCCCGGCGCGTCGAGGCGGGGCTTTGAGTATTCCGATTGCAGCGTCGATGACGCCCGACTGGTGGTCCTCAACGCCCGCGACGCCGCTGACCGAGGCGCCGTCATTCGTCCGAGGACGCGAGCGGTCAAAGCCGAGCGCGAGGGAGTGGGTTGGGCACTGACCGTCGAGGATGCGGCCACCGGAGCACGCGAGACGATACGCGGACGTGCCCTCGTCAACGCGGCCGGACCATGGGTCGAACAGGTGCTCGCCCGTACCGTCGGTATGAACGCGCGCGCCAAGGTGCGGCTCGTTCAAGGTTCGCACATCGTCGTTCCGCGCCTTTACGACCACGACAACGCTTACATTTTTCAGAACCCGGATGGCCGCGTCGTGTTCGCCATCCCATATGAGGGCGACTATACCTTGATCGGGACGACCGATCTGGACTACGAGGGCGATCCTGCCGCCGTTGCGGCAAGCGAAGCGGAGGTCGCCTATCTCTGCGCCGCGGTGTCCGGTTATTTCACGCAACAGGTGCGGCCGAGCGACGTCGTCTGGAGGTACTCGGGCGTGCGTCCTCTCTATGACGACGGCGCCAGCGAAGCCAAGGCGGCGACGCGCGACTACGTCTTTGAGATCGACGAGCGCGATGGTTCGGCACCGCTGCTGTCCATCTATGGCGGCAAGATTACGACATATCGGCGCCTCGCCGAAGCCGCGCTCAAAATGCTTACGCCCCATTTGTCCGGTCTGCGGGGTAGGGCTACCTGGACGGATCGACAGCCGTTGCCGGGAGGGGATTTTGACGTGCATGCTTTGTCCGCACTCGCAGAGGAGCTCGTTCGCGACTACCCTTTTGTTGGGGCCGGCCATGCCGGCCGCCTCGTGCGAACCTACGGAACTCGCGCCAGAGCGATCCTTGGATCGGCCACAAGGCTGGAGGACCTTGGGCAATGGTTCGGTGCAACGCTGACCGAGTCGGAGTTGTACTACCTGATGGATCAGGAGTGGGCCCGCACGGCAGAGGACGTGTTGTGGCGCCGAACCAAGCTCGGTCTGCGGATGACGCCCGAGAAGACAGCTGCGCTGGAGGCGAGGATGCAAGTGGCTGGCGCCGGTTCGCAATCTGCCCAGCCAAGGGCAAGGGGCAAGAGGTGAGCATTACGCTGGCAAACGTCAGCAGGGTGGTGGGCGGAGTTGCCCACATTCGCAACGTCTCGCTCGAACTCGAGCGTCGCACACTCAACGTGCTCCTGGGACCTACCCTTTCTGGCAAGACCTCGATGATGCGCCTGCTGGCGGGCCTCGATGCGCCTACCGAAGGCCGCGTTCTGGAGAACGGCCAAGACGTGACGGGAGCGCACGTGCGTTCCCGTTCGGTGGCGATGGTCTACCAGCAATTCATCAACTATCCCACCCTCACGGTGTTCGAGAATATCGCTTCGCCTTTGCGGGTGCAGCGTCGCCGCAAAAAGGAGGTTGAGGAGCGTGTGCGCAATGCGGCCCGGCTCCTGAAACTCGAGCCCTTTCTCGACCGGCTGCCGCTGGAGCTATCCGGCGGCCAGCAGCAGCGCACGGCAATCGCGCGCGCATTGGTCAAGGATGCCGACCTCGTACTGCTCGACGAACCGCTTGCAAACCTTGATTACAAGCTGCGCGAAGAGTTGCGCGAAGAGTTGCCGCGTGTGTTCGAAAACTCCGGCGCAGTCTTCGTCTACGCGACGACAGAGCCCTCCGAGGCATTATTGCTCGGAGGAAACACGGCGTGCCTGCGCATGGGCGAGATCGTGCAGTTCGGACGCACCATTGATATCTACAATCGACCGAGCTCGCTTTATGCAGCCGAGGTGTTTTCCGACCCGCCTATCAATAGAATTGCGATCACGCTGGCTGGCGGAAAGGTCACTTTCCCGTGCGGCGACACGAGGCCGGCGCGTGGCCAGCTCACGCAACTCGCAGATGGGCGCTACACCCTAGCTTTCCGCGCTCATCAATTGACCTTTGGCGACAATACCGATCAGTCCTATCCCTTCTGCGGCAAGGTGCTCCTCTCCGAAATCACCGGTTCGGAGAGCTATGTGCACGTCGTTTGGGCTGGTACACAGTGGGTCTCTGTGGCGCCCGGCGTGCACAATCTGCTACCAGGAATGACGCTCGTCGTCGCCGTCGACCCGAGGGAAGCCTTTGTATTCGATGAAACGGGGCGTCTTGCCGCAGCTCCTCCACCAGCGTCGGGGAGAGGCTGATGGCACGGATCGATCTGGTCGACATTGGGCATTCCTATGCCGGTTCCGATGCGCCGGAGGTCTCGCACGCGGTCAAGCCCATGTCCCTCACATGGAGACAGGGTGGCGCCTACGCCTTGCTCGGACCGTCGGGCTGTGGGAAGACGACGCTGCTCAACATCATTTCCGGCATCGTCGTTCCGTCGCGCGGACGCATTCTGTTCAATGAACGGGACGTCACCTCGCTGTCGACGCAGGCCCGCAACATAGCCCAGGTGTTTCAGTTCCCGGTCATCTACGATACGATGACCGTGGCACAGAATCTGGCGTTTCCGCTCAAGAACCGCCGTGTTCCGCCACGCGAGATCGAAGCGCGCGTCGGCGAGATTGCCGAACTGCTCGATCTCACGGATGTCCTTGGGCGCAAGGCTGTCGGTCTAACCGCGGATGTCAAGCAGAAGATCTCACTCGGCCGGGGACTCGTGCGTTCCGATGTCGCCGCGATCCTCTTCGATGAACCGCTTACGGTAATCGATCCGCATCTGAAATGGCAGCTGCGTTCCAAACTCAAGGCCCTACATCGTGCGCTTGACGTCACGATGATCTATGTCACGCACGATCAGACGGAAGCCATGACGTTCGCCGACACGGTGGTGGTGATGCATGATGGGCGCATCATGCAGTCGGGGACACCGGCGGAGCTGTTCGAGCGACCTGAGCATACGTTCGTCGGGCATTTCATCGGCTCGCCAGGAATGAACGTACTGCCCGCCGAGATCAGTGGGCGTGAGGCGCGCGTAGCCGGCCACACCATCGCGATGGTGAAATCGTACCCGACATTGGCGGCTAATGCGCGCGCAGAGCTGGGCGTTCGGCCGGAGTTTGTGCGCCTCGCCGCGCCGGGATGCGGTCTTCCCGTCCATGTTGAGCGCATTGACAATCTAGGGCGCGTACGGATCGCCCGATTGCGGGTTGGCGACTTGAAATTAGTCGCGACTGTGCCCCGGGGGCTCGAGTTGACGGGTGCAGCATCGGTCGTGTTCGATCCAGCGCGCGTGCACGTGTACGCGGAGAGCAGGCTTGTGGCGGGAGCCGACTGATGGACAAGCCAAGCGACAACAAGGCCTGGCTGTTGGTGTTGCCGGCGTTTCTCCTGGTGGTCTTCACCGCTATCATTCCTATGATGACCGTGGTCAATTACTCGGTGCAGGATACTTTCGGCAACAATCAGTTCTTCTGGAACGGTGTAGGCTGGTACAAAGAATTGCTCGATCCGTCGACGGAGTTGGGCGGCCGGTTCTACACCTCGCTCGGCCGCAACCTCATCTTCTCAGCCATCATCCTCGCGATCGAGATTCCGCTTGGCATTGTTGTCGCTCTTTCGATGCCGCGTGAAGGTTGGAGTGTGGCCGCCTGCCTTGTCATCATGGCGCTCCCGCTCCTCATCCCGTGGAACGTGGTGGGCACGATCTGGCAGATCTTCGGCCGCTCCGACATCGGGCTTCTTGGGGCTGCGCTCAATGGCGTGGGCCTCAACTACAATTATGTCGCCAACCCGCTCGATGCCTGGGCCACCATCATCGTCATGGATGTTTGGCACTGGACCAGTCTGGTGGCCCTATTGTGTTACGCCGGTCTCAAATCCATTCCGGAAGCCTACTATCAGGCGGCGCGGATTGACGGCGCATCACGATGGGCCGTGTTCCGCGCCATACAGCTTCCGAAGATGCACCGAGTGCTGCTAATTGCTGTCCTGCTGCGCTTTATGGACAGCTTCATGATCTACACGGAGCCTTTTGTTGTAACCGGCGGCGGGCCGGGAAACTCGACGACATTTCTCTCCATCGAGGTCGTCAAGATTGCGCTTGGCCAATTCGACCTTGGAAAAGCGGCGGCCCTCTCCCTCGTCTATAATCTGGTGATCCTAATCGTCTGCTGGGTGTTCTATACGGTAATGACGGGGTCTCGCAGCCGGCCTCACGTGCTGGGGGGCTCGTCATGACCCTGATACCCGGCGGCCGTATGATCCTCGCTTGGTTCCTCGCTTTTCTGTTGCTGCCGATCTACTGGCTCGTCAACATGAGCCTGAAAACGAATACCGAGATCGTCTCTGGCCTGACCATATGGCCGCACAGCCCGACGCTTGCCAACTATATTAAGATCTTTACGGACTCGAGCTGGTATTCGGGTTACATCAATTCTCTGAGCTACGTTCTCATCAACACCGTGATTTCTATAAGCTTGGCGCTTCCGGCGGCTTACGCGTTTTCTCGCTATCGGTTCCTCGGCGACAAGCACCTCTTCTTCTGGCTGCTCACCAACCGCATGGCGCCACCTGCGGTGTTCGCACTCCCGTTCTTCAACCTCTATTCGGCCATAGGTCTGTTCGACACACCGTGGGCGGTGGCGCTGGCGCATTGTCTCTTCAACATCCCCCTCGCGATTTGGATCCTCGAAGGATTTATGTCGGGGGTACCGCGTGAGATCGACGAGACCGCATTCCTTGATGGTTACTCGTTTCCACGCTTCTTTCTGCGCATTTTCCTTCCATTGATTGCTAGCGGCGTCGGCGTTGCCGCTTTTTTTTGCTTCATGTTTTCGTGGGTCGAACTGCTACTGGCTCGCACGCTGACCACCGTCAACGCCAAACCGATCGCGGCAACGATGACGCGCACCGTGTCCGCGGCCGGCATGGATTGGGGCCTCTTGGCTGCCGCTGGTGTTCTCACACTTATTCCGGGCGCACTGGTGATTTGGTTTGTTCGCAACTACATCGCGCGAGGCTTCGCGCTTGGGCGCGTGTGAGAGGTGTCAATGCAGACGATAGCGTGGATGGCATGGACCCCAGCTACTGCGATCTTTTTTTCTGCTATCGCAGTGATCTTGCTTTGCATGACGTGGTTGGCGATCCGTCGTCCGGAGGTTGCACGCCTCGGCATTCTGGGCATTGCCACGACGCGCGGTGACCGCTTGTTCGTATCGCTCGTCGGCGCCGCCCTCATTCATCTCGCGTGGATTGGCCTTTTTGACACCGGTACGATCGCGATTCTTCCCATCGCTGACGGTCTAGAGATCTCGAGCCTCTGGCTCGCAACTGTGCTTTCGCTAGCCTACGCCACTGCGGTGTTTCGCGTGGTGTAGACGAGCGCGGAGCGAAGTTCGGGCTCGACCCGAATTTTGTAATCAAGAGGAAGCAAGGAGGACGTCAATGCGACAGATGTCATTGCGAAACATTTTGCTGACTATGACAAGTGCGCTGGCTATCGCTGCGGTTGCTTGGCCTGCTCGCGGGGACGAGGCAGCGGCCAGGCGTTGGATCGATCAGGAATTCCAGCCCTCAACGCTCTCGAAAGACGATCAATTGAAAGAGATGCAGTGGTTTATCAATGCTGCCAAACCGTTCGTGGGCGTGGACGTCAATGTGGTCTCAGAGACGATCACCACACATGAGTACGAGTCCGGGACGCTGGCAAAGGCGTTCACCGAGATCACCGGCATCAAGGTCAAGCACGACGTCATTCAGGAAGGCGACGTCGTCGAAAAGATTCAAACCCAGATGCAATCGGGCAAGAACATCTATGACGGCTGGATCAATGACAGCGACCTGATCGGCACGCATTTTCGGTACGGGCAAACGATCGTGCTCACCGATTGGATGAAGGGCGAAGGCAAAGACGTGACGCTGCCGACGCTAGACGTCGATGACTTCATTGGCAAATCATTCGGCACGGCTCCGGATGGCAAACTCTATCAGCTACCGGACCAGCAGTTCGCCAATCTATATTGGTTCCGGTACGACCTGTTCACACGTCCTGATCTGAAGCAGCGCTTTAAGGATAAGTACGGCTACGACCTTGGCGTGCCCGTCAACTGGTCGGCATACGAGGATATCGCCGAATTCTTCACCAATGACGTAAAGGAAATCGACGGCGTCCGCATCTATGGCCACATGGACTACGGCAAGAAGGACCCCTCGCTCGGGTGGCGCTTTACAGACGCTTGGTTGTCAATGGCCGGCAACGGCGACAAGGGTATACCCAACGGCCTGCCAGTGGACGAGTGGGGCATCCGCATGGAGGGGTGCCGTCCGGTCGGCTCCGACGTTGCGCGCGGTGGAGACACGAATGCGCCAGCCTCAGTATATGCTGTCGCCAAATACGTCGAATGGCTCGACAAGTATGCGCCGCCGAATGCCCGCGGGATGACGTTCTCTGAGTCAGGCCCGGTCCCGGCGCAAGGCAACATTGCTCAACAGATCTTCTGGTACACCGCTTTCACTGCGGACATGGTCAAGCCGGGAATTCCGGTGATGAATGCAGACGGCACGCCGAAGTGGCGAATGGCTCCTTCGCCGCATGGGTCGTATTGGAGGGAGGGTATGAAGCTTGGCTACCAGGATGCCGGCTCGGTGACCCTGCTCAAGTCGACACCGACACAGCGCGCCAAGGCCGCTTGGCTCTATCTTCAGTTCATCAATGCGAAATCAGTGAGCTTGAAGAAGAGTCATGTCGGTTTGACGTTTACCCGTGAAAGCGACATCTGGGACAAGTCGTTCACAGAGAGAGCGCCGACGCTTGGTGGTCTCATCGAGTTCTACCGTTCGCCCGCTCGCGTACAGTGGACCCCAACGGGCAACAACGTGCCCGACTATCCCAAGCTCGCACAGCTCTGGTGGCAGAACATCGGTGACGCGTCCTCCGGTGCCAAAACGCCTCAGCAGGCAATGGACGCGCTCGCCGCGGCGCAGGATTCGGTAATGGAGCGTCTAGAGCGCTCTGGCGTTCAAGGTGCGTGTGGTCCGAAATTGAACCCTAAGACGTCTGCGGAGGAATGGTCCAAGAAGGCGGAGGCGAGTGGCAACATTGCTCCCCAGCGCAAACTCGCCAACGAAAAGCCAAAGGGTGAGACTGTCGACTACGATACGCTCATCAAGTCATGGCCTGCCACACCGCCCAAGAAGTGATCATCTCGGAGAAACCTCACAGGAGGAGGCCGGATTCCGGCCTCTTCTAGTTCGCTGCGATCCTGCGACGACAGCGCGATCCGACAGATCTGGATTGACTGGTGAGCTCAAAGCTCTGTCAAGTAGGCACTGCCTCAATCACGCAATTCGAGCAAGCGTCGGGATGATCCTCGTGAGCTTGAAACCGGCAGCGCTGCAAAGAGACGGAAATTCCGGCTCAGACCGTGGACGCCCCCCCGTGCAGATCAGCACGTTCACATCATTAGGTCCGCTTGCCGGTGGTTTCCTGTTTCCCCTGTTTCCCCTGTTGCCTCCGCTGCTCATCTACGCGAGCGCATCGGCGATCTTCGCCGCTGCAAGCCTCGGCCTGGCGAGGCCTGTCCGTCGACGCGCTTGAAGTCCAGGGCAGGCACGTAAGCTATCCAACAACTCCACTATCGAAAATGGTGCTCTGACTGTTTAGACTTCGTTGCCTGTGAAGTGCCGACCGGCAAGTACAAGATCGAGGAGGAAAAGCTGTGGGAGCTTGCATGCTGCATTCCCGGCGCCGTGGCCCGGTAGCTAATGCCGTCAGGCTGCTGAACCGTCGCTGCTGCCAGCTAGCCGCGTTGGTTCTCATGGCGCCGATGTTTGGATGGACGACCGCAGCCACCGCGGCCGACACCATCAACGCCTATTCGATCTGGCCGGAAAATTGGGCGCGGCCGATGTTGCAGGAGTTCGAGGCTGCAACCGGAATCAAGGTCAACTTCCTGCGCTTCTCCTCCGGCGAAGCTCTGGCGCGCGTCATTGCCGAAAAGAATAATCCCAAAGTGGACGTGCTATTTGGCGGACCGGTCGAGACCTTTGCCGCGGGCATCAAGGAGGGCGTGTTCGAGCCCTATAAGCCGCCGGCGGCAGCAGTCCTGGCGGCGCGGTTCAAGGAGGCGGACGGCTATTGGACGGCCGTTGCCGACGATCCACTGGTGTTTATGACCAATCAGAAGTTCCTGACCGAAAACAAGCTCTCGGCTCCCGCTTCTTGGGATGACCTGCTCAATCCCGCTTACAAGAATATGCTGCAAATGGCTGACGCCCGCACGTCGGGCACGGCCGTGACCCGCATCTTCTCGGTCCTCCAGGTGAATGACCGCGACGAGGAGAAGGCGTTCGCCTACCTCAAGAAGCTTCGCGGCAATGTCCAGCTCTATACTAAGAGCGGCGGCGGCGGCACGCTGCCGGTTGGCTTGGGCCAGGCGGCCGGGGGCATCTTCTTCATTGTCGACGCGCTCGACACCAAGGCCAAGGGCTACGACGTCGTCATCAGCTTCCCCAAGGAGGGCATCGGAACGTCCGCGGAGGCGATCGCCCTGATTAGCGGTGCCAAGAACGCCGACGCCGGAAAGAAGCTGATCGACTGGGCAACGAGTCCCGCGATGCAGGGCCTCTTTGCCAAGCACAAGATCAATTTCGTACCGGCGCACCCGGAGGTGAAGACCGAGGCTAGTCTTGCCGAGGTGCTCAAAGGTGCAAAGATCTTCGCCATCGACGATGCCTATGCCGGCGCAAACCGCAAGCGCATTGTCGATCGTTGGGTCGCCGAAGTTCTTCCCTAAAACGGGTGCACCCATGATCTGGGCTTGCGCGTGAGGATGGCAATATCAGCGCAGGTCCTGCGCCCAGCCGACCGTGCGGTCGGCCTCACGGTCGTCGTGCTGTGGCTGCTGCTGGCACTGTTCGTCATCTACCCCTTGCTGATGATGCTGTCCGTTGCCTTTCTCGACGGCGGCAAGCCAACGATCGCACCGCTGATCGCGGTTCTTGCCAAGCCGAGTCATCGGGCGGCGTTGTTGAACAGCCTTCTCCTCGGCGGCCTGGTGGGACTTTTCGGCACGGCCTTGGGGTTCCTCTTCGCCTTTACCGTCGCACGCGGAAACCTGCCGCCGAGATGGGTCCGCGTCATCGATGCCGCAACTCTGCTCCCATTGATCTCGCCCCCGTTCACAACGTCCATCTCCTTCATTTTCTCATTTGGTCCGCGTGGGCTCATCACCCATGACCTGCTCGGTTTCAAGGGCACCAACGTCTACGGGCTCACCAGCACGCTGGCCGCCGAGGTGCTGACCTATTTTCCGATTGCCTATCTAACGCTGCGGCCCGTGCTCTCTGGCATCAGCGGCAACCTCGAGGAGATGGCGTTCAGTCTCGGCAGCCGGCGCCTGCATGTGTTTCGCACCGTGACGCTGCCCCTGGCCATCCCCGGCCTAGCCAATGCGGTACTTCTGCTGTTCGCCGCGTCGCTTGCCGACTTTGCGACGCCCCTCATCCTAGCGGGCAACGTGTTCCCCGTCCTGCCAACTGAGGCATATTTGCAAATCACTGGCCTGTTCGATCTGAGGGGCGGGGCGATCCTGTCCGTGATGCTGTTGGTTCCCGCGGCAATCGTTTACCTGCTGCAGCGCAGCTGGGTTGCGCGCGGCCATTTCGTCACCGTCACAGGCAAGGCCGGGCCGCAGTCCTCCATCCGAAGTGTGACGCCAACGGCGCGCCTTTGGCTTTCGCTGGCGTGTGCCGCCGTTGCTCTCTTCATCCTCTATCTCTATTCGCTACTGGTCTTCGCGTCGCTGGTCTCCGCCTTTGGCGCGGACCACACATGGACGCTTCGGCACTATCAGGTGATCTTCACCGAAGGCCGCAAGGCGATCGTTGACACGCTCATCATCGCCCTCATCGGAATGCCACTGGGTGGTCTCTATGGCGTGCTGGTCGGGTATCTCATTGCGCGCGGACCAGCCGGAGGCCGCCAAGCCATGGAAATCGTGTCCATGATCAACTACGCGTTGCCGGGCACCATCGTCGGTATCGCCTATTTGATTGCCTTCAACGATCCGCCGATTGCGCTCACCGGCACGGCGCTCATCATCATCGCTTGCTACGTCTTCCGCTACAGCCCCGCCGGCATTCGCACGACCATCGCGCTGATGCAGCAGATCGACAAGAGCCTGGAAGAGGCCTCCCGAAGTCTTGGCGCGCGCAGCGCCGCGACCTTCCGGCGGGTGACGCTGCCGCTGGTGATGCCGGCCTTCCTGGCTGGAGTGGGCGTCGTGTTCATCCGCTCGATGACGGCCATCAGCGCTACGATCTTTCTCGTGTCGATTGGCTGGACGCTCATCACGGTTCGTATCCTCGAGAACATGACGGAGCTCTCGCTCGGCCCGGCGGCGGCGTTCTCCGTGTTTGTCATCGCAATCGTGATGGCGGTCATGGCTCTCCTCAATGCACTGCTTCGTCAGCTGCCCACCGCCACCGGCGAGCAAATGCAATGGGGGCTGGGGGGAGGCTGAGAAGTGTTGGTCGTCTCGCTCTCCAGGCACTTACATCGGAAGGTTAGCTTGTGAACCCGCTCGCCATCCGCCTCGACCACGTCTCGGCGCAATTCCAGCATCGACTAAAGGGGGTAATTGCCGCCGTGCACGATGTATCGATGGAGGTGCAGCCGGGCGAGCTGCTCACCCTGCTCGGACCGTCGGGTTGCGGCAAGACGACGACGTTACGTATGATCGCTGGGTTCCATGAGCCGACAGCGGGGCGCATACTCATTGGCGATCGGGATGTCACGCTCGTCGAAGCCAACGACCGAGGCATCGGCTTCGTGTTCCAGAACTATGCCCTTTTCCCGCATCTGACCGTGTTCGAGAACGTGGCCTATGGACTTCGCGTCCAGCGCCATGACTCCTCGCATATTGCGAGCGCCGTCAGCGAGGTTCTATCGCTGGTGGGCCTTGTGGGTTACGAGCCGCAGATGCCGCATCAACTCTCGGGTGGTGAGCAGCAACGGGTGGCGCTGGCCCGCGCCATCGTCATCAGGCCCAGCGTACTGCTTTTCGACGAGCCGCTCTCAAACCTCGATGCAAAGCTCCGCGTGCATATGCGCGGCGAGATCCGTTCGCTCCAGAAGAAACTCGGCATTACCACCGTCTATGTGACCCACGACCAGGAAGAGGCGATGGCCATCTCCGACAGGATTGCCGTGATGAACAGGGGCGAGATCGCCCAAATCGGCGACGCTGAGCAGCTCTACCGGCGTCCGGCCTCGGTGTTTGTCGCCCGCTTCATCGGTCATGCCAATCTGCTGCCCGCAACAGTGGTGAGCGTCGGCGCCGCGGGCGTCGAGATCGACATTGTCGGCGAGCGCCGAGTTCTTGGCGAGCCGCAATCGGGGCTGCAGCCCAGCCAGCCCGTGACCGCGGTTATCAGACCGGAGGCGCTGGTGATATCCGATGCTGCCAAGGCAAAATCAGGCGTTCCAGGCCACGTCAAATCCTGCGCCTACTTAGGTGATAAGTGTGAGTACGACGTCGAGCTGGCCGGAATTGCCGTGCAGGTCACCAAAGCCAATCCCATGCCAAGCGACCGGCTGGCCCCCGCAACGGCCGTCCGAGTCCAGCTGCCCGCCGATGGCATCCACGTGCTGCCGGAGGCCTAACCATGCAGCGAGTTTTGAGGTCCGCGGCGTATCTGGTGTTGCCGCTATTGCTCACCGTGGGAGCTCCTCGCGCATGGTCCCAGGAGATCGTTCACGGCGCGGACTCCGTGTTCGTCGCGCCCACAATCAAGGTTGTCTGGGTCGTGCAGAAGGGTCCGAATGAGGAAGCCAGTTTCGTCCTGCTGCGGATCGTCAACAGCGCCGGCCGGTACCGGCGAGTGCGTCTCGACGGGGTCGACCCGTTCAGCAAGAACCGAAAAGTCCTCGTCTCCGCGCGCCCGCTGCCCACCAGCATTGATCTTACCGTGCCGCGTTCCAGCTTTGCCGAATACCCAAGCTGCGAGATCCAGCTCTATCATGATGACGAAAGCCACCAGTCACCAAGCCTCACGGTTTACTACATGGGTGTGCCAGACACGACGCCTGAGTTCGCGACGGCGCACGATGCGCAGGCCTATCTCGCCAAGATGGTAGGGAAGTAACGCGCCTATTGACCGACCAGCGGCTTGATTCAATTGACGCATTTCCCCGCGTACCCCTCAGAGGTGGGAGCCTCCAAGCTAGCCGGTGTGAGTCCGGCGCCGTCGAAGAGGACAGCAATCTGATTCGCAATGCCGAACCGGTCATCGGCGCGGCGGCGCTCGTTCAAGGCCCGGATGATGTTCCATTCATCGTGTGCGCCTTTGCTGAAGGCGACTGAAGCCTTGAGCGCGTAGTAGTTGCGAAAGGCGGACCGCGTTAGGCCTTTGTCCACGGCCCTCTTTAGGTCTGCATCGGTCGCCAAACGCTTATCGAAAAAGCTCTCGATCTTCTGCATGTCGGCGCTGCCATCGAGGCCGAAATAGCGCGCGAAATCCTGCGGGCCGACGAAATAGACGAAATCGAAATCCTCTCCCAGTCCGCCCTTGCCTTCGAGCACTTGAGTCCACATCAACATGTAGTCGGCGCCCAAACCGTTCGGGATGTTGGCTTCCGGGACACCTGGGTTCAGGATCCAGACCTGACCGCTGCCAAATCTCCTCTCGAGCTGCGCCTTCGCCGCCGCTGCCACCTCCATGTTGACGTTGAAGAAGCCGCCGCCAATCGTCGAAAGCGGCACGCTCATGTAGCCGATGGCCTTGCCGGCGCTGCGTTCGGCGGCGAGAACGTTCCGGAACATCGCAACCTTGGCGTCAATGAGCTCCTTGAGATCGCCGTTGACGCAATAGCAGATGGCAATCTTTGTGCATTCTGTGGTCTTGCCCGCCAGTACTGGATACACGGGGCACATCGCCATTGATATCGTCAGGACTGCGGCTCGGAAGAAGGCCGCCGTAGGAACTTGTTGCTGCATGGTGTGGTTCCATTCAAAGAAACAAGGGCCCAGCATTGCTCGCGCCGAATTCAGAAGCAACGGCGGCGGTGAGATTGGCTGTTGTTCAGGCCATACGGACGACGCACCTGAAAGGAACAATCTCGCGCTTGCCGTCCAGCCGCTTCGGCGCAACATAGTGCTGACGCGCGGAGAACGCTCATGGGCAGCATGGTTCTTCTGGATCTGATGGGCGGCGTCGCTCTGCTGCTCTGGGGCCTGCACATGGTCCAAACCGGCATTTTGCGCGCGTATGGGTCCGAACTGCGTCATTTGCTCTCAAAAGCGCTCAGCAACCGCGCCTCGGCCTTCGCCGCCGGACTCGGTCTCACCGCCTTATTGCAGAGCAGCACCGCAACGGCGCTCATGGCTGCCTCCTTTACCGCGCAGGGTCTGGTCGGTCTGGTTCCGGCAATGGCTATCCTCCTCTGGGCCAACGTAGGGACCAGCCTCATTGTTCAGCTTCTATCCTTCAACGTCGCCGCTGCAGCGCCGACGCTGTTCGTGATTGGTGTCGTCGCTTTCCGCGGCGGCCCGCGTACCCGCTTCAAGGATCTCGGCAGGGTTGCCATCGGTCTGGGCTTGGTCCTGCTGGCCCTGCACATCCTGATGGACACCCTCGCTCCGGCGGAGAGCGCTCCGTCGGCGCGCGTGCTATTGCGGGCCATCACCGGCGATCCGGTGATGTGCATCCTGCTGGCTGCGGTGATTACCTGGGCGGCTCATTCCAGCATTGCGACCGTGCTGCTCATCATGTCACTGGCTAGGCGAGCCCTTCGTGCGCGATGATCGCCTCGATGCGGCGCACCCGCACTCTGACTGCTATGCACGCCCGACCTGGGGCCACGTCATGTGAGGGGACCGTGATGCACGGCGCGCAATTCTGATATCAGAGTATCAGATTATCTCGTGCAGGCGTGCGTCAATTGCTTTGCGCAGCAATGGGAAGAATCCGGCGTCGTCAGTTCAGGGTCAACCTCCGACGAAAATTGCGCCCGGCTTTGGCCCCGGAGCCACTCCCGCTCTACCCCCAGAAACGGACGAGGATCACTGATTCCTAGGCTAATGGCGCTGTGTGCCAAGAACGGCCCTGTGCTTTTGCAGCAAAGTGCGTTTACGGTTTTACAGAAGTCGACCTCACTCGATCACCTCGCAGCAGAATGGACTCCGGTGTCACGGCCGGACGCCGCCGGTCCCTCATTCGCTGCTGGTGGTTGTGTGCCGCGTGTCAGCCCCATGCGTGGTTTCACGCGGACTTACCGGGGTCAATTCCCATCCATTGCATGTTGGATTGGCAAGATATGGGATCGCATGGCTCGACTCGCGCCCTGAGCGTGGCCCGAGCATGTGTTGGTGGATTGCATCGAACGCGCCACCGTGGCTAACGAATAGTAGCAGTTCGTTCGGGTGCGATGCTATCCACTTGGCAACGACTGGAGGGATGCGGTCGAATATCTCATGAAAGGGATCGGCATCCAACGGGAGGATGTCGCGGGAAGATTGGTCGGATCTCAGGCCGTGCTGGGCTTTGACCTCGTGAATCACAAGCCCATCGAAGCTACCGAAGTTTCTTTCCACGAGGCCGCGATCGATGTGAATTGGCTTCTGGAGCTTCTCGGCGACTATGGCAGCAGTCGCGAGCGCCCGGATCAGAGGGCTCGCAACAATGCGGTTGATGGGGGCGCAAGCGAGGCACTCCGCTGCAGCAAGGGCTTGAGCGTTGGCCGTTGCGTTTAGTGGAATGTCCGAGTGCCCCTGGTAGCGCCCTTCAAGGTTCCAATCCGTCTGGCCGTGCCGCAGAATGTAGAAGGGGCGTTTTGCAATCATGACAGCATGAAAACAT
>Ga0075425_100002565_pt1 | contig 18233 bp, 19 predicted proteins | sample SoiMethybrSBSTD4_FD_75300 | JGI IMG/M metagenome (GOLD analysis project Ga0075425, IMG submission 75300) | Bulk soil microbial communities from a Populus tree surrounding site in Tennessee, USA - Soil MetaG P. TD hybrid SBSTD4 | ecosystem: Environmental > Terrestrial > Soil > Tree plantation... | reverse complement strand
CCTCAAGGCTTGCTTGATTCCAGTCAGTAGTATTATTTGAAATTTCGACGCAACTTAAAGAGGTTGGAATATGTTTGTGTAGATTTGAGCCTAGGTTGTATTTTTGGAGGACATCTATCACTATTGTCTAAAAAAATATGGCAATTATCTCAGCCCATGTCCCATATAGCAGATTACCAGCGACCATTAGATTTCTAATCTACTTGCTTCGCTTTTATTTTTATCTAATGGAGTAAATGCAATATAAAATTGCAAAACCCCCAATTGGAATCAAGAAATGTTGATTTGTGAATTTATTATTTCGCCAACAAACTAACTTTTTTCTTATATTAGTTTATTGAGTGTCCTTTTTCATGGCTAGTCAGATCGAAACCAAGGGCAGACCGAGGATAAACCCGTCAGGTTATGCCAAAAAATACATAGCGTTAAGGTTTTGTCCGACTTAATCAGTTTAGCTCTATTAGTCCCTAAATTTGATATTGTAATATATTCGGATCCACGATCCCTATGAGAAGTATTTTGCAGTTTCAAATAATGTTTAAAAAAATTGAAGTAGGAACAGAAGTATTTCGTATTAGCATGTTTGTTAGTAACGCCATTATGTCAACAACTGTGATAAAAACGATACCAGTCTACGCACAATCTCCAAAAGATATAGAATCAATAATTAAGAATGTGTCTAAGATGGGTGTTGTTATAACATCTACGCCAGTTATCTGCGTCACCTAGCAGGAGCAATATAAAATATAACTAGAGTTTTAGTAAATAACACCAGTCGGATGAGCCTGTCTAATGCAATAGAAGGATTAATGTTTGAAGAAAAACAGAAATCAGGCCAATGCAACACAGGGAAATCTCATGGGGCCGATTGGAAAACGAATGAGCAATTTAGGGATGATAAAATGTAGTCAAGTCAATCAGAAGACAATAGAAAAGATGGTAAAGGAATCGATAAATTAGAACTTAAAACGTTTCAACATTTTTGAGGTAGCGCGTGATGTCTAAAATACTATGTTGTTCATCTAACGTTAAGGCAACCATCATCTGTTGGACCGAAACAATCCATTGTCCACCCTGAAATAGGCATTGGTCCTTCGGACATTAGCGCTTCGTAAATTTATACAAAACCCTAGTTACATTTATCTAAAATCGAGAATTACAGATCTGGCTCGACAGCAATATTGCATATACCAATCAAAATAATTAATAGATAGGTTCCAAAGGTAACCTTGCCATTAGAAATCCTTAACTAAGGAGATTAATATAAAATATCATGCGGTCAGTTGCAAAGGAGTTTACTTTATGTATCTTGTTTATTTCAGCATCTCTCATAAGCGTAGAATCACTAGAAAGAGTAGGGGCAATCGAAAAGGTGACAGGTCGGATCACAACCCAACTGATCCCGCAACCAGTTTCCTCAAACGGTACAAGAGCCTTCAATATATTCACTACACAGATACCTGAAGTTAACGAGGGTACACTCGGCATTCCAGGGGATGTATATTCCTTGCCAGTTATGATAGTAATGAGTGGTGACAATGTTACAGTTAATTTTTATAATGATGACAGAGATGCTGGGGACAGACATACATTTACAATTAATGAACCTTACAACGTAAACAAAGATCTCGCAACCGGTTCTTCTGCAAGTTTTAGTTTTAAAGCTGACCACCAAGGATTATTCATGTATTACTGTACCTTCCATCCTAAAACGATGTATGGAACGATGCTAGTACTTCCTTAAGTATCGTTAAAGAAAATAACATCACTGATTTCATATTTCTAGGTGTAATGGATTTTACTAATTTATATTCAGGCAGTGCTTTAAGATACTAAAGGCTAAATTAGACTAGATAGAATAATGACTTTTAGATTAATCATTTAGCTCATAGCGAGTGTCCAAATGTCGGCCCCGTGTGAGGATAGAATTTGATTCAACGTATTTTATGGTGCTAACTATATTGATGCTATAGCGCAAGAGTTCGGTCCTGATTCCAAATCCGGAATTTCTATACCATCGTACGGCAGCATTTTCTTGTTGATAGAAATGATTAATCTATAATTCACGGGACGGGGGGGCAATGTTTCTACAATTGAATTAATAAATTCGTCTTTATTCATAGAAAGGAGTTTTATGCTTTTCTTTAAAGACTCGATTGTGCTAAAAATTGGTACGCCATGTTTCAGCCTAATAGAGGATACGCTGAAATGGGCCGGAAGAATGCATGTAGTTGGAGGCAAAGTTTCAATTTTTTGATGATACGTATCGTACAAAACGCCAGCAAAAGTTCTCGCTTCGTCCCTCAAGTCAGGTCTCCCTATCCCATCAGTGAATAGAGTGTCACCCGTGAATAAGAAGTAACCATGTCTAGAACTCCCGTTTTGACCATCATTATTATTTTCTCCAAAATCATCAAAACTCCCGTCTATAAAAAAAGACATACTACCGCCGGTATGTCCGGGTGTATGAAGAACCTTTATTATTACATTTTCTCCCACCTTTATTTCATCTCCTTCTTTTATTAGCTGTATGTTCTTAATTCCAGAATCATTATTATTTTCATAATCTTCTAAAGAACTAAAACAAGCAAAGCTTTTTGATGCTATTTTCGCCGTTAACATTTTCACGAGTTTAATTACCCCAGATACATGATCTGCATGCTGGTGAGTATCAATTACACTTGTTATCTGTAATCCATTTTCCTCAGAAACTTTAAGAAAGGATTCGTAAATTTCTCTGCTCGGATCGATAACTACCGCCATTTTATCAGTCACGGATGAAACAATATAACCCATACATCCCTTAGATATCCTTCTTATCTGCCAAATTCTAAAAGGGGCATTGTTGGGAACTGGAATCTCCGCAACATCATACACCTTATTCCATCCAGCCATACCACCGCTCAAACTTTTAGCATTATATCCTAATTTACTAAGCATGTTAGCTGCAATTAAAGATCTGTTCCCATGAGCACAAATCGTGATGATTTCTTTATCTTTAGGAATTTCAGCCAAAAAATCTATATAATGCATCATCAACCTATCGACTGGAATTAACTTTGGCGAATCATGTTTATCGTATGATAACTTCCATGATTCAAATTCTTGAGGGGTACGGACATCTAAGATAAAAATATCATCGTTACTATCTATTTTCCTCTTCAATTCATTAGGTTTGATTTCATTCATGATTGCTTTTCAAACCTACTTACAAAAGTAATCATATTTCTAGTTTTAACTTTATGGGAACTTTGTTCTAGAATAAATCGTTAGATACCTGATTGCTCAAATGGTTTTGAACTAGATATTGTTGATATAATCTGAAAATGTCGTAGGACTAATGACAATATATTATGTACCTCGCCATCAAAAAAAGCAAACAGCTACTCCAAAGTCGAAAATATTGCATAGAGGATTATCCGATGCGCAATAGTAATGGTGAGATGTCAGAACTAGAAAAGTAGATTAAATTTTAACTCTTCTAATAACGTAAGCTGAAGTTCTAATCGTTTTTCTCAACCAACTGATTGGTCGACTGATTAATTAAACATTGGACCAAATTTTATTGATTTAATCTTGAAAAAAGTCAAATAATGCCCATATTTCGTAAAAAACCAATTAATATTTTGTTCAGGAACAATCAGAAAAAGACTGCCGGGCAATCAGTTATTGTTAGTTCAATAGATTAGGATATGCCATTTGAAGAAGCAAGATTTTAGAAATTTCTATGTGTGGGATAGTTTTATGAGAGAATATGACGATTAAGGTAATTCCATTTAGAATACGAGGTAACGATCATATGGGAAATTGTTTTGATGTAAAGTTAAAATACTATGTGTTGGCCCTAGTCACTAGGTACTATGCAAGCTTCATATCCCATTGACTTAGAAGCCATTTTACATGCGATTTCTAAAGAGGAACAACTTGATCTTATTAAGCTGATAGCAAATGAACGAAACGAAGCGAACATGGCCCTCACCCCGTTTGCTATTAGGAAGATGCTAAATATTACCAAACGAGAGCTTGATACTTCACTAGAGAAACTAATGACACTCAGTTTGGTTGATATGGTTGGAGATGGATATTCACTTACCAAACTTGGTAAAGACGTATACGAAGTACTTACGGTGATAGAGGTCGCAACAAATTTTAGCTCTAAGCTGAATGGAATTGAAACACAAAATCTACCAAATGGCTTAGATGATCATGAACTTAACAGACTTGTAGAGAGGCTATTAATTAATGCGAACCTAAAGCAGATTAGCAAAAGGAATATCCCTAATGATGGTCAGGCGAAGGTCAACAGCGGCATAGCGGATATAGAATAACTATGAACACCTAAGCAAAGAAATCCAGTTAATTACTTTTAATTTCTCTAGCTTATCAATTCACAATTTGTGGACATATAGTTGATAATTAGAATTTATAGGTTATAATCTCTTATCCCAATTAATTTGCTGTTGCTTTAGGCTATATGCCAAGGTATATTTGAAAAAGAGATCAGATTTTTGGCAAGACATGAGGACCTAAATGAGTAATCGTGATTGAACCCAGTGGAAGATCAAGTATTATAAAGGGGGAGAAAGTGCTAGGAGCCCTTTAGCGAATTTAAAGTGCGTATGAGCCAATACATTAAAACCAGGAATTTGCAGTTTCTGAAAAACGACTGAAATACTACTACGACCACATTTGAGTATAGTTACTTCACAGAAGAACATGAATAGTCGCGGTGATCATACATGCCAATAAATGTATGCTTAGTGTAAAATGGTTTTATCGTCAAATTAAAAATAGATTCGGGTCTGCTGAAGTAACGTTTTTAGTATCTTGACTCAGCACAACTAGTTATAAAAACTGATATTGTAGTGCATTAGTTACATAATTAATAAATTGATTATTGAGATACTACTCTTAGCGTACAGGAACCTTAAGGCTTCCATAGATAAAGTATTTTTGATTTGGCAAGTTGTCTTCCCTGTTGTATATATTTTTGTAGCAGGTTATGCATATTCTGCACTCATCGGGGGGCAAGGTATAAAGTTTGGTGATATGTTCGTTACTTATCCCGCCTATTTAACCGCAGGCATGATAGGCTTTAATGTCATGAATAGTAGCATTGTGGCTGGCAGCATTATTTGGAATGATAAGAGGAATGGAATGTTTCATCAACTCTTGGTGATGCCATTTACTAAAGTTCAATATATCGCCAGCAATCTTCTAACAATTGTCTTAATGGGACTCGCAAGCGCAGCCCTTATAGTCGTAGTAGGCCTTCCAACGATGCTAGAGAACATAAGTCCAACTTTCTGGAGCATCCCTTATACTATTTATGCTTTAATCGTCGGTGCTATATTCTTTGGCTCTTTCACAATAATTATATCCACTAAGCTCAAAAGTAGCGAAGGATTCAACGTAATTAGTAACGGCGTTTTTCTATTTTTTGCATTCGCAAGCTCTGCTTTCTATCCGGGAGAGGGTGTACCTGAACCACTTCGTACTGCTTTCTATTTTAATCCTCTCACATACATAGTAGATGTTAGTAGAGCGGGAATTTTTTCGCAGGTCACTCTGTTTACCAATATTCAAATTCTTATTATTACTTTCGTTTCAATTGGGACATTCCTAATGGCTACTATATCTATGGCAAAGATGAAAGTTTAGCAGTTCTAAATCACTACATGCCCCTTGAATTAAGATTGTTTAGTTTTTGAATCATTGACAATAGTTAAGAAGACATCTTCTAGGGAAGGCGGATTGACGGAAATACTGTCTATTTCTATTTCCATCTTTGTAAGGAGTTGTATCAATTTAATGATAGCTTCTTGGGGATTATCTGCCTTTATTATTAACTCGTATGGCCCAACAACCTCGGCGCGTGTTTTGTCTATAATCGACTCAATCATATCTACCACTACTTTTGCTGCCGTGGTCTTAAATCGTACCTCTATATTTTTGGAAACGCTGTATTTCTGTTTTAATCCCTTTGGTGTATCAAAGGCGATAATTTTTCCACCATTTATAATTGCTATTTCGTCACAAAGATACTCCGCCTCTTCCATGATATGTGTTGTAAAAAAGACAGTGAGGCCAGACCTAACTTGAGCTTTAATAAAATCTAGCAACGACCTTCTTGCAGACGGATCTAATCCTACAGTCGGTTCGTCCAAGAAAAGTAGGTCCATATCATGCATAAATTCTCTGGCTACCTGGACTCTTCGTCGTTGACCTACTGACAGCTCATCATTTTTTGTATTTTTTATTGACTCGAGGTCGAATGCCCTAAGTATTTCTTTTAATTTCTCCGCTCTTTTATCCCCGCGTACTTTCCACAATAGCCCGTAGAGGTCTAAGGCGTCATTTACCGTCAAGTTACTCTCATAACTCGGTGGCTGAGATACGACTCCGATTCTCTTTCTTATTTCTAATCCATTCTTTGTGATATCATTTCCAAATACGTAAGCAATTCCGCCAGAGGGGGGTATAAGAGTAGTCAAAAGCTTTATTGTAGTAGTCTTTCCTGCACCATTCGGGCCTAGAAAACCAAATACTTTCCCATATTTTACGCTGAATGAGATGTCGTTAACGGCCAGAATATTCTTGCCAAATTTTTTCATAAGATTTTCAACGTAAATACAATATTCGCTTTGTTGTTTAACCAAGCTTTGTAATAATTGCCATCCGCGTTATATCTATCTTGATACTAGAGCTAGCTTTTCAGTATCTAACTAATGATTTTCCTTGTAAGGCACATTTAGATACTCTAGAAATATCAATGAATTAAAAAACTTCAAAATTTAACACCTGTAACGTACTTTTAGTTGCTTTCTATTTTCACAATTTGTTTCTGCCAATAGAAATTTAATTTCAACATTATGAACACTAATTCACAAATATCTACTTCATTGCCATCCCATCTGTTCGTCCAACGTATCTACACAAAAAATATTCGATAATAAATCGTGTTTAAATCGCTTCCTATCTGGTTTCTAAATAATCCTGGTCTAGTAAAGGGCCTTGTAGTAGCTAAGTTATTTGGATGGGAGAGATAGTCGTACTTAGAATACCGATTTGGTTTTCCATGAATATTGGGGCCACAAATAATACACCGAACAGAAACCTAAGCAAAACAACAATTATGATTATGACAATAATTACCATGGCGATATAAATTAGACTGCTTAATACCATATTATTCACACTGCTGAAAACCTTATATCAGTTTTATAGATCAAAACGTCAAAGGTTATAAACTATGTTGACTGAACAGTTGGTTTATCCGTTACTCAACTATAGTGAACTAGAATTAAACCGAGGGCAAAATTCCCTTTGCGTATAATGATTGTTTTTGATTGTCCAAATTATCGTCATGGCTGGATAATTACAACATCCTTAAATATGGTGCACAAATTTACCTGACGTATTGGGAATGGCAAATCACAGGTTAACTCGTAGGAATGAATTACGAATTGTTATGAATTTGCCTGTTATTTTGGGGATTATATCTTTCTTAAGTTTCTTTACGGTTTCTATTGTATTGTTTCAGTTAACTTATGCTCAAAATAATAGTACGGAATTTAGGTCAGGTAATTTTACGGATTACGGTAATTCAACTCTTGGGGTAAATGTAAAATATCCTTCGGAATGGCAGCGAGCAGTGCAGGCTGGCGGCGGGATCTCCATTATACAGTTTTTTTCGCCTCTCCAAAATAAATCAGACATTTTTCGAGAAAATGTTAACATTGCCATTGAAAACTTGCCAAACAACAAAACTAATGTTACACAATATTCTAGAGCTAGCCTTAGTGTGATAGCAAAGTCACTCCCGGGATTTAATTTAACAAAATCAAATACTTCTGAAAATTTTCATGGAACACCTGCAGTAGAAAAGACGTTTACTGCAAAACAAGCAGTACTAGATAGGAACCTTAAAGCAGTTGCATTAGATCTCAAAATGACACAGATCTATACTTTGAAAAATAATAAAGCCTATGTTATCACATTTGCTGCTGAATCTTCCAATTATGATAGATATTTGCCAACAGTAGCGAAAATACTTGACTCGTTCCAAATAATGAATCAAGCCCCAAATACCAATGGTGGGACCTCACATAATGCCACCGCATCATAAATTCAAGATTGGCCTCTTAATAGATTATTTACTGTAAAATCCTACAAATTACTGGCATTTCATGCTTATGTTTATTTTTTTCTATAAGTTGTTTTATTTTGACAGATTTTTTCTCGAGTCTACTATTTTCAATGGGAGTTCGTCTTTCGAGATAATTCAATATTTTATCGATGTCTTCGTAAGTAAGTCCGATTTCTCCTTCGGCGGTATGGCCTTTCCATAGGCGAGCGCTACTCTTTTTATTGATAATATCTTCTGGAATTGCGAGATATTTTGCTAATGACCTCACTTGGGTTTTGTAGAGATCAGCTATTGGATACAAATCTGCCGCACCATCTCCATATTTGGTAAAGTATCCCAAAATAATCTCACTCTTATCACTGGTCCCTAATACAATACCGTCTAGAATAGTAGAATAATAGTATATTATTGCCATTCTTAATCTAACTAGTAGATTTCCACTCGCTAATCTATTTCTTGGTAGGCGACGTAGAATTTGATTTCTAACACCAGACAATTCTATCATCCTATTTCTAATCTTCAACCGCTTAGCAAGCTCTATAGCATGGTTTGTATCTACTCTAGGTGTAACTGCAGAGTCAGGAAGGACTAAGCCAAAGACCCTGCCAGGACCAAGTGCTTTGACCGCTAATGAGGCCACTACTGCAGAATCTATTCCACCACTAATTCCAATAACTACACACTCGGCATTTCTCTTTTTGACTTCTTTCCTGAGAAAACTACTAATTAGAGCACAAGAACGCTGATTAAAATTTTTCATATTGAAACATGATCTAGCATTGCAATATAATAGTTAAGAAAACTAATTTGGTCCCAGCATGGTTCACGGGGTAAATTAGATTTAATGGGCAAAATTAGATGATAGCGAAATGGTTTCCCTACAAGTACCTTTATTATAATATGACCGATTAGTCTATTACCATTTTACGCATTGTAAAATTCGTACAATCCCCTTGTAAAATTCTTCTTATCCCCAGATTCAATACCGACTACCCTCCAGTCATGGTTATGAATTCCATGAGAGAATCGAAAATTCGATTCTGTCATGGGATCGGTAAGTTCCAATTCTTGAGCTGTCCGGCTGGACCAGGAAGGTTAAAAGGAATTTGAATAAAGGTTTCAATAACGAAAGGGGTTTCCATTATTCCGCTGGAACCCATTCATATTCCAAAACCAAATTTGGGCGAGACGCAGAATTGGTGATTGCTCTTTACATGTTATCGAAGGGTTGGACAGTCCAATTGTCAAAGGGTAGCAGAGGACCTGCGGATCTTTATGCTTGTAAGGCCTCTAAAATTTGGTATATACAGGTTAAAGCTAGCCGTAAAGCTCCACGGCTAAAGGGTTTTGACATCAGAAGATTAGAGCAACTTGCCTCATCGACAGGGGCATGTCCGGTTGTGGCTTTACTCCAACCTTCGGCAAATACAATTTCAGAAAATTCAGTTTCGGGTGCGGCATCATGCCTACAAGTAAGAGATCAAAAGTTTCGCCTTAAGGGAGAATTCATGAAATTCGTTTTATCCTTTTTTAATCTTCCAACTTGGGCACAGCTGGAGCCATGAATGCCGATTTTTTTTATGATTGGAGTATGAAGTTGTCAATGGAAATCGAGATATCGATCAGCAAAAATCTTGACAAAATCATGACTCAACCAGTATTTGATATTTCTTCCAACCAGAACCAAAAAGCGCGCCAAGAAAACCAGTAATCATTGATGGTAATGCCACGATTGGATATACCTGGGTATTCATTTTAAAATATTTAAAAGTTATTTGGCTTGGCCATACCGCATTTGCGTTTGGCATTACTTCATTGTATGTGTAGGTTATTAATGGAAAATAAAGCATTAAGAATGTAGCGCCTACAATTGCGCCTGAAATTCCGTAAATTATTGTCCTATTGTTCAGCACAAATAATTTTGATAATATGATATCGACCATTAAAAACGGGATCAAATTAAGAATATAAAATGGGATCGTAGGGATTGCATATTCATTGGGAAGTATCGAAGTAGCCAAATTAATGAAAATGAAACTACCTCCAGTTAATGAAACGATCCCAAATCTTCTTGTAAACTGAAATGAAGAAGTTATAAGAAACGCCCCTATAAATGGTAACGCGGTTGTGGCAAGTATGGCACCCAAAGTCGGATCAGGATTAAATTTAAAATACTCCGTATCTGAAAATGGCAAAGATAGCATGTGAGTGAGGCCTACAAGTGTAATCCACACCGGAAGCATCGCAAGAGTTACTACTATGGTTGATTTAATATTCAAAAAATGGAAAAAAGGCAAATTGTGCTTGTGAGGAGATAATCCAACAGGTGCTTTTCTCTGCTTTTGGTAATTCTCAATTTTAGGTCTTGTTGACAACACTCCAAGGAGGGCGCCAACACTACTCAATATCAAACCCATTGTCAATACAAGATGGGACGGACTAAGGAGCCCATCCAATCCATAAGCTGAATGCCATGCGAAGTCGAAAGGTCCTGCCGCCACTAATAAAAGAACGCCCAGAGATACTACCTTAATTGGAATTAAGAGAGGATCGCTAGTTGCAATACTGACGTTGTTGTCGGTGTCTAGCGAAGAATGCCGTTTTTGAGCCATATAGCTGCTATAACGGTAATAGCGTAAAATCCGGACCAATGCAAAGACAACCAGTGCTACTCCTGCGTATAATCCAGCATGGGGCGGAGAAAAAAAAGTTTCAGGTCTATTCAAAAGATGATTAGTTATATCCCAGCTACCAGAAGAAGCAGCTAATATTACACCAAAGCTTATGATCAAGAAGCCAAAGCCAGTCTTACGTATCAGTTTAGTTAAATCAGTAAAATCAGGACTTGATTGGTTTGTAGACTCTTGGGTGAAGTCGTCGCAAATAGGGTCAAATTTTCCTGATCGGAAAAAAAACCTCTTAAAATTGTAATTCATTTTGTATCTGCTGACTGGGACCCTGATATGTCAAAGTATCGGATGAAATATAATTCATTCTTCTTGCCCTATTTCAGTAGTTAAGCGGTACAAATGGTTGTTAGAACCTGCCTCATATTTCTCTTTGAGAATTTTTCAATTTCCTTTTGATAGTCAAACTGAAATGCGGCAGAACGAAGACTCCATATTAAGTTGCCGCCAAATCTAGTCCTTATCATGTTTTCTCTTTACCTCTTCGTCATAAAAAGATTGTTGATGGGAGCAAATTAGAATGATTATGATCCTAATTATATCATATTACGCAAGAGGCGAATTATCATGATTCTAGGAAATTCATAAATTTATATATTTTCCAGAATTAAATCAGTAAAAAAACATATTGTGAGTTACCAGGAAACGAAGGGAGCATATTTGACCAGTCCCCACTAAAGCTGCGGATATGATGTCCGACTAGTCTGCTGTTTATAGTAATTTCTTAACATTATATTCCATTTAGTTCCTGTCCAATCAATTGGCATTTATTCACTTCTGACCCTAGGTAAATTCCAATTATATTTGACAGACAGAAGTCTAAAAACAATAATCATAGTTGTTGCTATTGTTACATTCAATTCAAATTTTAAATGGGCAAGTATCAACAAATAGAATGTAACTATACCGAGGAAACTCGCCGCTGCATAAATTTCTTTTGTAAACACGATTGGATGTTCGTTCACAAGTACATCTCGAAGAATACCTCCACCTACAGCGGTTAGGACGCCAGCAGTCATTATCACTAATGGATTCGCTCCGAAATGAATATACGCACTATATCCTCCAGTAAGGGTAAAAACACCAAGTCCGATTGCGTCAAAAATTATGAATAATTTTCTTTGCGAATTTAATTTTCCGTACAAAAAGAAAACGGAAATGCCTGTTATAATCGTCACGGTAATGTATATTGGGTTAGTTAGAGCATTAGGAAGAAGTATGCCAAATAGTACGTCTCGCATTATCCCTCCGGCCGTACCGGTAACTGTCGCTACTATTATTATTCCAACTATATCGTATCTATGTTCTATAGCCTTAAACGAACCTGTCACAGCAAATACACATGTACCAAAAATATCCAAAAAATACATTAGCGAAAGTAACACAGAATGAGAATCCAGCACTAAATCATGATATCGGTACATATATAAAGTGATATTGGATCTTAGAAACTTTGTTTCTAGTTATTAACCTTGATAAAGTCAAGAACTGTGAATCTTTTCGCAGTAAGTCAATGTAATATTTTGATAAAGAATGAATTTTGGTCTGAAAAAATAAGCTTAAATCCGCTAGAAGAAAGTCAATTAAATAAAAATGATCTGCCACTAATTAGTATTGATACCTCGTAGGGAATACTTTTCTCTATGCCTCGGCGACAACACTCTATGTTAAGCGCTGAGCATTTTACACATCTTTTCGTGTAATTGGAGAAATTTAAGTCCCTTAACGGTTATCCTGTAAGATTTGGCAACCACGTTGTAATCCAAAAATTGCATTTCTACCAAGGACTGCAAATATTCCACCACTTGAGTGTATGAAAGAAATGAACTATACATTATCTTAGTCAGCCTCACATCACCTGTTGAGGCTGTATTAAGTATAGATGCAAAAATTTCATTCTTGTCGCGTGGTTTCATACGGTAATATAATTATTAGTCCTTAATATGCAGATATCAACGCAAAACTATATCATTTTTCCTATTTTGGATATATAAAATTGCTTTGCGAATGTTTTTCCATGTAGAATTCCAAAGGAAATGCTTCAACACCATAAAGGAGAAAAATTATAAAACCTAAGGCGCCTACAATATCAATTTACTAGCATGTCTAGTGCGTTACTAATAAGATAATTTGAAGCTTCATTAGGCGATTATAGTATTAGGAATTGCAGGGTCAAATCGCTTCAGAGGGAATCACAGAATTTGTTACCCCTAATAAGTCCATAGTCGCAGGGTAGAGTCGAATAAATCATTCAAACGTTGTGCAATAATTAATCTCATAATAGCTTTAACTACATCCTTCTCTTGAGATTTGAGCGCTTGAATTCCTTGGTCCACGACAATTTCTATTCGCGTTTCACCAACTTTGGATCTGCACTTGTCCTTTCGCTAATTATTTTTTCTAACTCGATAATCCGTGCTGTTGTAGATGCGTTCATACTTATAACAGACATTATCTATTACTGACCTTAAATTTAATTAAGAATGGTCATCTTAATCCACGCTTTGCCGTCCCGAGTGTTTTACAATTTTACAGTCACAAATAGCTACAAGATAAAGGACACAAATCAAAGGAATAGTTTTTAACCTGCTATCATTCATGCGTTAAGGATTTTGCAACCGAAAGAGTGTCCTAAAGGATTCTTTGGGGAATAAGTTTTTTGGAGATTATTTGTTCAATAACGGTCAGTCAAATTTCACACCACATGGTCTCGAGTAAATTTTTGTATCATCTCTGCATGCTGCGGGTATAATTTTGTAAGTTTTTCTCTGTCTCCTAACTTCCAGTCACGAATATCATATCCAGGTGAAACGGTACATCCAACCAATGAGAAGGAACGACGTTCATTGACCGAAGCTGCAAACCACGAATTAGACTTAACTACAGCTTGAAATGTTTCACCTTCTTCAAGCTTCGTACCAAGTCTTACCTCTTTTGATTTTCCTCCGATTTCTATTATATGCAGTGTTAGGCTACTCCCAGAGTAAAAATGCCAAATCTCATCTGACTTTAATGCGTGAAAAGAAGAAAATTGAAAGCCTTGTAATAAATAATAAATAGAGGAACATAGACTACGTGGTTCAAATTGTCCTTTTGACTTTATAACTATATTAGACCGATATTTTTCCGCAAAATATCCTCCTTCGGGATGTTCCCTGAGATCAAGCTTTTTGATGAAATAGAGGGCATTATTCATAATGCTTTACCATCAACAAGACCTATTTAATCTTTGAAATTCACAAGCACACGTTATATGACAAACACTTCCGATCGGAAGCTATCTGAATAAAATGAGGGTTCGTATTTCCTTTGTCATAAAGGGAATTGTAGCTTTTGGTAAATTACTAATAGATGCGTAACCAATTATTAGTTACCATTCCCTTACTCATCCTCCAGTTAAAATGGAGGTAATATGATATTGGTAAATAAGCGGAATAGAAAACCACATTAATGCAAAGCCCTAATTAAAGTCATTAAAATTTAGAATCGAACTAGTTTGCCAGAACGGCTTTCGCCAATGATGTTGCTATTATGGACACTTATAGGACAAATACTATCGGGAAAAGATATTTAAGATGTCAGATCTTATGGGATGTATGAAAAAATTGGTAGTTGTGTCAGTATTCTTAGTACTGTCACTTGGAGTAGGCGTTGGAGCAACAACATCTTTCGTACTCGGACAAGGCGCAAATATGACAAACAGTACATCCATGAATCAGACCGGAACAAATATGTCCGCTCCTGAAACAGATCTGAATGCGGTTCCAGGTAATGACACCCAGGTTCTCGAGAACGACACGAGTATAGGAAATCCTAATAATACCGTGCTTAACAGCATGTCGACAAACGAAAACCAGAGCAACTAGACAGAGATTACAGGTAAGTTTGCAAACCCCATCTTATTTTTAAAATAGATAAAGGTTCGAATTATTCTAGTTTTAAGGATTATTTGTTGTTGATCTTAATTATAATTGATAGAGGAATAATACATTCAAAGTTAATTTCATTTCGCTGTCCTCATCGTTCTTTCTATCCAGAGGACTATTTTTTGTTATTGTTTGAGAGAATGTATGAAAGTAGATCTAGGGGACTTGAATCATATATCTGCGAAAGAATTAACTAGATCACGATACTGAGAGTAAAGAGAATAAGTTATTTTAATCGACCTGTAGGTTCGGAAGGTACTATTTTCGGGAACCATTCGAACATTGTTCCAAAGGCCCCAAACCAACTTATTCGCTCGGCGTACTGAATAGTCCGCCACAATATTTTACAGCAGGATTTGAAATAAACCAGCAATCGCCATCGCATAAATTTCTCCAAATCGTCCATTTCCTTGTAAAAGATAAAGTTAATATTGACCAAATCCTATCGACTTAGAAAGTAAAATTTTATCATTTCTCTCCCTTCTTGCGTGAGTTTAACGCTATCCTTGTCAATTAAAAGGTTATTTGCTGAATAAAAGTCCTTGAACCGTGGCATAAATTTCGCCACCAATTCCCTTTCATTATCCCTGAAAGCGCTATTTAGAATCTCATTCAAATCAAACCATTCCTGATTGATTTTGTCACGAGCGTCCCTACTTTTCTTGTAAAGTGTAATGTAAATTCGTCTAACTATTGCCTTTTCTAATTGTTTCATATCAGTATACTCACTAAGATCCATATCAATGAAGGATGACAAACTAACTCCTCTAAATGTCGAGATAAAATAAATGTGATGTAAGCAACTAACGAAAAATTGAACTACTTTTGACAAATATCAAATATGGATTGCTCTTCGTTTCGAATTAAAGAGTAGCAATTGTTACAAACGAGCTTACCCAGGTCACTTTTGAGTCTAACTGATTTCTCATTACATACGTCACAATAAAGCTTGTCGGTCAAACTTACTACTACAAGGGCGGTAGTCATATAAAACCCTTTTAAGCAGATTGCTAATTATTTAAAATAAATTTCGATGAATCGTGATAGTAGAAACTGTTAACGAATCTATGGGAAAGCATAATCTCCAAATGATAGTTCAATCAAAGGAATAAACAGAATCAATCTTGAACTCAGTGATATCAAAGGTCAGTATCATCACGAAGGGTATCAGAAAATTCAACACTTAATTTAACTCGATCGATGGATTAAGCAATCTTATTTGCAATCATTTCATCCTTAGGATTTATTACTAGTAGGTATGACATAATGTCGTATCTGTTCCAAAACTTATGATCGATGAGCTTAAATGGGAAGAAATGATTCAATTTTTATATGACAAAAGATATACACCTCACATGTCCTTACTGTGAGTCGAAGTTTGTTAGTAAAGAAGAACTTTCCAAACATATTGATAGGATTCATACAGGCTCTGGACTACTTGAGGGCGATAAACGCAAGTGGTAGCTTTTAATGTAAAGGAAAATTAGTAAACTATTTTAGAATTTTTTAAAAGAATTGGCCTGTATTGTTCTTTTGTTTCATCTACTTGAAGTGACCAAATTTTTGGTTAAACGTTTAGTTGGTTACACGAATCAATTCTAGCCTATTTTATCTCCGAATTATGACGGTGCGGTTTAAAAGTGAGTATTAGTACAACCACACCAGGGATAAACTGAAGGGAGCTTCAAAAACCCATAGCGTTCCTTCAAACGTCTAGCTTGACGTTTTAGTACTGAATCTCATTTTTTATTTTATTTAATGTATCAGCAAAATAAGAGCTACATTTTAGTCCATGTTGCTCACTGCAAGGGGTTAATTGAATGCCCCACTACATTTCCGCCTTTCACCATAATACAGCAAGGACACCTCTGACCGACACAATCAACTGCCTCAGCATGCTTACATATGGCACATACACAAGGTTGAGTTTGCAAATCTGTATCGGAATCAATCTCCTTTTTCGGATCACTTGATTTCTTGTCTACATATAGCCACAACAAAACCACCGGTAATCCCAACGCAAAAAAAACGACTATTGTTCGTTCAGGAATTCTTAGAACGATAAGACAAATCCCAAATAACATTGTACTTATCCCAAGAACTAATAGCCAACGACTAGTAAAGTTGTGCGTAAGCAAGTAATCTTCAACCTAACCTAGGAGGATTTATTAGTTAACTTTGTTATATTAATTCTTCCCTTCAGAAGTAGAATTACTATTCTTTGCTTTTTGCTGTTCCAGTAGTTCCAGCCAAGGATTGGACTTATTTCGCTTATCCTCCTACATTAGCCGGACACGTAGAATAGTATATAACTAATACTTTTGCAAAAACAATATGCCAATAACGAATGGTATCTATTCTCGATCGTTATTGTAAAGATTATGAACATCTCATACGCTTGTGATAAGTAATATTCAAAACATTAGTTTGGGAGTCTTGTAGTGAGGCGATTAAATCTAATCTAATCATGATTATTCACAATGAACGTGTGTGGCATCCACAGTTCAACTACTTAGACGAGAGAAATCATATGTGGCTTCTTAGGCTTTAAGGAACTTTAGTCCTTAAAAATATGTAGATATTAGATGGCTTTTTAACCGGGTTACAGTCAGTTGAAACTTTATGCAATTCACCAACCAAAATCATAATTCAGTAATTCCGACGCATCGATTACGCTACATACTGACTTTCTATTACCATAGTAAAATTAGATTAGTTACGGAATTAAGTAACGATTGATCTATCTCTATACCATCTATAAGGAAATGCACGGTAACATGGCAATTGAATTTACTTTTATACTACATGCACCATGAAATTCCGAATTACTGTTAGAGATGCCGAAATTATTCCTTACTAGAGAAGGCATAATCTTCGATAGTAGAATATCGTGTAAATTACTATTTCCAATATTAACCACGTCTTTCAATGAGTCAATTGTTTTAATTCTGAATATTCTAAGATTGCTGCATCTATTCGCAGGCATACTTCATACATGACGACTCCAAATGCAGTTAGCCTGAAGACTCCGCTGCTTCTCTTAATTAACCCGGCTTTCAACATCTGACTTGTTCTAGAATAGTACTCTTTCTTTGTAAGTGCGCTTCGCTTCTTCAAGTCAGAACTATGAATTTTATTGCTTGATGCGATAACAGAGAATAATTTTAATGAATCTTGCTCCGCGATAATTTGCAAGGCACTTGTGGGAGTTCCGAGCATGGGTGTCACATTATCTTGCTCTAGACTAGGATAAATGAGATCTAGAAAAACATTGCGAAAAATAATACAGTAAAAGAACCAGCAATTTGTTTCGGAACTTAAAATATTGTAAAGAGTTAGATTATTGGCGAAAGATCGATTGATTACGAGGCCCGGAATTAGTATAAGATAAACGAAACTAGATTTCACAAATCCCATACTGATTTTTTGAAATATCGTGTGCAAGGAACCCTGGGCTCGGAAGGAACTTTC
>Ga0075425_100002564_pt1 | contig 18237 bp, 18 predicted proteins | sample SoiMethybrSBSTD4_FD_75300 | JGI IMG/M metagenome (GOLD analysis project Ga0075425, IMG submission 75300) | Bulk soil microbial communities from a Populus tree surrounding site in Tennessee, USA - Soil MetaG P. TD hybrid SBSTD4 | ecosystem: Environmental > Terrestrial > Soil > Tree plantation... | reverse complement strand
CCGCCGCCGCCTGAACGGGTCCGCGCCGAGGCGCTCGCGCAGGAGGTCGGCGTCGCCGTGTCCCAGTGGACGAGGCCGCTCGCCGGCCTCGACCCGTTGGCGGCGATGCGCGTCCGTCTCGGCCGCGCGGTCGCGCTGGATCCTGCGGTCGTGCTGCTCGAACACGCCTCGGCATCACTCTCGCGCGAGGCGTCCGGCGAGTTCGCCGCGTCGGTGCGCGCGGTCGCCGACCGCCGCCAGCTCGCCGTGATCGCGCTCACGGCCGACGAATCGTTCGCGCGCGGGATTGGCGCGACCGTGCTCGCGCATGAGCCGGCGACCGGGCGGCTCAAGGAAAGCGGCCGCGGGTGGTTCGGCCGCCGACGTTAAGCCTCACGCCTCAAGCCTCAAGCCAGCCTCACGCCGCAAGCCGCAAGCCTCCGACTGCGACTACAATGGCAGCCGCGAAAGGAGATCGCATATGAAACTCAGGACGCAGCTCGTGCTGCCGGTCCTCGTCATCGTCACGGCGTTCGGCGCCTTCCTCGGTGCGCAGGCGAAACAGCCGGCGAAAGGAAAGAAACTCCGCGTCTACTTCGTCGAGCCGAAGAACAACGCGACCGTGACCAGCCCGGTCCACATGAAGTTCGCCGCAGAAGGCATCGAGATCTCGCCGGTGCCGCCAGGTGATCCGAAGGAGACGCGTCCCGGCGTGGCGCACTACCACGTCGGCATCGATCAGGACTGCCTCCCGGCCGGCAAGAACATTGTCAAGGGGACGCCGTCGTGGGTGCATTTCGGCGACGGCAAGGACGTATTCGACAGTCAGCTCTCCCCTGGGAAGCACAAGCTTGCGCTGCAGCTCGGCGATGATCTTCACAACACGATGCCGGGCGCCTGTCAGGTCATTACAGTCAACGTCAAGCAGTAGCGAACGCGCGATCCGCGGCCGACAGGGAGAGGCGTGCGGCAACGCTTCTCCCTAAACGCGGATCAGTTTTCCGTACGTTTTGTACACAGCCGTGTCCTTTTCGACTGTTGTACTGCTTGAGCTCGCGTTCGTGGGCGCGAAATCACGATTTTCGTTATCGGAGTCCGTGGAACGGAAATTGATATTCCGGGTCCGGGCACCCGCGCGTGCTCAAGGAGACTCGGATGTCGAGTGGCACCATCAAGCGACTCGTGCGTGATCGGGGTTTCGGCTTCATTCGCGACGACGGCGGACAGGAGTGGTTCTTCCACCGCAGCTCGGTGCAAGGCAGCTTCGACCAGCTCAACGAAGGCCAGCGCGTCAACTTCGAGGAAGAGCCATCAGCGAAAGGACCACGCGCCGGTAACGTGCGCAGCGAAGGCTAGACTGTCGACCGACGGGCCCCGCGCCTCCCTGATCCTCTTCGACATCGACGGTACGCTTGTGCTCACCGGCGGCGCCGGTGCACGCGCAATGTCGCTCGCGTTCGAGGACCTGCTCGGCGTCCGCGACGCGTTTCGCGGGATGCCGATGGCTGGCCGCACCGACTCGTGGATTCTCGCCGACGCGGCGGCGGCGCACGGCGTAACCGCCGGCTCCGCGGCGCTGGCGCGCTTTCGCGACGTCTATCTCCAGCGTCTGGCCGCCGAGATTCAGAAGCCCGGCACCTCGCGCAAAGCGATCATGCCTGGCGTGCGCGACCTGCTCGACGCGCTGCACGGGCGTCCCGACGTGTATCTCGCGCTCCTCACCGGCAACTACGAGGCGGCCGCACGCATGAAGCTCGAATACTTCGATCTGTGGCGGTACTTCTCGTGCGGCGCGTTCGGCGACGATGCGCCGGATCGGAATGGGCTGCTGCCGCGCGCGGTCGAGACGATTGCGGCGTGCGGCGGACCGTCGTTCGCGGCGGCCGATGCGATTGTCATCGGCGATACGCCGCTCGACGTCGCGTGCGCCGCGCATTCGTCGGCGCGCTCGATCGGCGTCGCGACCGGCGGGCACAGCGTCGACGAACTGCGCGCTGCGGGGGCCGATTACGTATTCGAGGATCTCACTGACACGCAGGCTGTCCTGCGTGCGCTGAATCTCGCGTAGCGCAGCCTTTCAAGGCTGCCGGCGCGGCGCGTTGGCAGGCCTGAAGGCGTGCCTTACGTGACGCGGTTTCATCGTTCGCGGAAGCCTGCCGGGAAGGCCGCGTGCGAAGGGTGGCGGAAGCGCCTGGGAGTCGAACCCAGCCTCCCCGCGCAAACGGGGAGCGACCGATTTTGAAGACCGGGAGGGCCACCGGGCCCCGTTCACTTCCGAATCAATTGTACTGGTGTCGTGGCGATTCTCTGGCGCGGCTGCGGGTGAGCGGGCGCAGAGCGATTGCGGATTCCCAGGAAACCCGCAATCGGCTCCGCGTGGATTTATCCTTCGATCAGACGGACGTCGCCGGCGCGCGGTCCCTTCTGAGAATCCTCAGGTGTGAATTCCACGCGCTGGCCCTCGCGGAGCAGCTCGAACACCGCACCCCGCACCGAACTGCGGTGGAAAAAGTGCTCGATGCCGCCTTCGTCGCGGATAAAGCCGAAACCCTTGTCGATCAGGAGCCGCGCGATAGTCCCGGTTGGCATAACCCCAAGCCCTCCCCGTTCCGAACCCCTAGGGAAATCCCAAGGGAACCCAGCCGGTGCGGGCGCCTGTGAAGTCACACGCCGTCGGGACGCGAGTCCGGCCGAGTCTTACCAGCTCGGTTGAGCTGGAAATTCGCAGCAGTCTAGGCACTTCGGACCCAGAAGTCAAGAAATCGCGCGAGTTTAGGCGAGCATCAATCCCCGGCCACCTGCCAGGTCTCTATGTCCTCATCCTCTTCATCTTCATCATCTTCCGGGTCGTCGTCGTCCTCGTCGAAGTCCTCCTCGTCTTCGTCGTCGTCGGGATCGTCGTCATCAAGAACGTAATTGACACGGTAAATGTCGACGGATGTCACGATGCGGGCTCCGTCGCCGGCTTCGGCTTGTCGCGGTTTGGCGGCGGGTACGTGGTCCAGAAATGACGTCCGCATCGGTTGCACACCCAGAACTGATCCGGCGTCCATGGCATGCCCGGCCCGGGGTCGCGCAACTCCATGTCGGCACCGCAGCGCATGCAGCGGATATGGAGATCGACGTCGCTCATGGCGGCGATTTTATAACATGGCGTCGTGATCCCCGCGATCGTGCTCGCCGCCGGACGCTCGTCGCGCATGGGACGCGCCAAAGCGACGCTGCCGATTGGCACGAGCGACACTTTCCTTACGCGCATCGTGCGCACGTTTCGCGACGCTGATGTCGATGACGTGATCGTCGTCGTCGGGCACGACGCGGAGACGATCGCCAGCGCGTTCGCGACGAGCGGCCTCGCGGCGCGCTTCGTGAACAACCGCGAGTACGATCGCGGCCAACTATCGTCGCTCGTTGCAGGCATCAACGCCATCGATCGCCCCGGTGTCGTCGCGGCGTTGGTAACGCTCGTCGATGTCCCGCTCGTCTCGGCCGCGACCGTGCGCGCCGTGATCGATCGCTATCGCGCGGTGCACGTTCCGGTCGTACGGCCAACCTCTGGCACGAGGCACGGCCACCCGCTGCTCATCGATCGCGTCCTGTTCGATCGAATCCGCCAGGCTGATCCAGTCGCCGGCCCGAAACCGATCGTCCGGGCGCACGCGTCGCCCGCCGGCGATCTCCCGATCGCGGACGAAGGGGCGTTCACCGACATCGATACGGCAGAGGAGTACGAGCGATTGATCAGTGATCGTTGAAACGGCGGTGGGGTGCGTCAGCGGCCATAGTAGGAACCGGGCTGTCTTTCATGTCGCAGAAATCGTCCTCGTACGTTCGCGCGTCGTGTCGCATCTCGACGTCGGCATAGCGCTCAGCCACTAACCACGACGCGAGAACAGGCGACATTTCGCGCACCGCGCCGGGTTGCAGCTTGTCCAGCCGCACTCCGTCCACCTCATGCTCGCGTGGAGTGCACCTGATGCGGACCTTCACACAGTTGTCGGCAGCAAACACAGTACCGAATCGCTACGCTCCGATCGCTACGAGGGGGCCGAGCGATTCATCGGCCGCGGTCGAGCATCGACGGCGCGCGAAACCGCTCCGTCGAGCTGCGCGGCAAGCGCGGCGAACGCGGCCGTCGGACCGCTCCAGCGGAGTTGGTCGATCGAGTCGAACAGCGTGATGTCGGTACGCAGCGTCGCGAGATCACGAAAGAGCAGGACGAGTTCGCGGTTCGCCGACAGCGTGCGCGCCAGCCCGCCGGCGTTCGCGGCATTGACGCGCCAGGTCGCCGGATCATCGGGAATCGCTTCGAGGTGCGTGAACTTTGCGAGCACGGCCGCCGCCGATTTTTCGCCCCACCCTGGCAGCCCCGGGTAACCGTCCGACGAATCGCCAACGAGCGCGAGGTAGTCGGGGATCGACTCGGGTCCAACGCCGAATTTCGCGCGGACGCCGGCTTCGTCGCGGATCGTCCGGGTGCGGCGGATCATCTGCACGACGCGCGTGCCGCGGACACACTGCGCCAAGTCCTTGTCGGGGGTGCAGATCACCACGCGGTCGACTTCTGGTGAACGCGCCGCGGTCACCGCTGCGGCAGCGAGCGCATCGTCCGCTTCGTATTCGACCATCGGCCAGACTGCGACGCCGAGCGCTGTCAGCGCCTCCTCGAGCAACGGAAATTGCGACTTCAACTCGGGATCGATCCCCTCGCCGGTCTTGTAACCGCGCCACATCCGGTTGCGGAACGATTCGATCACGTGGTCGGTGGCGACGCCGAGGTGCGTGGTGCCGCTGTTGATCATGCCGAGCACGGAGGTCACCACGCCGCGGACGGCGCCCACCTCGCGGCCCTGCGCGTCGCGGGCCGGCGGAACCGCGTAGTAGTGGCGGAACAGTTCGTAGGTGCCGTCGATCAGGTAAACGTCCAACGTGAGCTCCGACTCAGTATGACGTAAGCTTCCGTGCATGTCGCGTCGTGCCGCCGTCCTCGTTGCCGTTTTTCTCGCCGTCGCCGCACCGCGCGCACAGCAGAACGAGCGCGCCCGTGCGCTCGACGCGCAGATCGACCGCATCTTCGCTGCACGTGAATATGACGCGCCGCGTTTCGGGCCGGCGCGATGGCTGCCCGACGGCGCGGCGTACACCATCGTCGAGCGGTCAGCCGACCAGGGCGGCGCGCCCGAGATCGTCCGCTACGACGCCCGGACCGGTGCGCGCACGGTGCTGGTGCCCGGCTCGTCGTTCGATCCGAAGGGAACCAGCGCACCTTCCGACGTCGCCGACTACAGCTGGTCCGCCGACGGCCGTCGGCTCCTGCTGTTCACCAACACGCGCAAGGTGTGGCGGCAGAACACGCGCGGCGACTACTGGGTCTTCGACGTGGCCGCGCGGACGATGCGGCAGCTGCGCGCGCCGGCGGCGTCGATGATGTTCGCCAAGTTCTCCCCCGACGGCTCGTGCGTGGCGTACGTCCAGCAGAACAACATCTACGTGCAGTCGGTCGACGACGGCCGCACCGTGCAGCTCACCGCCGATGGTTCGGCGACGACGATCAACGGCACCTCCGACTGGGTTTACGAAGAGGAGCTGAACGTCCGCGACGGCTTCCGCTGGAGTCCCGACGGGACGAAGATCGCCTTCTGGCAGTTCGATACGACCGGCGTCGGCGACTTCATGCTGATCGACGACACCGATTCGCTGTATCCGACGATCACGCACATTCCGTATCCGAAAGCCGGCACGAAGAATTCGGCCGTTCGCATCGGCGTGGTCACCGCCGACGAAGACCATCACGTCGAGTGGATGAAGACGCCGGGCGATCCGCGCGACGATTACCTGGCGCGCCTCGACTGGCTCGACGCGCAGACGGTCGTCATCGAACAGCTCAACCGGCTTCAGAACCGGAACGACCTGTTGCTTGCCGACGCGCGCAGCGGCGACACCCGACGCCTCTTCCGCGACGAGGCGAAGAGCTGGGTCGAGGTGATGGATGATCTGCACTGGATCGACGGCGGCCGCGCGTGCATCTGGCTGAGCGAGCGCGACGGCTGGCAGCACGCGTATCGTGTGCCGCGCGACGGCGGGCACGCGGCGCTGCTCACCCGATTCGATGCCGACGTCATCGACATCGCGGGCATCGACGAAGCCGGCGGGTGGCTGTATTTCATCGCGTCACCGGAACGGGCGACCGACCGCTATTTGTACCGCTCGAAGCTCGATGGCAGCGACGTGCCGCAGCGGGTCACGCCGGCGGCGGAACGCGGCACGCATGGCTACGACATCGGGCCTCGCGGGCGGCTGGCTTTCCATACAACCTCACGTTTCGATCGGCCGCCGTCGATCGAGGTGATCGACTTGCCGGATCATCGCGCGCTGCGGCCGCTGACCGACACCGCACCTCTCGTGAGCAGACTCGAACCGATCGTCACTCCGCCGGTTGACTTCCTCGCGCTCGACATTGGCGGCGGCGTCGTGCTCGACGCCTGGCTGCTGAAGCCGACAGGGTTCGACGCGTCGCGCAAATACCCGGTAGTGGTTTACGTGTACGGCGAGCCGGCCGGCGTGACCGTCACCGATCAATGGGGCGGTGGCCGGAACCTGTTTCACCGCGCGCTCGCCGAGGCCGGTTACCTCGTTGTCAGCGTCGACAACCGCGGCACGCCGGCGCCAAAAGGCGCGACGTGGCGGAAGATCATCTACGGCACCGTCGGCGATCTGTCGTCGCGCGAACAGGCGGCAGCCGTTTCCGCGCTCGCCGATCGGTTCGCGTTCGTCGATCGCGACCGCGTCGCCATCTGGGGCTGGAGCGGCGGCGGCTCGAACACGCTCAATGCGATGTTCCGCTTTCCCGCCACGTTCAAGGTCGGCGTGTCGGTCGCGCCCGTCCCCGATCAGCGCCTCTACGACACGATCTACCAGGAGCGCTACATGGGGCTGCCACAGGACAACGCCGATGGCTACCGGATCGGATCGCCGATCAATTTCGCGGACGGATTGCAAGGCCGGCTGCTCGTCGTCCACGGCTCCGGGGACGACAACGTGCACTACCAGGGCACGGAACGGCTCGTCAATCGGCTCGTCGAGCTCGGCAAGCCGTTCGATCTCATGGTGTATCCGAACCGCACGCATGCGATCAGTGAAGGGCCGGGTACGACCGCGCACATTTACCATCTCATTGGCCGCTATCTGCTCGAGCACCTGCCGCCACAGCCGTGAGTTTCCCGATCGAGCCGCCCGTCGAACCGATGCTCGCGAAGCTGGCGGACGAACTGCCGCCGGCAGGCGCATTTCTCTACGAACCGAAATGGGACGGGTTCCGCGCGATCATCTTTCGCAGCGGATCGGAGCTGTTCATCCAGAGCCGCGACCTGCGGCCGCTCGATCGCTACTTCCCCGAACTGCACGAGGCGCTCGTCGCCGGCCTTCCCGATCGGTCGGTGATTGACGGCGAAATCGTGATCGCCACGCGCAAGGGCCTGGATTTCAACGCGCTGCAGCTGCGCCTTCATCCGGCTGCCTCGCGCGCAGCCAAGCTGGCGAAGGAGACACCTTCGTCGTTTGTCGCCTTCGACGCGCTCGCGCTCGACGGCATCGATCTGCGCGGCGAACCGCAGCGCGAGCGGCGCCGCCGTCTCGAGCGCGCGCTCGCGGACGTCGTGCCGCCGATCCACTTGACGCCCGCCACCCGCGATCGCGACGTCGCCGCCGAATGGCTGTCGCGATTCGAAGGCGCCGGCCTCGACGGCGTCGTCGTCAAGCCGGACGACGGCGTGTACGAGCCGGGCAAGCGGACGATGATCAAGGTGAAGCATGCGCGGACCGCCGATTGTGTCGTCGCCGGCTTTCGCTGGCATAAGGACGGTAAAGGCGAGCGGATCGGCTCGCTGCTGCTGGGGCTCTACGACGATCGCGGCACGCTGCATCACGTCGGCGTCACCTCGTCGTTCACGATGGCGAGGCGCCGCGAGCTCGCGATCGAGCTCGAACCGCTGCGTGCGCGCGCGCTCGACGAACATCCGTGGCGCGATTGGGCGGAGGCCGACGCCGCCGGCGCGACGCGGATGCCCGGCGGCCAGAGCCGGTGGAGCGCCGGCAAGGATCTATCGTGGGAGCCGCTTCGCATCGAGCGCGTCTGCGAGGTGAAGTACGACCACATGCAGGGCGATCGCTTCCGCCACGCGACCAACTTCCTGCGCTGGCGCCCCGACAAGCCGCCGCAGGATTGCCGGTACGATCAGCTCGAGGTCACGACCCCTTACGAGCTCGAGAAGGTGTTCGGCGCGGGCGCTCGCCGCTGACGTTTGCCCAGTCGTCCGGGGTCTCGTCCGGGTCGAGCGCTTCCTGCGGCGGCCGCAGATCCTCCGGGACGTGCTGCAGGTTGATGCGAATGCGTGTCCAGGTGTGAAAGCGTCCGCGCATCGCGTCGACCAGCACGTCGGCCGGCTGCAGATGCGCCGCCGCGTCCGGATGGCGCGCCTTCCATCGTTCCACGCCGGCGAGCGCGTCGGCTTTCTTCGCCGAGCGCGCGATCTCGACGAGCGGATGCGTCGGGGTGCGCCGGCGCGACGGCTGCACGCGCGCCGGTTCGCCTTTCTGCTTGCGATAGTGCGGCGGCCACGGCGCGTCGCCGAGGCCTTCGCGCGCGTGCCGCTCGGCGAGCTCGAGCAGCGTCTCCAGCCGGCACGGACGATCGTTCATCGCCGCATGTGGATTCGCCGTCGACCGCACGCGCGCCGGCATCGTCTTCAGCGTGAACTCGCGCGGATCGCAGGTGTCGATCTCGTTCCAGGCGAGCGGCGCCGAGACGCGCGCGTCGGGTGTCGGCCGCACCGAAAACGCGCCGGCGATCGTCCGGTCCTTGGCGTTCTGGTTGTAGTCGAGGAATACGCCGTGGCGCTCTTCCTTCCACCACTTGCTGGTCGCGAGTGCCGGCGCGCGGCGCTCCACCTCGCGCGCGAAGGCGAGCGCCGCACGGCGACCCTCGTCGAAGGTCCAGCGCGGCTCGATGCGCACGTAGACATGAATGCCGCGCGATCCCGAGGTCTTCGGCCAGCCGGTGAGGCCGAAGTCGTCGAGCGTGGCGCGCACGATACCCGCGACCTCGCGGACCTGGTCCCATTGCACGCCCGGCACCGGATCGAGATCGACGCGCAGTTCGTCGGGATGATCGAGATCCTCGGCGCGGACCGGGTGGGGGTGCAGCTCGAGGCATGCGAGGTTCGCCATCCAGGCCAGCGCCGCGGCGTCGCGCGGGACGACCTCTTCGGCGGTGCGGCCCGACGGAAACTTCAGCGTCACGACCTCGATCCAGTCGGGCCGCGACTCGGGCGCGCGCTTCTGGTAGAAGAACTCGCCGCCGGTGCCGTTCGGATAACGCACGAGCACGTTCGGCCGGCCGCCCGAGCCGGCCAGCGCGCCGTCCGCGACCGCGAGGTAGTAGTCGACCAGATCCTGCTTGGTGTAGCCGGCCTCGGGGAACAGGATCTTCTGCGGATTGGTGATCGCAATCTCGTGTCCGGCGATCGTCAGCAGTTCCTTGTCTGGTGTGCCCGCCATCAGCATGACTGTAGCGCGAACGCTTTAGCCGAGCGTCCAGCCCGCGCCCGCGGACCGTCGCTCGGCTGAAGCTTTCGCGTTACGTCGTTCGCATACGCCATAGAAAGTACACCGGCAGGCCGAGCAGCACCACGCCGATGCCGACGGCGGCCCGGCCGGGCTGCGTGACGATCGTGTTGGCGACCAGCGCCGCGGCGGCGACGATGAAGAGGAGCGCGGACCATGGATAGCCGGGCAGGCGGAATGGACGCTCGGCGTCGGGCTGCGTTCGGCGCAGCACCAGGACGCAGGCGGCGCCGAGGCCGTAGAAAATCCAGCCGACGAACACGACGTAGGTGAGCAGCTGTTCGAACGTGCCGGAGGCGGCCAGCACCATCGCCCACACCGTGCCCGCGACAATGCTGACCGCCGGCGTGCCGAAGCGCGGATGGACGTCGCCAAGCGTCCGGAAGAACAACCCGTCGCGCGCCATCGCGAAGTAGACGCGCGGCGCACTGATCGTGAGGCCGTTGGTGGCGGAGAAAATCGACACGAGAATCGCCGCGGCGATGAGTTTGCCCGCCGCGCCGCCCGCGATGGCGCTCACCGCTTCGGCGGCGACGCGGTCGGAGGTGGCGACGCCGTCGGCGCCGAGCGCGGCCAGGTAGCCGGCGTTTGCGAGCAGATAGATGCCGATGAGCGACGCGGTCCCGATTCCGATCGCGCGCGGAAACGTGCGCTGCGGATCGATCGCTTCGCCGGCCGAGAACGTGACGTATTGCCAGCCTTCATAGGCCCATAGCACACCGATCATGCCGAGCCCCATGCCCGACGCGATCGACGGCGTCAGCGCCGGCGGCCAGAAGGGCTTCGCCTGCTGCGGATGCGCGCCGCCGAACGCGATCAGGACGACGCTCATGAGCAGCAGCGCGCCGACTTTGATGGTCGTGCTCCAGTTCTGGACATCGGCGCTGCGCCGCGTGCTGCGCACGTTGATCGCGGCCACGCCCGCCAGCAGGACCATCGCGGTCGCCTTCTGTCCGAGCGGTCCGAGCGCCACGAACTGTTGCACGTACGACCCCGCCGCAACCGCCAGCGTCGCCGCCGACCCTGTGGCGATCACCAGGAAGAACGTCCATCCGTAGAGGAACGCCGTCAGCGGCCCGAACGCGTCGCGCAAGTACACGTACAAACCGCCGGCCGCGGGGTTCATCGCGCCGAGCTCACCGTAGGCGAGCGCGCCGAGCAGCGAGAGGATGCCGCCAACGACCCAGACGACGAGCGCAGGGCCAGGGTAGCCGCCGGCCTGACGCAGCACGCCGCCGGGTACGAGGAAGATGCCCGAGCCGATGACCGTGCCGATCACGATCAGGGTCAGGTCGCGGAGGTTGAGCACGCGGGCGAGCGCGCGGTCCAAGGCTCGTTACCATATCAGCTTGCCCTGAAAAGTTAGAACTGAGAAGTGAGAAGTGAGAAGTACGGGCTCTCGGGCGATCTCCGCATGTGGTGGTTCCCGTCGTCGACTCACGTGCGAGGTGTTCTGATGGGGACCACCAGATGCTGAGAGCCTCCGAGAGCTCGTACTTCTAACTTCTCACTTCTCACTTCTAAGTTGACATGATTCAGATTTTGTTCGGACAGCCGGGGCGGCAGCGGCAGGGAATCGTCCGGTCGCCGATGATCGAATAGTCGTAGGTCAGCTCTTCGCCTTTCCGAATCTCGCGGCTGGCACGGATCCAGATCGTCTTGTCGACCACCTCGAACCAGCAGTTCGGCGTGCACGAATGGTTGATGAACCGCGCGATGTTGCCGCCGACGTTCGCGTCGCGGCTCCAGTTGCGGTTGACGCGGAACACCCAGATGCAGCCCGCGGCCAGATACCGCTCCTCGCGCTCCTCGCTTTCGCTGTTGTGGATCAGTTCGCCGGCGTAGTCGATGATGCGCGCGTTCTTGTTGATCCGCTCCCCCGCGAACACGCCATAGCCGTGCACCCCCGATCGCCCGCGGACGATCTTCGGCAGCTTCTGCTCACGCTTCATACTCCATGATCGTATCGTCGGGCGGGTGGAGCGCGAAGGCTTCAGTCGTAGGGCCGCCCTTCCAGCGCGGCCGCGCGGGCGCCAGCGGATATGCTGTGTGCGCACATGTCCGATCCACGCCTCGTCGAACTGCTGCGCGGCGCGCAGCGGATCCTGATCTTCTCCGGCGCCGGCGTCTCGACGGCGAGTGGCATTCCCGATTTCCGGGGCCCCAACGGTGTGTGGACGCGGCGCCGCCCGGTCTACTACGACGAGTTCCTCGCCTCGGAACCGGCGCGGGTGGAGTACTGGGACTACAAGCTCGAGACCTGGGACATCTACCAGCGCGCGCAGCCGAACGCCGTCCACGAGGCCGTCGCGGCGCTCGAGCAGGCAGGCAAAGTGCTCGCCGTCGTGACGCAGAACGTCGACGGCCTGCACCGCCGTGCCGGCACGTCGCCGCAGCGCCTGATCGAACTGCACGGCACCGACCTGTTCGTGGAATGCCAGACGTGTCACGCGCGGAGCGCGCCCGACGCGCATTTCGAACAGTTCAAGGCGACGCGCGCCTCGCCGCGTTGCGAATGCGGCGGCCTGCTGAAAGCGGCGACGATCAGCTTCGGGCAGTCGCTGCACGCCGCCGATCTCGATCGCGCCGCCGCCAGCGCACGCCGCGCCGATCTCGTCGTCGCGCTGGGATCGACGCTGTCGGTGTATCCGGCGGCGTCGATTCCGCTGCTCGCCGCCGAAGGCGGCACGCCGTACGTGATCGTCAACCGCGGTCCCACGGAGCATGACGATCATCCCGGCGTCACCTTGCGCCTCGAAGGCGACGTAACGGAAATTTTCCCGTCCGCCGTCGCTGTGCTGCGGTAGTGTCCGGCTTAGCCGGACCGTGACGTCGTGACTACGGCAACCTTGGCCACGGGAACGTAGTCGTCGCGACTTTCTTCTTCACCGTCGTCACGACTTCGGGTGTGACGCCCCGCTTCCGCGTGATCCCGGCATTCTTTCGCGCCTGCCGCAACAGCGCGCGAATCTCGGGACGGCCGACATCCTCGAGCGACTGCAGACGGACGTGGCGCATCGCTTTGCCCGCTCCCTGCAGGACGCCGGCGGGATCCGCGAGGTCGACGCCGCGCGAGAAACCCAGCGTCACGTGCTGCCGCCACGCAGTGACGACGCAGACGCCGTCGGCGATCATTTTGCTGGTCGCGCTGTAGGCGAGGACCACCGTGCGCGGCATGCTGAAGATGTGCTCGTGGCAGGGCGCGAGCTCTTCATGGATCAGCTTCCGTAGGCTGAGTACCAGTGAGTGCACCGCAGGCGGATAGCGGTGCAGGAACTCGAGGAGCTCGCCCGGCGGACGTGTTGGATGCACCGCTCCACGTACTATCATGTCCGCATGAGCCGACATTTCTTCATCTTCGTGTGCCTGCTGCTCTTGTTGCCAGCATCGGTGTTCGCGCAGTCTGTCACCGTCTCGGGCGCTGTCGTCGATACCTCGGGCGGTGTCGTTCCCGGCGCGACTGTCGTCCTAACCGGCCCCGGTGGCAGCCAGACAACGGTGTCCGGCGCGGAAGGAGAATACAGCTTCCGGAATGTCGGCGCTGGAACGTACCAGGTGACGGTGACGCTCGCCGGCTTCGCACCCGCCACGCAAAACGTCACGGTGGCCTCAGCAAACGTCGCTGTGCCTCGGGTGACGCTCGCGCTCGGAACGCTGGGCGAAACGGTGGTGGTGAGCGCCAGCAGGATCGACACCGCGCTCGCCGACGCACCGGCGACGATGAGCGTCGTCACCAGCGAAACGCTGGCGAGCACGCCGGCGCAGAACTACGCCGATCTGCTGCGCGGCGTTCCCGGCGTGAACGCGGTGCAACTCTCCGCGCGCGACATCAACCTGACCAGCCGCCAGGCGACGACGACGCTCTCGAACTCGGAACTGGTGCTGGTCGACGGCCGGTCGGTGTATCTCGATTTCTTCGGCCTCGTGCTGTGGGATTTCGTGCCGAGCAATCTCGGCGACGTGAAGCAGATTGAAGTGATCCGCGGTCCGGCGTCGGCGGTGTGGGGCGCGAACGCGCTCACCGGCGTGGTCAACATCATCACCAAGTCGCCTCGCGAGCAGAAAGGCACGAACGTCGTGCTGAGCGCCGGCGGGTTCAGCCGCGACGCGGGATCGGGCGTCGGCAAAGGCGCCGGCGGAATCTTCGGCGCGAATGCGACGTATGCCGACGCGCCCAACAGCACCTGGTCGTATCGCGTGTCCGCCGGCTACTTCGACTCCGACGCGTTCCCGCGTCCGACCGGACAGATCCCGGTGATTACCGATCCGCGCAATTCGGGCACGACCGTCGGCGGCGCCTTTTATCCGACCGACGGCCCGGGCGCGACCGGCACCGCCTTCACCAATCGCGGCACCAGCCAGCCGAAGTTCGACATGCGCGTCGATCAGGAAATCAGCGGCGGCCGGATCACCTACGCCGGCGGCATCGGCGGGAGCCAGGGAATCATTCATACCGGCATCGGCCCGTTCGACATTCAGAAGGGTTCGTACATCGGCTACGGCAAGGTGAACTACATGAGAGGGGCGCTGAAGCTGAACGCCTTCACCAACCTGGTGAGCGCCGAAGCGCCAAACCTGCTGCTGGTCAACCCGTCGACCGGGCAGCCGCTGCAGTTGAACTTCTCGACGCAGACCTACGACTTCGAAGCCGGCGACGCCGTGCGCGTCGGCCAGCGGCAGGTGATCACGTTTGGCGGCAACGTGCGGCGCAACAACTTCGACATCACCATCGCGCCCGCCGCCGAGAATCGCACCGAGCTCGGCGCCTACGCGCAGGACGAGATCTTCGTCGATCCCGTGCGGCTCACGATCGGCGGCCGCGTCGACAAGTTCGGCAACCTCGCCGACCCGGTGTTCTCGCCACGGATTGCCGCGATTGTGAAGGTGGCGCCGGAGCACACGGTGCGCGCGTCGTTCAACCGCGCCTTCCGATCACCGTCGGTGATCAACAACTACCTGAACACGCAAATCGTGACGCTCACCGATCTGAGCCCGCTCGGCATCGCGCAGCCGTTCCCGCTGGTCGTAAGCGCCGTCGGCAGCAAGGTCCCGATCAACGGCTCAGCGCAGCCCGAGCTGGCCGAGGAATCGCTGACCGCGTACGAGGTCGCCTACACGGCGTCGATCGCGCGAACCACCGCGACCGCGGCCTTCTACGTCAACGATCTCGATGACAACATCAACTTCGTTCAGCTGCCGAACAACCTCGATCCCTACACCGCGCAGAATCCGCCGCCCGGCTGGCCGCTGCCGCCAGCAGTCCTCACCTTGCTGGCGGCGCGGGGAATTTTCCTGCCGCGGACCGCGTTCACGTATCTCAATCTCGGTCCGGTGCGGGAGAAAGGGCTCGAGCTGTCGCTCGATCAGCGGTTCGCTCGCGGCGTCTCGGCGTTCGTCAACTACTCGTGGCAGGCGAAGCCGACCGTCCTCGACAGCGCGACGCCGTTCCCGGCGGAGGAGCTCGCGCTGCCGCCGACCAACCGGTTCAACGTCGGCGCCAATTACGACGGCGCGCGGTTCCTCGGCAGCGGCGCGGTGCAGTACGCCGACAAGGCGTTCTGGAGCGACGTCCTGTCGAGCCCGTACCACGGCTACAGCGACGCCTACACGATGGTCAACGGCAGCTTCGGCGTGAAGTGGATGCGCGGTCGCGTGACGACGATGGTGAAGGTGACCAACCTGCTGAACCAGGACATCCAGCAGCACGTGTTCGGCGACATCATCAAGCGGTCGATCGTCGGGGAGGTGCGCTTCGCGTACTGATCGACGATGGCGCCGCGCAACCGTGCACTCCGGTCGATGCTGCCGGTTCAGCGGCCGGCGGCGCGGTTCAGGAACGCGCGGTAGGTCGTCGTTCGATCGGGCGCGACCGTGACCGTGGCAATCAGCGGGTCGTAGTCGGCCGCGACGAACTCGACGACGTGGAACCCGGCGGTAGTTTCGAGGTGGTCGAAGTAGCCCTTGAACTGATCGACCGTGCCGGCGAGAACACCATCGAGATAGACCAGGGCACGGCGCGGCTCGACGTCGAGTTGCAGGCCGCCCTTCGGCCGCGAGCCCGGTGAGGGGGTCTCCACCGGCAGCGCGGCAACGTCAACGTCGTCGTCGATCACGTCTGGCGCCAGCCACCAGTACGGATCGAGTGCGAACAACCCGACGGCGGTCGATCGGAACACACAGACGCGAAGCCGGCTGTGCGCGCGCGCGCGGGACGCCGACAGCGCGATCGCGCCAGGGCGGATTCGAATATGCGTCGCGGGCTGGCGCGCTGTGGGGCGTACTCCGCCGGGCCGCGTCGGTGCGGCACTGCGGGTCCCGATCGATCCTTGCTGAGCCTGGAGCGGGCGCGGCGCTGCGAACGCCGCCGCTACAGTGATCACCAGTAACCATCGCGTCCGCATGAGCCCACTATAACGCCGCGGCGATCGTCGGCGGGCTTGCGAGCGGCATGAGCCGGCCGGCTCAGGCACCTCGCACACGCTGCCGCAAGGCACCACCGCTCCGCGATCAGTCGAGCGAGAACGAGACATACATCAGCCGGCTCTCGCGCTGAATCTGGAGCGTCACCGCCGCTCCCGGCTTGATCGATCGCATCAGCTCGCGCAGCGATATCAGCGTGAATACCGGCCGGTTGTTCACGCTGCGGATCACGTCGCGTGGCAGCAGCGGCACGTCGATCGTCGCCCCGGCGGTGCGCGCGACGACGACGATGCCGTACGGATCGCGGAGGACCTTGGCGACCTCGGCGATCCGCGCGTCGATCTCGACACCGAGGATGCCGAGTTCGGGCACCAGATTCTGCTGCGGATCGGCCATCGCCGACACGCGGTCGAATTCGCTCTTCTCCTCCACCGCGGCGACGCGGATCGTCTGCTCGCTCGTGCCGCGCAGCACCACCATCTGCACCTGCTCGGCCGAATCGCGCAGCCGGAAGAAGTAGCTGACGGTCGGCACGTTCTCTGCGGGCTGACCGTCGACCGAGAGCAGGATGTCGCCGACTTTCAGTCCGGCGGCGTCAGCCGGCCCGCGCGGCACCACGTCCGCGACGATGACCCCGTGATCTTGCGCGAGGCCGAGCGCGTTGGCCATGCCCGGCTTGATTGTCTGCATGCTCATGCCGACATCCTGCCGCCGCACCTGGCCGAATTCCTTGAGCTGGCGGAACACCGTCCGCGCGGTCGCCGACGGAATCGCGAACCCGAGCCCTTCGTTGCCGCCCGACTGCGACATGATGAACGTGTTCACGCCGACGACCTCGCCGCGCACGTTCACCAGCGGTCCGCCGGAGTTGCCCGGGTTGATCGGCGCGTCGGTCTGGATGAAAATCTGCGGCGAATCGGGATCGGTCTGGCGGGCCACCGCCGACACCATCCCGTGCGTCAGCGTGTTGCGCAGACCGCCCGGGCTGCCGAACGCGAACACGGTTTCACCCTGGTGCACCTGGCTGTAGGTGGCGAGCGGCAGCGGCGGCAGCTTGACGCCGTCCACTTTCAGCAGCGCGAGATCCAGCTCCGTCGTGATGCCGACGACCCGCGCGGCGATGACGGTCATGCGGCTGGTCAGCGCCGTCGCCAGCGATCCGTCCGCCCCCGATGGGGGCAGCACGACCTGGATGCGCTGCGCGCCGTTCACCACGTGGGCGTTGGTCATGATGTAACCGTCGGCATCGATGACGAAGCCGGACCCGATCGAGCGCTGGCGGCCGACCACCGCGCTCGCCTCGCCGCGCGCATCGTCGTCCGCGGCCCCGTAACTCGTCACCAGCAGCTGAACGACGCTGGGCCAGACTTTCCTGGTCAGTGCGTCGATCGCCTGGTTCACCCGGTCCAGGGGATCCGAGGTCGCGAGCGGACGTTGCTGCGCGGCGCAGGGCGTCGCCAGCGCGAGGATGAGAACCGTCAGAATCCGAGCCGCCACGAGTGCCTCCTATGCGCTCGCATCGCCGCACCGTGGAGTCGCCTCCGGCCGATCGGAGTTGCTCCACGGACGACGGCCTCAGCGCCACGACCGTGGCCTCAGAAAGGCCGCCGTATGAGGGTTTCTGGCGGTTCCCTCGCGGTTCGGCGCGTGCTGATGGATGGACTGTCATGCCGCGTGCCAGCCGCGGACACGGGTCCTGAAACCCGTGGGCGTTGCGGCTTCAGGCCGATGCGGACCGCGGGCAGCTGTTTACTCTCCGCCGTCGTGGCCGCAACAAGCGCAGGACTGAACGACAACTCACCGACCTTGCGGTCGGCTTCTTCTGCCTGTAACCATCGAAGCGTTCCGGGCCGAGTTTGACGCTGACGGCTGAGCGCGCTACGATCGAGGTTCGTTCGTTCCCGCAAGTCCCAACCATGTGGGCCAGTAGCGCAGTTGGGAGCGCGCATGAATGGCATTCATGAGGTCACGGGTTCGACTCCCGTCTGGTCCACCATCCTTCGCTGGTTCGTTCCGGTCACATGGGTAACAGTTCATTCCGAGGACATAGGTAACACTTTCGGGGTGAACGGATTGTCGATCGGCTCGAGCCGGCAGGTCTCGTCGTCGAAGTAGCCCAAATCGTAGCGCATGAAGGTGACGAGCCAGACGCGCTCGCCGACCTGGGTCACGCCCACGTTCTGACCGGCGAAGACGTGGCTGAGATTCACCTTCCGT
>Ga0075425_100002563_pt1 | contig 18241 bp, 24 predicted proteins | sample SoiMethybrSBSTD4_FD_75300 | JGI IMG/M metagenome (GOLD analysis project Ga0075425, IMG submission 75300) | Bulk soil microbial communities from a Populus tree surrounding site in Tennessee, USA - Soil MetaG P. TD hybrid SBSTD4 | ecosystem: Environmental > Terrestrial > Soil > Tree plantation... | reverse complement strand
CGAAAGTCGCGCATAACCCATTTGGAATCAATTGGCGCTAGAAATGAACTTTCATCCCTATGGGTGGGCCGAAGGCCCATGGGAACTCATAACCCATTCGATTATGAGCGTAATGGGATTTTCACCAATTACCGCAAAATTTAAGTTGGTGGTCTCGCCGTCTCGGCAGAAGAATTTCGCAGCTCCATAGACACCCTCAAGCAACCAAGGCTCAGGCTCCGTTAGTTCTCGCATCGCTCCACATCGTGTCATAATTCGTCTCAATCGTACCGGCATACCGAAATAACCAATGTCATCACTTCGCTCAAGTCTGGTGTTCAGTTCGGCAGCGATAGCAAATTGCATCGTGGTACTGGTCACATTGAGAGTCTGGGGATGGAATTTAGCTGGATGCCACGCGGCTGCTCGAAATAGTGCTCGTTTCAGCGCTCTGTGCTTTGTGATCGCCTTCGCCGCACCTGGGCTGATGCGGTTTATGCGTGGCTTGCCGAGTGGAGCAACTCTACTTTGGGCCTGGCTCGCGGCACATCTTGTTCATTTTGCGAGTGTCGCTATCCTGTTTGCGAGCTTCGATCGGGCGCACATCGCACAACATCGCGGTCAGACTGCTCTGGTTGTGCTCATAGGATCAAGCGTTGTGTTTGGTGCAGCTTTGACGATCGAATCGCTTTCGCCTCTACGCAGGATGATTCACAACGTATTGCTCTACGCAGTATTCGGGATTTTCACACTCGCGTTTGCCCACAATCAAGTAGTTTTGCTGCGCGCTCTGGCGGCTGCCCTTATCCTCGCTCTGGCTCTACGGCTGACGGCTCGTCTTAAGGCTGTGGAGACCAACTCCACGTCCGCTGGTTAGCTTTGGGGCAAATTGCGGCAGTCCACTCCGAAAAGGTTAATAAGCGTAATCGGGGTTTTCCGGAAACTACTTACATAACCCATCGGCTGGTCCGATGGGCAACAACGGGCGCCGCGAGTCGCCGTTCGATCAGACTCCGCAGGTCTTCGATGGTGAGTCCTGCATTCAGCATCTGAATCATTTGCTCGACCGTGAATCCCGCCTGCTCTCCAGCCATGGCGAGCTTGAAAATACCGGCTTGCAGTGAAGGTGTAGCCATACGTCACCCCTCAATGGGCAGAGCTTAGGAAAAATGGCCATTGCAGTCAGTGATTTGGATCACATGTCTGTCGCCCATTTCTACGCGGCTGGATGGATCCGGAGCGGTCGGCACTCTCCCATTTTGAGCTTTTTCTGAAGTTCTGTTCTGAGCTTTTCAACACGCCGGGTCTCGTATCGTCGCTCCCGGCGAGCTTGCTTCAGGCGAATTTCTGCGCGGCTTAAATCAGAGGACTGCAACGGCTGGGATTGCATGCGGCACTCTTCGAAGCTGGGACGGTAGCAGACAGAGTTTGACGCAAATCCAAGAGTGAGAACGGGCCATTTGCAGAGTATCAATGCGGTATTCGCAGAAGCTCGAAAGAAGGCAGGCTTACCGAAAGAACTGGTACCATACTGTGCGCGGCACGATGCGGGGAGTTTCCTCATGGAGCGAACGGGAAACCCGAAGGTCGTGATGGAACTACTCGGACATCGTCAGGTGAGCACGACCATGCGGTACACGCATCTTCGCGAAGAGCAGGTTGCTTCACTGCGAGATGCGATAAACGACCGCGGAACTGCACAAAAACTACACAAACCGAATTAGGCCGCTCGTAAGTCCTTACGGGCCCGTAGCTCAGCGGTTAGAGCAGGGGACTCATAATCTGGCCCATTCATTTCCTAAGTTGTCTCCTTACTGCATTTGCAAGCACTTACGCTCATGAAGCGAGGCAACTTGTGCTGTCCTATCACATGCTGCGATGACCTGTCGGGCATAGTTTGGGCAGAGAAAGAGACCTTTCCGGCTCGCATTCTGCGCAATGAGGTTTTTTCCACTTCCGATGACGGAGAGTGAGGGATTCCGAACCCTCGGTTCCAGGTGTTAGCGGGTACAACGGTTTGCTAAGGCTGCCACGGTTGAGCCGCTTCAACTTCCAGACGGGAGCAAATACCCTCAAGTGGGGTGATTCTGCCTCATTCGGGTGTATTTGCTCCCCACTTTTCGGGAAGCTGCGTACGAAGCAATGGCCGTCCACTATGTGGACGGTGAACGATAGGGTAGTTGAGTTATCGCGTGACGTCATCTTCTCAGCCACCCGAACGTTCCGGCTCGGACCCACCGGGGCCCCTCAATTGCTTCGATGGCTTGTACTCTTCCAAGAGCACTTTCTTGAGTCCTTCTGCGTAGGCTTCCAGCTGACCACAGCGACTGGGTCGAACTTGATGGGTGGCCCGTCTGAGTTCGTCGGGTTCCCATCGCGGTTGACGAGTTGGGTCAACCCTTTCTCGCTGCTCGCAAATGCGCCGCTATGTGCGTATCCGAATGTTTCTACTGTATACACGGGCGATCCCATCCGATTGCCGTCATGCTGGTACCCGTTCTCAACGCTCTCTTCCACCGCCACCGGTCCCCAGTCTCCCAGCGAAAACCCCTGAAATCCTGAGAACCTCGGTTTTTCCAACGCGTAATGAACCGTTGGCACTTTCAGGTGGCAATGATTCCCCATGACCAGATACGGCGTGTACTGAGACCAGTTGATCTTCGCTCGTGACTTGCGCGGTCGCATCGCGGCAGCTTCTTCGGCCACTGCCGTTGCGAGCTGAAAGCACAAGTCATCGTCCCGCACACCCTCCTTTCGATTCGTGGCGGAGAATGTGATCTTCTCCTGCCCGACGGGTGGCTTCTTGCGAGGATACGATGGCTCCAACACGCTTATGAATTTCTGGGGATCAATGCTCTTGTCGCTTTCTTTCCGTTCGGCTTCGAGAGAAAACACGTACCGCGGATCGACGAAAATTCCTGGACAATTGATCCCGACCACCGATTGTTCCGTTTTATCGAGCGCTCCCCCGTTGGCGTTGATCGCTTTCAACGCTTCGGCTCTTGGACGCTTCGCATGAATGCTCGCAATGCGCTTGGGCTTGATGGCCTCGACGAGAAACATACCGATAGCATCTCCCACAACAGGTATGAGCTGCCGTGCTTCAGGGCTTTAGTCTTCTCGTCCTTCCACGACGTCTGGAAAGGTATTGGGTTGTCGCCGTCGTCGAGTGCGAAATACCCATCCTTCAGAGATCCTCGTCGGAGAAGAAAAGTCGTCGGCTTGCCAGGGCGAGGAAATTCGCGGTTGGGCATATTCATCTGGTCGTAGCGCCAGATATCGCGCGGCCTGTTGATTGAGATCACAGAATGAGGTGGCGCCTACCATTCGCCAATGATTCGCGTGTAGCAGTTTTCCTAGTTCTATTTCTTGACCCGATCGATTTCAAGCATGCAAATAACTGAAAGCCCCACGCGAAATTGCGAACCCTTTGCGAAATTTGGTCCATCCTCCAACAAACCCAAGTCAAATGAATCGCATTCTGATGAATAGGCATACGTGGAAGGCAATGCTGACTGTCGAAAACAGTCATTCGCCCGGGCACTGTCATTCCTGCCAGTATGCAGCGCAGGCAAGCAGGGCTACCGTTTTGGCAACGCACGCTTCTGTCTCTGAAAAAACCATTGAAGTAAAAGCCCCGCTAAGCGCATTCTACTGCCAATTTTGCCCGGGGATCACGGCGTCCGACAGCCCTGCTCGAGATAGCGGTGGCCAATGGCGTCGTTCTACGATCACTGCCACTCGCTGCGCCATTTTGGTCACGATGACGGCACTCTGGTGTCGTGAGTTGTACTGGCCTCGCTGCCGTTACCAGGAGATCGTGATCGCGAACTGCGGCGTGGTCCCCTCGACGTCGGCATGAGGAAGCGCTCTGGCTTTAGGCTGTCCTTCAATCGACGCTCTCTGGCCGCAGGATGACGCCGTATCACTTCGGATTCGACCGGTGGCGTTCGTGATCGAGGACTACCTCACCGAGCGGATCTGGAACATCACCCTCCACTCGCCTCCCGTCACTAAGTGGCTAGGGCGGGTCGGAGTCACAGGCGGGTGACTGTGACTCGCCACTGCAGAGAACGTGTATGAGCGAATCAACAGTCACATTTGACCGTGCAACCGGACGGCGATTCATCCATGCCCTCAAGAACTTCTTGACATCCGAAGTGCGCTGGCAAGCCCGTGGTCTGTTCGCCTTACTTATCGGCTTCGCGTTCACCATCAACGGCCTGAACGTTATCAACAGTTATGTCGGTCGCGACTTCATAACGGCAATTTCCCACCGGGACCAGACCGGATTCATTCGGCAAGCCCTTCTTTACCTCGGCGTGTTCGCGGGATTGACACTGGTGGCTGTCCTGTACCGATTTACCGAGGAGCGACTGGGGCTGTTCTGGCGTGAATGGCTGACACGACAGATCATTCGGCGATACCTAGCGGATCGCACGTATCTTCACCTCAAGCAGTCAGCCACGATCGAAAACCCGGACCAGCGAATCGCCGACGATGTTCGGGTATTCACGGCCACTACCCTTTCATTCACGCTGATGTTTATGAACGGAGCACTTGCCGTCCTGTCGTTCTCGGGAGTGCTCTGGACAATCAGTAAGTTCCTATTCTGCGTCGCCATCGGATACGCCGTGCTCGGCACGCTGGCGACAATCTATTTGGGCAGGCCTCTGATAGGGTTGAACTACCGTCAGTCTGACAGGGAGGCCAGCTTCCGTTCGGACCTAATCCACGTCCGCGAGAATGCGAAGTCAGTGGCCCTCTCTCGGTCCGAAAACGTGCTGATGACCCGCCTCCTTCGGCGCACCGATGGTTTCGTGGAAAATTTTCGTCGCATCATCTCGGTGAATCGCAACTTAGGTTTTTTCACGACTGGGTACAACTACTTAATCCAGATCCTCCCGATGCTGATCGTCGCCCCGCTGTTCATTCGTGGAAAAGTGGAATTCGGGGTCGTCACGCAATCAGCGATGGCATTTACCCAGCTGCTCGGCGCGTTCTCGCTCATCGTCAACCAGTTCCAGTCCATCTCCTCGTTCGCTGCAGTAGTTGCTCGCCTGAGTGCGCTGGTAGGGGCCGTCGACAAAGGACGGCCGTCCGAGCGGTCGGCGATAGCAATAGTTGGCGCCGAGGGGCGCATTGGATACGAGGGACTGACACTGTTCTCACCCGAAGGCGGGCGTGAGGTGCTCAAAAACTTGACTGTGGACATACCTCGCGGAACGAGGGTACTGGTTGTCGGGCCGAACGAAGCCGCTCGAATCGCTCTTTTCCGAGCCACCGCTGGCATCTGGCATGCCGGGGTCGGGACACTCATCCGCCCACCGATGGACACGATGTTCTTTCTGACCCAGCGACCGTACCTGCCGCCGGGGACGCTCCGAGAGTTGCTGCTCCTTCGCACTGGCCCGGGGCAGGTCATCGCCGATGACCAGATCACACGTGCCCTTTGCGATGCAGGCCTGGACTCCCTTCAGGCACAGGCCGGTGGGTTGGACAGTGAGCAGGATTGGTCAGCCATTCTTTCGCTCCGGGAGCAGCAACTCCTGAACTTCACGCGACTGATTCTCACACGCCCTACCTTCGCCATGCTCGATCGAGTGAATGCCACCCTCAAGCCGAGCCAAGTTTGTCAGGCGCTACACCTTCTAGAGGAGCACTCCATTACCTACATCACTCTCGCCGAGGACCCCGAATCGGTTGAGCTGTACGACGCGGTGTTGGAGATCGACGCTGACGGCGAGTGGAGCTGGAGACAGGTCGCCCGCGTTACGAGCGCAGAGGCGATGTAATTCTAGAAATGTCTGCCGGTCTGACAGTGGAGCAACTGCTGACACCTGCTTAGTTTACGTGCGGGGGGCCTGCGGAACGGAAAAGCGTACCGTACGGTGGATTTCGGGCCGTAATGCAAGGAACTCGCACCAGTGGAGATTGGATATGAAAAGAGCATTCGTTCTGTCAGTTATCACCGGTGCTGTTGGCGGTTGGTAGTTCCCTTGCTCAGGATGTTCGCTACAACTTCGACAAAAGCGCCGACTTCTCAAAATTCAAAACGTATAAATGGGTCCCGATCAAGGATGCGTCTCTGGTGGATAAGCAAATCACAGATGCACTGGATGGGGAGCTTGCCAGCAAAGGCTTGAGCAAAGTTGATGGCGACGAAGCGAACTTGTTCATCGGCTATCAACCCGCTGTTGGTGAAGAGAAGCAGTTCAATTCCTACAGCACAGGTTGGGGTGCTAGGCCTGGTTGGGGAGGACGCTGGGATGGTTACGGTGGTGGAATGACTTCCACCACGACCACCGGGTCGACGACGACAATCTACAAGGGTCAATTGGCCTTGGATATGTACGATTCGGCAAATCACAATTTGGTCTGGGGAGGGGTCGCGAGCAAAACAATTGATCCGAAGGCTAAACCGGAGAAGCAGCAAAAGAACTTGGCGAAAGTAGCGAAAAAGCTTCTGAAAAATTATCCGCCGACGGCGAAGAACTAACCCCTTTCCTTTTGGGGAACGAGTTGAGTCTTCAACTCGGGGCTATTGGTCTACCAGCGCATCGTCGATTACTCAATACGGTAAGGAATATCAACTTAACGGCCGGATGGTTTTTTCTTACCTGTTGGCTGGCATCCAAACCATCGAGCAACGGCATCGCGATTTCCAGAACGATCACATCAGGTTTCAGACTCGCGGCGACACGAACCAGCGCGCGGCCATTGTTCACAATGCCTACGACCTCAAACTCCGGTTCCAGCACATTCTTGCACATTTCCGCACGGTGTCCCCTGATGCCGTGAACAGTTGGCGGGCTCGCCGGGTAAGGACCCTTTGGGCTTGGAGAATGCGCTCCGTCATCTTGAGCGGATCATTCTCAAACAAAGCGGCTCTATACAGCGCGTGCCACCTTTCTGTACTCCACAATTCCGAGGATTCTGGCTTGCACGCAGTCATCCGGTCGTTCTCTGCCCCCTTTTAAGCGATGCGATAGCATCAATGCTTCGTTGCGATGAACTTCTTCGAGGAAATGCTTCAAGGAAAGGGGTTGAAGCGCTAACCATCCACGTCCACGCCATCCCCTCTTCAGCCAAACAGATTTATCCGTGATCGTGCCAGTAGGAAAATTACTAGTAGGTGAGTGCAGCGTACGTCTGTCACTCCATGTCTTCGGGTATTCGCTTCGTCAGGCCTAGAGGACCATTTTAGAACTTTTTCTGTCTCTGCCCTCCCCACTCCTGGCCAGCAACAAAGCGCGCGTTGGGAGTCCGCTTGAGCAGCCGTAAATCGCTACACGGGTCTTCGGGAGCTTCCCAAACCCTGCCGATCCTCGTCGGATGCGTCAAGGATATCTTCTTTGTCGCGGAACGTCTGCTCCACCGTGGATTGTAGTCTTGCTTGCCAGTAGCGTAGGGCCGGACTCCGTTCGTCCGGCAAGGCCCGAAGCAACTCGGTCATCAGGGCTTTCATCCGCCGCATCACTTGCACGCTGCTGGCTCCGTAAAATCGAATCTCGTTGAAAGCCAGCCGCAAAAAATCTTCCCATGACGGATATCGCAGTAAAAACTTAAGTTTTCCTGCGGGTTCGCGGTAGGTACCGACTTCGAGTCTCCTGCGGCCGAGCCGGAGCAACAAGTCTTCTATTTGATTGAGCGCCTGCACTGCAGTAGTGGGATCATTGACCGCCGGAGATAGTGCGCGAATCGCAATGTCTACAAGGAGACGAATGGCGTACTTAGGGTCTTGATCAAACGTGCGTTCCGCACCTAACTCGATCGCGCTCCTCAGCGTTTTTTCGGGAATGGGCCCGGTTCCTCCCAAAACCCGCAGCATGGGTGTGGAATCCAGGACAACTTCTCCGACGGAAACAGTCATCTCGATCACGCATGCAGCCTCGGTGGCAGCGTGCATCAGGGCAGGAATATCGACCGTTTGAATGGCCATCGGGTGCCCGTGGTGGACCAAGGTTTGTACGCAAGCTTCGGTAAGCAGCTCCGGTGAATAAGGTGTTGCTGGGGTATCCAGCGGTGGATATAGTTTTTCGATCACCTCGCGGCCTTGATCACCGGTAAAAATCAACATACGCGTTACCTGCAGCATGCTCACGCGTTGGATCAGGCTTATGAACATGATGATGCTTAGGACGAGCAAAACTGCGGTGACGCCCACACCCACGAACGGAACCCGCCCTGAGCCGCTACGGTCCACCCAGGCCAAGGCGACCAACGCATACAGGAATGTAGCGGTGAAAACTCCCACAGAATGAGAGATGACGGGATCTCGTGAGATCCATAGCACTAGTCGAGGAGAATAGGCGGTCGCACTGAACTGCACCATCACAAATGTGAGAGAGAACACGATGCCCGTGAGCGCAATCATCCCGGAGGCAACTGACGAGTAGAATCCAATCGCCGCGTTAACGCTAATCGTTGAGACCCAGTCCGGCAGCTCCGATACCACCAGCCTCGGTACGCTAAATCCGAACAGTAGCGCAGCTATGGCATAAGCCAGCGGAACAAACCAGGGTCTAATTTTTACTTCCTTGATGAAGCGTGACCATATGGCGCCCAAATTCTTCATAGTGAATCAAAGGTTACTTCAGTATCTCATCAGGAGGAGAGGGCGCCTTTTTTAGAGGTTGATGCTGCGCACTGGACCTCTTTTTCGCGACCCGTGCCGCTGCTTCCGCCAGGCGATGAGAGGTTTGGTGGGCGGGAGCCGTGTTTAGAACAAGCTAAAGTCCACCTCGTGTTAACGCGCACTGCCACCGGTTGGCCATTTTTCTTGGCAGGTTCGAAACGCCATCTCCTCACCGCTTCGATTGCCTTCTCAACCCAAGCCCCAAGGAACGTACGATCTGAATATTGCGGGGAAGGCCATCGGCTCCGACCACAATCTGCAAGATCACAGTCCCCTGGTACTTGGCCGCCCGGGCTTCCTGGGAATACTCGGGATCCGGATCGTAAATTGCGCGGGGAGCGCTGACGCCACCGCCTACGCGGAACACGCCTCCTCCGATACCACCCCCGTGTCCCGGACCCACGCCCGGCCCTTCCCACGGCCCGACGCCCCCGCCGGAATCGGAACCGATTCCGCCGAGCCAGTGCCGTTCGAAGGCGGGCCATTCGGAATCGTCACCATGGGATCCCCAAGGTTTGGCAGGTTCACCGGCGTCATTCTGATCTCCGGCGGGACGACTACTGTCGGTTCCAGCGGCAGCTTCGGAGTTACATTTCGGACGACTACGAGCGGCGGTGTGATCTGCTGCATTGCGAACGTCGGGAGCTTGCCTTTGCTCGCCTCTAGCTTCTCACGATCGCCACCACCGCCACCACCTCCTACCTCCGTCGCCGAAGCCGGCAGCACCAGAACGTCGGTGTCATTTAGAAGTGGGATCACCTGTGTCTGAGCCTTCGGCTGCTCGGCAATGTGCCGCCGCACCCAGACGCTTGCGCCGGATAAACAGCGTAAGGACCACCACATGGAGGGCAGTCGAGGACCAGCGCGCCGTTCTTCCTATGATCATAGAAGCCCCAGATCTCAGGCACCGGCACCGGCTTGGAACTCAATTCGAGCGGCAGCAGGTTCTTGGGGAAAAGCGCATCCTTTGTGCCGTCAGCAGCAGATCCTTGGTCGGCGGTTCCGGCGGGTAAGTGCCATAAAGGTTGCCTGAGTTCCACCGCAAAAGCAGTCCCGCCCTCAAACGTATGGCTCATGCAGGTGCACAGGCGCAGCGACTCGCCGGACGCGGAGGACAGCCAGTTTGGGAGCCGCAGCTTCCTTGGCTGCCTGCTGGGCGCGTGCATCAGGCGTCCACTTGGTGCCCGTCATCACCGCAGCCGCGCCGATGACGGCGTTGCGGATGAGGAACGTCCGGCGGTCAATGTTTGCTGAAACAGTCGGTTCTGCGGGCAACTCCGGGAACGCCCCTCCTTGTCTGGTGGATTCTGGTGTGTTCATTGTTTTCTGTTCTGTTTCTTGGTTTCTGGTTCGTAATCGGTGCGCACAGTTCGTCTGCTATGCGACATCCATTGACAGATGAGAAACAGATTCATGCGACTCCAGTTCTCTTCAGGAACGCAATCGCGTCTGCTCCTGCCGAAATGCTAGAAGGCGCAGGTCAAGTGCCGAGACTGGCATAATTGACAGTCCGCGACTGGCAGGGACTTACTTTTGCCCTCGCTCTATTCCCGCGGTGTGACCCCTCGCAGACGTATATGAGGGTCGTGCAGCTCTTGCCTTCACCGCCGACTTGTCGTTCGGTTGGACAGCAGGTGTCTCCGAGGTCTCCCGGTTCTCGTTCAAGGTGCGGACCGTCGTCCGAATATTTCTATTCGTCTTCCGTTGGTACGGGCGTCCAGGATTTGTCCGGGTTGAACCGCTCCATGTTCTTGAATTCATCGAGAGTCCTCGGCCCAAAATCCTTTTCGTAAACAACGCCGTCGTGGCTGACGATGAACGTCTTCACGCCGGTCACGCCGTACTCGGCCGGAGCAGCCACCAGAGCGAACCCGCCGATCATTACGTCTCGCACGACGAAATCCAACAGACCCAGTGGCGCGTCTGGCCCCTGCCCCTTTAGAACTTTGAAGAAATAGCCGTGATATGGCTCCGCGCTGCTGGTGTAGCCCTGCTCAATTGCCTGGGCGATCTTCTCGCCGATGGGGCCTCCCCAGGTGCCGTCAGCGTTTTGCCAGGCCAGGCCGTCCTGTTTGCCCGGAGTACTGACGATGCGCTGAGCATACTGGTTCACGTCGAAACCTTCGCGCGACTGCATAGCGTATTCGTACTGCGCTTCCACGTAACCATGGCAAACTTGAATGGCGTCGAGTTCATTGGCGCCGATGCGGCGGTAGAGGAGTTCCTGCAGACCGGCCTTGCCGTCAAAAAACCACTTGTTGCCGCTCTTCACAATTGGCACGGGGAACGGCCAATCTTCGTTGCCGACGAGAATGAATGCGCGGTTGCCAGTTTTCGGATTTACGGAAACACTCTCCTTCTCATGAGCTTCTGCTGCGAAATCGGCGGCATGCTTCCGGTCTTGTGCGAATTCGCCGCTGAAGACAATGCCTTCACCACCAGGCCCGAACATATGGCTAAGAGCAACCACATCGAACTTCTCGGCAGCGTTGACCAGCGCGTCGGCAGCCTGCTGCGGAGTATCAAAGGTCATGGTGCTCGCAGACGGCGTCACGGCAGCGGGGGGAGCCTTTGTCGCTGTAGATTGCTCTGCAACGGGAAGAACTGAAGCGCACACAACGATGCAGACGGTCGCAACGACAATGCGAGAAAGTCTGGAGAGATTCAAGTTCGCAGGTGTCGAGGCCATTTTGTGCTCCTATGATTTCCGTTCCTTTGTCGGTCATCTATCTGCGCCGTCCACCACCACCGCCTCGGCGACCGCCTCCACCGAAGCCTCCACCGCCTCGAGATCCCATGCTTGCAGAACCCCGGCTGCTACTGCCGCGAGCGCTTGATCCGCTATATCCCCGCGAACCACCCCCAAAGCCATCGCGGTTGCCTCCGCCGCTCCGCGAAAGGTCACGGCTACCAATTCGGTCGGCCCCGCCTCCGCTAGCCCGGTTGCTCACGCCGGTTCCACCCCGGTTGCCGAAACCATTGCTGCCGGCGCGATTGCTGACACCGGCTCCGCCGCGGGCACTGGCGAGGTTGCCGCCCTGCCTGCCAACTTGTTGCCGGGCGCTCGCTTGTCGCTTGGCGAGAGAATCGCCACGCGTCGTGCCGCCAAAGCGGTCTGCGGTTGCCCGGTCCTTATAAGGGGCCCCGCCGCGATGCTCGGGATTGTGTTGCCATCTGTTGCCGCCCCCACTCGGCAAGGTGGAAACGCGATTTCCGCCGCCAACCCCACCGATGCCGCCGGCACCACCAACCCCACCAACTCCACCCGCACCCCCAACGCCGCCAGCACCTCCAACTCCACCAACACCGCCCGGTCCGCCAACCCCGCCAGCTCCACCAACCCCGCCAACGCCGCCAACGCCGCCGAGGTTGCCGCGATTCCCCCCGCCCGCGATCGGATTCGAGGGCCGGTTGCCGCGATTGATGTTCGTATTGCGGTTGAAATTGTTGTTTCGGTTGATGGTGATATCGTTGCCACCCCACCCGCAGCTCCAGCCCCATCCGCCACTCCAGAACGCTCCCATCATCACCCCCACGCCGAAGGAAATCGCCACTCCGGTGGCATAGTAGCCCCATCCCGGATAGTAGAGAGGGTAGTAAGGATAGACGGGAGGACCATACACCACCACAGGATTGTATGAAGGCACATATACCACTTGTGGATTTGCCTGCTCGATCATGATCACGGTCTTGTTCTCGACCACTTTGGTCTCAACTTTCTGCTGTTCGGTCGTCTTCAGGTTCCCCTTGTCCTGCGCTTTCTTGCGCATGCGCTGCACGGCCTCCATCACATCGCTTTGCTGCGCGAGGAAGGCATTTCCTAGATCAGTGGTCCACTTGATATCGTTTGCCAGTCTGTTGACAACATCAGGCAAAGCGGCCATGGCCTGGATGCTGGCGTCCCACGACTCTTTTGCGACCGCATCGGCGAGGGCCTTATCCTTGAGATTCTTGTGATTTGTCAGCCATTGCTGAAGCTGGATGATTTCGAGCGGATAGGTTGACGCCGCCAGGACTTGCGCCAGCAATGGATCCGGATAAAGCGCGATCGGCGCGACAAGTGAATCCAGTTGGTCAGGCGGAATTTTGACGGATTGCGTCTGTGACGTCGACTTGCCACTAGCCGTCGGTTGTTGCGGCATATAGGCCAGCGTGTCGCCGGGTATGAGGGTGATGATGCAGAGAATCACGAGCAGAGATTGGAAAGCTGCAGCTCCTCGTGTCGTGCCCATGGTTACTCTCCTCTGTTTAGACTCCTGGCGGTGCGAGCACGTAGCTGTCCTTGAAAATGGTGGGGCATCAATCGCTCGACGTCTGCTGGCAAAAACTACAGGTGGGACGGCGAAGCGCTCGCACGAATCAAGCGACTTTTCTCCTCGCTGACTCGTGTAATCTGATTACGTTAACTATCGCATCCCTCACCCGCGACCGCAGATCCTTTACGTCCTCTCCCGCATGCGCTGCTCGTTTGCATTATCCGCGGTGTGGTCATCGTGGGCTTGGGGACTAGCGGCGTAAACGTTGCGATAGTTAACGAGTGTCTACCAATGGCAGTGGAGAACTCTTCTGGCGCTTTCAGCGGCACTCGAACTCGCAGCCTTCGCGATCTTCTTTCGCACGGTTTCCGGCCACCGTCCTCAAGATTCTGGCAAAAGCGAACTGCACGAATGGGCATTTGTGGTCATCGTGGGGTCTGTGTCACGAGGCTTCATCGCAGCCGGTTTCCCAGTTTCAATGCTCGTTAGCTACCAGACGTAACCAACATCTGTCTGGGCGGGTCCTTCCCCCCTGGTGATCCGCGCCGTTGGGGTTGGGGCGCACTATGTGTCCCTCAGCTTGGCGACGATCGTGAATCGCACCGGGGTTCAAGAGGTCCTGCAACTGAACGTCGCGGCGATCTCCGACTGCTGAAACCCTTCGATGCTCGTTTGATTCGGAGCTATCCGTTCAGCGCCCAACCACGTAACGAACGACGACGAGGAGTGGTCGCGACCTGTGGAGTTTGCGGAACCCCAAACGGCTTTTCGCGTAGCACCTGCGGGATTGCTAATTCTATGCGGCGACTGTCTTCGCCTTCTGTTATCATCTACCGTAACCATGTCCGGATTCGCACTGAAAAGGATCGCGTCCATCTACTGCTCCTTCCGAAAATGCTAAGGTTTCTTCCGGAAAGTGCACGTATCGAGCCGTGCTCACTCACTTCGAGGTAACCTTTACTTTGACCTTCTTCTTACCTTGCATTGAGTCTTTCACCGCTAGAGAAATCTTTTGGTACTCATCATTGTCTTTTGTCAAATGTGAATAATCGACACTTGAGTAGTTATTGCGTAGCTCAGCCATGAGATACGAACGTCGGGTGGTATTGTTATCATGATTGTCCCAGAACAGATCCGTCGCGTGGTCGCCGTATTTCTTTGATACCGCCTTCCAGGCTCGGGGGGCTTCGCGAATGTCGTAGCCGGATGCGTATCGAGATTCAGGCCCTCGGGAATTTTCAAAACAACAGGCCGGTCGAAATAATCAGCTTATCTTGCTTGGCCTGTTTTTTCTCGCCCTTGTTCGGACGAAGCATAACTTGCGACGAACTATCGACTATGACCCGCTGGCCGTCAGCAAACAGTGTTCCGCTCCAGCCACCAGCAGCTTTATCCGGTGTGGGCACCTTCGCGAGAAGAGCAGTTCGCTTAATCTTTCGGGTGTCTTCCAGAAAGACATTAATCGACTTCGCAAGCAGGTCTCCTGTTGGTCGTTGTACTCCCCCTTGATTTCCAATTCGGTACCCACATGGATGTCTTCCGGTTTGAACGTCGCGGAGGCGGACCCAGAATCGTCCTTCTCAACTTCGAGTTCCACCGTAATCTCTTTGGTGATCCTGTAATCATCAATCTCAAAACTGTTCTGTGAACTTATGTTCGTAACAAAGCCATGAATCTTAATATTTTTAGCGACCGCGGTGAGCGAATTACAGAGAAGAACACAGTAAACGTAGACTACAAATCGGCGCCCACAGCCTACTGAGCTGTCGAATAATGTCAAGCGGGTGGGAATGACTTTTGGGGGAGACGAACCTCGAACTAATAAAGATGACACACGGGGAGCGATTCGGTCGTTGCTCTGCAGCAAATAGCGAAAAATAATGCGCCGCTTCTGCCCGGCACCGTGGACGTGACTGTCAGCATCGAGCAGACGGAAAGGTGGTTCTCAAGCGAGCCGGGTTACAAGCGCGCCGAAAGTCAGCGACTCGATACCGGGCCATGGTTCATGCTGGCTGAGACGAGACAAGACACGAGTTGGGCAAATGGCCGCTGTGAGGATATGTTGGGCTTCATCATGGCAAGATCCTGGCGAGGATGGCTGTCCATGTCGGCCCGCTGTGCGATCTGTCGGCATCCGCTGTGCGACTCGATTAACGTCTCGCTTCGCCGAGACGGGACAAGGTGCACGACACGAGAGTTCCAAGTCTGGCGTCCCGCCTTAAACCGGCACAAACGTCACATCTGGACCTCAGTTCCAATTGCGATTCAGTACTCCGAAATTGCTGTCGGCGGGTCCCGTTTCCCCTAGATTCTTCTCTCAGCATCATGTTAAACATGCTGAGTCGGCGGGAAGCCGAGCTTTACCCACGGACGGGAGGTTCACGTGGCTGATTCAAAGGGGCGGGATGTCCTGCAACTTGAAAACCCAGAAACTCAACCTTGGGAACGACTTCCAAGAGAAACCGAGAAAGCCTTCCGCGCTTTTATCATCTATCGCGGACTCGCTGACCATCGTTTAGCCCCTGTTGCGCAACAGTTGAATTGTAGCGTCGCTAACGTGTTTCGCTGGGCGGAAAAGTACGACTGGAAAGAACGGGCGCGACAATGGGACATCTACAACGACCGTCTCGCACAGCAAGCGGAGATTAAAGATCGAGCGGCGATGCGCAAGCGCTTCATCGAGCAAGGAATGTTGATGCAAGACATAGGTAAGCATGGGCTGGCAGAGTACAGGAAACGGCTTCAGATTGGGCAGAAACTGCATCTCAAACCGAATGAATGCACAGCGCTGATAAAGGCTGGTGCGGAGGTCGAGAGTTTAGGACGCGGCGATCCGAGCGAAGCCAGCAACGTCGTGTTTGAGGTCAATATAGCTCCATTAACTGATGAGGAAATGAAACAGTATCCGCAATTGATCCCGGACAGCGGTTCGGGCGACTAACCGTATTGAGCGAGGCGGCGAGGCAGTCCATGACATCGCAGGAATTTCGAAACTTGCTGTCGAATGATCAACCCCCACGCAATTTGCGTGTTGCTCTGGTTGGTTTGTGGTGGGATGCGAAGGGCGGCTGGACGCGAGGACACGAATCTGCTCAGCGAGATGAAGGCCCCGCGGGTGCTAGCGTCAGCGGCAAAGCGATGTCCGTGAGATTGAAGCCCGTCCCTCCGGCGGAGGGAAGGGACCTCAGTTAAAGACAGACGCAAGAAGTAACGAAGGACATGGATCTGTGACAGGCTCGGGGCGAAATTCCCCGGGCCTGCTCGGCAACACCAAACTGGTAATTCTTGCAGTATGAGCCTGCACAACAGTGGTCTAGACAATATTCAACGTCCGCCGTTGCATGGACGTCCTAACCTCAGGAACGGGTTTTAGGCATTGAACTTGTAGTAAGTGATAAGTCTACCCTCGCCGCGCGGTTTGTAACCTGTTCCGAGTCGCGTTCAGTTTTTCGGAAGGGGAACAGAATATGTCTCCATCAATTTCAAAGAAGTTTGCTTTCCTGGTTGCCGTGTTTGTGCTGGTCGTACTGTTGCGAACGGCAACACTAGCAGAACCTACAAAGGTGGAAGGCGTCATCGTCGGAAGGAGCGGCAGCGAGATCATCGTGGCGTTCATGCAGGGGGCAGAGCTGGCGTTTCTGCTGGACGACAGCACGAAGGTGTCGCAAACGGGCGGGGTGTTCAAGGCGCGTCGGACGGACAAGTCAATGGCGGCGCTGATCCCCGGGCTGAAAGTCAAGGTGGAGGGTGAATACAATCAAGATCGAAAGCTGGTTGCGACATCGGTGAAGTTCAGCGGCGGCGACCTGGAGAAAGCGCAGCTTGCCGAGGCCGCCAGCCGCCAGCACCGCAAGGAAACGGAACAGCACAAGGCCGAACTGGAGAAGCAAGCGGCAGCGCTGAAGGCACAGAATGAGCAGCTGCAGTTGCACGAGGAACAAGTGGCTGCAAACAAGGCCAAGATCGACGCGGCGGCTGCGCGCTTTGGCGACATGGACGATTACTACATCCTCGATGAGGTGACGGTGTACTTTGGGAACGGCAAGGTAAAAGTTGATCCGAAGTACGAAGCGCCGCTCCTGGAACTGGCCACGAAGGCGAAGGATATTCAGGGATACATGATAGAAGTGACCGGGCATGCATCATCGGCGGGCAACACGGAAGTAAACCAGAAGCTCAGCCAAGATCGCGCGAACAATGTGACGAACATCCTGCTGCAAAAAGCAAATGTGCCGCTGACGCGGATACTGGCGCCGGGAGCGATGGGAGAGTCGCGACAGGTCAATAAGGACAAAAGCGCCGAGGGACAGGCGGAGAATCGTCGTGTGGTAGTACGCGTGTTACAGAACAAGGCGATTGCCGGGATCTAGCGATAACGAAGCACGAAAAAGATAGTCATCCCATGCCCTCCGGCGACTGTCGATCGGAGTAGGGATCGTGATTGCTCACGACCCCCTCCTCGGACCCGGACGAGCGCTCCTTGGCGCATCCGGTTCTTATCGCAGATGAATAGCGCATGAGTGTTTCTCGCCTGTTCTGTGGCGACACGTCCAATCGGCTCTACTCCCCGAATGCGGGTGCGCCTAGATCTCAAAACCGTATACGAGAACGAATTGAGAGATCAAAGGAAAAGTGAAGCAGGATTCCGCGAGTAAATCCAAGGGGTCCGCCGACCAGGGGCCCCTAGGAGCATGCTTAATGGACGCATGCGACGAGGCCGGAAGACCTTCCAACCTGGTCTGCGTGGTTAGCCAGCTACGCTCGGGAAATCAACTACTCCGTTCGACACTTGCAGCGACTGGTCCTGAACGAGCCACGTCCGAAATACACCAAGGAATGCGGGTGGTCGCGGTCGGATCATACGCGTTTGCGCGCCGCAGCAGGCTTAGGTTTGGAGCTGGCGCGGGCGATTGACGCCGGAGTGGATACCACCGCGCTGGTTGCCGAGATCCACCGGACGATGGACGGATGTGATGAATTACTGACTCGGGAGTGGGAAGTGCAGGTTCAACTGCGCAAACGGCCGTCGCGGCAGGTTACGGCTGAGAGGCTGGACCTGCACATTGAGCGAATGGGAGGGAAATGAAACACCGATAAGAGCCTCTGAAAAGTTATCGCAGGCGCGACGGCAACGCCGTAACTGGTGCCGATTCCGGAATGACGCAGTCCGAATGCTGCCCGAAATTGAGGAATTCTTGTGGAAGACTTGCAGGCCCGTACTATGATCAAAGCGGACCGGGAAGCTGTTGAAGCAGCTGACCCGGCCCTGACCACAGCGTCCTGCTGAGAGGAAACCGTGGCTCCCACCAAGCTAATTCCATCGGTGCAGTCCCGCAATTCCCTTCACAGGCTCGCTCGTCAAGCCGCT
>Ga0075425_100002558_pt1 | contig 18254 bp, 13 predicted proteins | sample SoiMethybrSBSTD4_FD_75300 | JGI IMG/M metagenome (GOLD analysis project Ga0075425, IMG submission 75300) | Bulk soil microbial communities from a Populus tree surrounding site in Tennessee, USA - Soil MetaG P. TD hybrid SBSTD4 | ecosystem: Environmental > Terrestrial > Soil > Tree plantation... | reverse complement strand
GCTACTTGAAGATCCCCTTCAGCTTTCGCCCGAACGCGCTGAAGAAGCCCTGCACGGCGCGCTTGAGCTGCTGCTTCACCGTGCCCTTGTGGATCGGGCACAGCCGCGTAGGAACCTGGTCCCCGTCCTTGAAGTACTCGGTGTAGACCGGACAGCCCTCGACCGGCTTCAAGTATGAGACCTTGCACAACTGCTCTTCGCGAAGCCCCGACGGCTCCTCGAACGCGCGCGCGCCGCGCTTGCGCGCGGCGGTCTTGATGAAGTCGGCCCAGATCGGCAGCGCGAACCGCGCGCCGTAGCCTTCGCGCGCGATCGTCGCCGGCTGATCCTCGCCCACCCACACGCCGACGACCACCGACGACGTGAAGCCGACGAACCACGCGTCCTTGAAATCGTCCGTCGTCCCCGTCTTGCCGGCGACCGGGAACTGCACGCCGTAGGCCGTGCGCGCCGGCGAGGCGGTGCCGCGATCGACGACGTCTTCCAGCATCGAGACCATCTGGTAGGCGACCTGCTCGCTGATCACCCGATCCTGCTGCACCGGGTTGTCGTAGGCGATGCTGCCGTCCGCGTCGATGACACGGGTCAGCGCGCGCGCCCGCACCGCGTAGCCGCCGTTGGGGAACGCCGAGAACGCCGTCGTCAGATCGAGCGGCGAGACGAGGCCGGTGCCGAGCGACAGCGACGGCACGTCGGGCAGATCGCGCAGGCCGACGTCGGAGGCGAGCCGCAGCACCGGGCGCGAGCCGATGCGCTGCTGCAGCAGCGCGGCGGCGCGGTTGTTCGACTCGATGAGCGCCGCGCGCAGCGTGAGCGCTTCCGCCTCTTCGCCGCCGGCGTTTCTCGGCGCCCATTCCTCCGGTCCCTGCCGCTGGATGCTGGTCAGCCCTTCGAGCACGCTCACCGGCGAATAGCCTCTCGCCAGCGCCGCGGCATAGAGGAACGGCTTGAACGCGGAGCCCGGCTGCCGGCGGCTGCGCCACGCGCGGTTGAACTGCGACTGCCGGTAGTCGCGGCCGCCGACCAGCGCCAGCACGTCGCCGGTGGCGGGATCGACGGCGACGAGCGCCGCCTGCAGATCCGGCTTGCCGAAGCGGCGCAGGCCGTTCTCGACGCTGCGCTCCGCCGCTTCCTGCAGCTCCGGCACGAAGGTCGTCCGCACCTGCCAGTCGGGCGGATGATCGCCGCCGAACTCGTCTCGGAACTTCTGCCGCAGGAACTCCTTCGCGTAGCCCGCCTGTGCCTCCGTCGCGCCGGGATACGGACGGATCCGCGGCCGCGACTGCAGCGCCGCCTTCTCCTGCGCCGGCGTGATGAAGCCCTCTTCGCGCATCCGCTGCAGCACGATGCGGCTGCGATCGAGCGCGCCGTCGAGGTTCGACCACGGCGACAACGCCGACGGCGCGCGGATCAGCCCGGCAATCAGCGCCGCTTCCGGCAAGGTGAGGCTGTTGGCCGGCTTGCCGAAGAGATCCCGCGACATCGTCTCGACGCCGTAGACGCCGGCGCTCAGGAAGATGCGATTGAGATACAGCTCGAGGATCTGCTTCTTCGACAGCTCCTGCTCGAGCAGGAGCGCGAGCACGGCCTCCTGCGCCTTGCGCCCGAGCGTGCGCTTGTTCGACAGGAAGAGCGTCCGCGCGAGCTGCTGCGTCAGCGTGCTGCCCCCCTCCAGGCGCCCGCCGCGAACGTCGCGATACACCGCGCGCCCGAGCCCCACCGGATCGATGCCGAAGTGCGAGTAGAAGCGATGATCCTCGACCGCGATGACGGCGTTCTGCAGGTCGCGCGAGATCTGATCCAGCGAGACGTCGCGGCGCTGCTCGTCCATGCGGAACCAGGCGCGCCCGTCCGCCGCGTAGAACCACGTGTCGCCGACACCGCGGCGCAGCTTGTAGACGGCCCATCCCTGCCGCATCGACCACAGCACGACGACCGCCGTGATCGCGACGAGGCAGCCGTAGAGGCCGGCGGCGATCCGATCCTGGACCTTGCGCGAGATCACCGCGGCGCCCGGCGCGAATGCAGCACGAGTGACAGCACGATGTAATAGACGGGAAAGACGAGCGAGGCGATCGCGATCCACCGCGGCGGCGACGGCCAGCGCAGGATGATCGCCGCGATCGCCACCGTCCACAGCGCTCCCAGAACGAGCGTCAGCCCCTGCAGCGTCGCCGTCCTCGACGGATAGATCCACCCGATGCGGACGAAGACCAGCGCGCTCAGCCCCAGCAGGATTGCCGCGTTGGCCGGCGGCGACACATGGAACAGCAGCAGATACAGGACGACGATGTTCCAGTAGGAGGGGAAGCCGGTGAAGAAGTGATCCTCCGTCTTGGCGTCGGGGGCGACGAACCCGTACATGCTGCTCAGGAGCACGACGGCGATCACCGGCCACGCCGTCCAGCCGCGCAGCCCGCCGGCGGCCTCGAGCAGCAGGATCGGCAGGAACACAAATGTGATGTAGTCGACGATATCGTCAATCCGCGCGCCGTCCACGGCGGGCAGCACCTGCTTCACGCGCGCCGCGCGCGCCAGCACGCCGTCGGTCGAATCAACGATCGTTGCCGCGAACATCGAAGCCAGCGCCAGCCGGTCGTTGCCGTGTAGGACCGCCCACGCCCCGACGAATGCAAGGACCGCCCCTGAGGCGGTGTAGGCGTGGACGAGCCAGGCTCGCCGGACTGCCGCCGAGCTGTGGCGAGCGTCTTGAATACGGCCGGGCTGCTTGGCGGTGGAATGCCGCATCGTGTAGAATCTGAGCACATTCCAATCCCCAGCGGAGTGTCCTTTTTTCTTCAATTTAGAGCCGCCGCCTGAACAGCGCAGGCGGGAGGTCTGCTCAGCGGTGTCGGCGCGAAGCGCCGGCAGTGCAGCGCAGCCCTTCGAGGAAATGGACCGATTGCAGTGGTGTCACCTTTGATGAGGCGGAAGCGTTTCTACATCCCGGCCATCCTGGCCGTCTGTGCGCTGCTGGCCGCGGGGATCTACATCAGCCGGCGCAGCGCGATCCCGCCCGAAGTGGCGTTCTCCGATTTCCTGCAGCAGGTCAGCGCCGGGAACGTGAAGCAGATCCGCATCGCCGACGGCGCGTTCGCGGTCACGCTCAAGGACGGCTCGGTGGCGAAGACGATTCCGCCGGCCAGCTTCCTCACCTCGGATGCCACGTTCATCCACGGCCTCGCCGATCGCGGCGTGCGCATCGAGGTGGAGCAGGCGCCGGAGCCCGGCGCGCTGACGCCCGGCGCGATCGCCATCGCCGGCTTCTTCGTCGCGCTCATCGCCTTCACCGTCTATCGCACCACGGCCGGCCGCATCCACACGCCGGGCAAAGCGCGGCTCGCCGATCGCGGCGGCAACGTCGTCACGTTCCAGGACGTCGCGGGCGTTGACGAGGCCAAGGACGAAGTGAAGGAGATCGTCGATTTCCTGCGTCACCCCGGCCGCTTCTCCTCGCTCGGCGGACGCATCCCGAAGGGCGTGCTGCTCATCGGGCCGCCGGGCACCGGCAAGACGCTGCTGGCCCGCTCGATCGCGGGTGAGGCGGGCGTCCCGTTCATCTTCGCCAGCGGCTCCGACTTCGTCGAAATGTACGCCGGCGTCGGTGCGGCCCGCGTGCGCCGCCTGTTCAAGGACGCGCGCCGCCACAAGTCCTGCATCATCTTCATCGACGAACTCGACGCCGTCGGCCGCAGCCGCGGCGGCAGCTCGCTCAGCCACGAAGAGCGCGAGCAGACGCTGAACCAGCTGCTCGTCGAGATGGACGGCTTCGAATCGTCGACCGGGATCGTGGTGATCGCCGCGACCAACCGCCAGGACATCCTCGATCCCGCGCTGCTGCGTCCGGGCCGCTTCGATCGCCAGGTGATGGTCGGCAACCCCGATCTCCGCGGGCGCGAAGCCATCCTCAGCGTGCACGGCCGCAAGGTGACGATGTCGGGCGACGTGAACCTGCGCTCGATCGCGCGCGGCACGCCCGGCTTCTCCGGCGCGGACCTCGCCAACCTGGTCAACGAAGCGGCCCTGGCCGCGGGGCGCGACGGGCGCGACCAGGTGACGCACCGGGACATGGAAGGGGCGCGCGACAAGGTGCTGATGGGCGTCGAGCGGCGGTCGGTGTCGCTCAGCGAGATGGATCGCGTCAACTGCGCCTACCACGAGGCCGGGCACGCGGTCGTCGCGGCGCTGCTGCCGATGGCGGATCCGCTGCACAAGGTGACGATCATCCCGCGCGGGCGCGCCATGGGCGTGACGATGCAGCTGCCGGAAGCGGATCGGCACACCTACACGAAGGGCTATCTGGAGACGCAGGTGGCGGTGCTGATGGGCGGCCGCGCCGCCGAGGAGCTGTTCATGAACCACATGACCAGCGGCGCCTCGAACGACATCGAGCGCGCCACCGACATCGCGCAGCACATGGTCTGCGAGTGGGGCATGTCGGCGCTGGGTATGCGCGCCTTCCGCAAGGCGGGCAACGGCTTCGACGGCGACAAGAACCACGCGATGAGCGAGGCCACGGCGCGCCGCGTCGACGAGGAAATCGAGAAGATCCTCAACGGCGGCTACGACCGCGCGCTGGATCTGCTGAACCGCAACCGCGCCGCGGTGAAGGCGATCGCCGAGGCGCTGCTCGACGTCGAGGCGCTCGAGGCCGACGAGCTCAAGGCGCTGCTGGCCCGCAGCAACGCCCGCGCGTAAGACACGGCGGGCTGAAGGCCTACGCTTTCAGCCGCTTCTCGATTTCGGCGAGCGCCGCTTCGATCTGCTTCTTGCGAACCGGATGCGTGGTGGCGCTGGCCTGCTGCGTCAGCTCGGCCTTCGCCAGCTTCAGCGACTCGATCTCCCGCACCTTCTCCGGATCGATTTTCGGCGCCTGACCGGCCGCGCGGCGGCGATCCGCCTCGCGCTCTTCCATTCGTTCCTGGATCCGCGCTTCGGCGTCGACCAGGCCCTCTCCCGAATCTCCCATCTCTCAAGAATACAGATCCCGGCGGGTGGACGGAAGCCGAAATAAAGTCGGTACAGAATGGTAAGCGTGGCCAAGCGCGGCGACGTATTAGACCTCTTCCATCCCGCCGTGGCGGAGTGGTTCCGCGCCTCGTTCGCGGCGCCGACGCCGCCGCAGCAGCAGGGCTGGCCGGCCATCGCGCGCGGCGAGTCCACGCTCATCCTCGCGCCCACCGGCAGCGGCAAGACGCTCACGGCGTTCCTGTGGGCGATCAATCAGACGTTGTTTTCCCCGGCCGTCGCGAAATCCGCCCGCATCCTCTACATCTCGCCGCTGAAGGCGCTCGCCGTGGACGTCGAGCGCAACCTGCGCGCGCCGATCGCCGGGATCGCCAATCGCGCGGCGGCGCGCGGTGACGCGTTCCACATGCCGTCCGTGGCGGTGCGCACCGGCGACACGCCCGCCGCCGAGCGCGCGCGCTTCCAGCGCGAGCCCGCCGACATCCTGATCACCACGCCGGAGTCGCTCTACCTGCTGCTCACCTCGAACGCGCGCGAGGCGCTGCGGTCGATCGACACGGTGATCGTCGACGAGATCCACGCGCTGGTGCCGACCAAGCGCGGCGCGCATCTCGCGCTGTCGCTCGAGCGCCTCAACGCGCTGACGGCCGCGCCGCCGCAGCGCATCGGCCTTTCCGCCACGCAGCGGCCGCTCGACGAAGTCGCCCGCTTCCTGGGGGGAAGCCACGCATCGCACGGGTCGAAGGCCGGCCAGGGCGCACGCGGAAAACAGCGATCGAAGAAGAAGACCGGCGAGACTGACGCGATTCCGCTCGATGCCGAAGAGGCCATTCACGACGAGTTCACGTCCGAAGGGCTCGTCTCGCCGCCTGTCGCGAAATACCGCGACGTCACCATCGTCGACACTTCGCAGAAGAAGCGGCTCGAGCTGCAGATCGAAGTGCCGGTCGAGGACATGGCGAAGATCGGCGAGATCGAGGAGATCCCGAGCGGCCCGGCGGCGCAGGGGCCGGCGCGATCCTCGATCTGGTCGGCGATCCACCCGCGGCTGCTCGAGCTGGTGCAGGCGCACCGCTCGACGCTCATCTTCGTCAACAGCCGCCGCATCGCCGAGCGCCTGGCCAGCGCGCTGAACGAGCTCGCCGGCGAGGCGCTGGTGCGGGCGCACCATGGATCGCTGGCGCGGCCGCAGCGCATCGAGATCGAGGATCGGCTCAAGTCCGGCCAGCTGCGCGGGCTCGTCGCCACCTCGTCGCTCGAGCTCGGCATCGACATGGGGGCGATCGACCTGGTCATCCAGATCGAGGCGCCGCCGTCGGTCGCGAGCGGCATGCAGCGCATCGGCCGCTCCGGGCACACCATCGATCAGCCGAGCCGCGGCGTCATCGTGCCGAAGTACCGCGGCGATCTCGTCGCCTGCGCCGCGGTGACGCGCGCGATGCACGAGGCGCAGATCGAAGCGAGCCGCTACCCCCGCAACCCGCTCGACGTCCTGGCGCAGCAGATCGTGGCGATGGTCGCGATGGAGCGCTGGGAGGTGGACGCGCTGTTTGCGGCGGTGCGCGGCGCGGCGCCGTTCGCGGAATTGAGCCGCTCGATCTTCGACGGCGTGCTCGACATGCTGTCGGGCCGCTACCCGTCGGACGACTTCGCCGACCTCCGTCCGCGGCTGACGTGGGATCGCCTCAAGAACGAGGTCACCGCGCGCGAAGGGGCGAAGCGCGTCGCCGTCGTCAACGGCGGCACCATCCCGGATCGCGGGCTCTACAGCGTGTTCCTGATCGGCGAGCGCGGGCCGCAGGCGCGCGTCGGCGAGCTCGACGAAGAGATGGTGTTCGAGAGCCGCGTCGGCGAGACCTTTCTGCTCGGCGCCTCGTCCTGGCGCATCGAGGAGATCACCCACGACAAGGTGATCGTCTCTCCGGCGCCCGGGCAGCCGGGCAAGATGCCGTTCTGGAAGGCGGACAACGCCGGCCGTCCGCTGGAGCTGGGGCGCCACATCGGCGAGCTGGTGCGCAGCCTGCGCCAGATGCCGCCGGCGGCGGCGGTGACGCGGCTCACCAGGCATCACGACCTCGACGCGCGCGCCGCCGAGAACCTCGTGCGCTACCTCGCCGACCAGGCGGCGGCGACCGGCGCCGTTCCCGACGACCGCACGATCGTCATCGAGCGCACGCGCGACGAGCTCGGCGACTGGCGCATCTGCCTGCTCTCGCCGTTCGGATCGCGGGTGCACGCGCCGTGGGCGATGGCGGTGGTCGAGCGCGTGCGGTCCGAGCTCGGCACCGACGCCGAGACGATGTGGACCGACGACGGGTTCGTCGTGAGATTTCCGGAGACCGAGAGCCCGCCGGATCCGGCGCTGCTGCTGCCGGCCTCCGACGAGGCGGAAGCGCTCGTCGTCCGGCAGCTCGGCGGGACGGCGCTGTTCGCGGCGAAGTTCCGCGAGGCCGCGGCGCGGGCGCTCCTGCTGCCGCGGCGGCGCCCGGGCGGCCGCACGCCGCTGTGGCAACAGCGCAAGCGCGCGGCGGACCTGCTCGCCGTCGCCGCGCAGTACGGATCGTTCCCGATGATCCTCGAGGCGTATCGCGAGCTCCTGCGCGACGTCTTCGACATCCCCGCGTTGATCGACACGCTGACCAGGATCGAGGCGCGCGAGATCCGGACCGTCACGGTGGACTCCGCGATGCCGTCGCCGTTCGCGGCGGCGCTGCTCTTCGGCTACGTCGCCAACTACATCTATGACGGCGACGCGCCGCTGGCCGAGCGGCGGGCGCAGGCACTCTCGATCGACCAGGCGCAGCTGCGCGAGCTGCTGGGCGAGGCGGAGCTGCGCGAGCTGCTCGACGCGGACGCGCTGGCCGACGTCGAGCGCCAGCTCCAGCAGGTCGACGAGCGCTACCGCGCGCGATCGGTGGACGGCGTGCACGACCTGCTGCTGCACCTCGGCGATCTCAGCGCGGCCGAGATCGCGCAGCGCGCGGCGGACGGCGCGGTCCGGGCCGCCGACGCGATCGAGCGGCTGAGCCGCGAGCGGCGCATTCTCCAGGTGAACATCGCCGGCGAGACGCGAGCCATTCCGGTCGAGTACGCCGCGCGCTATCGCGACGCGCTGGGCGTGCCGCTGCCGGTCGGACTGCCCGAGTCGCTGCTGGCGCCGGTCCGTGATGCCGCGCTGGACCTGGCGCGGCGCTACGCGCGCACGCACGGGCCCTTCACGACCGCGGAGTTCGCGCAACGCTATGCGCTCGGCCGCTCCACCGCGGACGCGCTGCTGAAGACCCTCGCCGCGGCCGGCCGCCTGCTCGACGGCGAGTTCCGCCCCGGCGGATCGGGGCGCGAGTGGTGCGACGCCGACGTGCTGCAGACGATCCGCCGCCGCTCGCTCGCGCGCCTGCGCAAGGAAGTGGAGCCGGTCGAGCCGCCGGTGCTCGCGCGCCTGGTCACGACGTGGCAGGGGCTGGTCCGCCGCCGCGTCGGGCTCGACGCCCTGCTCGACGTCGTCGAGAACCTGCAGGGCGCGCCGCTGCCCGCGTCAATCCTCGAGTCCGAGATCCTCGCGGCGCGCATCGACGGCTACGCGCCCGGCGACCTCGACGGGCTCGCCGGCGCGGGCGAGGTCGTCTGGCGCGGCGTGGAGCCGGTCGGCGATCGCGACGGACGCGTCGCGCTCTACCTCACGGATCACATCGCGCGGCTGTGGCGGCCTGCCCCGAGCCGAGTCGAGGGGCCCGGGTCGATCGCGGAGCTCTCGGCACGCGAACAGGCCATCCTCGCGCACCTCGGTCGCCACGGCGCGTCGTTCTTCGCGCCGCTGCACGAGGCCGCGGGCGGGGGGTTTCCGGCGGAGACGGTCGATGCGCTCTGGGATCTCGTGTGGAAGGGGCTCATCACCAACGACACCTTCCACGCGCTGCGCGCCTTCACACGCGCGCCGACGCGGCGGCCGCGCCGGAAGGATCGCCATGCGCACCCGGGCGCGTTCCGCAGCCGCCGCGTCGCGCCGCCGTCGGCGGAGGGGCGCTGGTCGCGGCTCGCCGATCGCATTTCGACGCCTGCCACCGACACGCAGTGGTCCACTGCGATGGCGCAGCAGCTGCTGACGCGCTACGGCGTGGTCACGCGCGAGGTCGCGGCCGCGGAAGGCATCGCCGGCGGGTTCGGCGCCGTCTACGACGTGCTGAAGGCGCTCGAGGACGCCGGGCGCGTGCGCCGCGGCTACTTCGTCGGCGTCGGCGCGACGCAGTTCGCGCAGCCCGCCGCGCTCGAGCTGCTGCGCTCGCTGCGTGACGCACCGGACGAACCGGAAGTGCTGGTCATCGCCGCCACCGATCCCGCCAACCCGTACGGGACGACGCTCAAATGGGTGGCCTCGACGACCGCGGACGCCGACGCAGGCCGTACGCCGACACGCACGGTCGGCGCGCTGGTCGTGCTGGTCAACGGCGCGCTCGCGGCCTACGTGCCGCGCGGCGGGCGCCAGGTGACGACCTACCTGCCCGACGACGAGCCGGCGCGATCCACGGTGGCGCGCGCGCTCGCCGCCGCCCTGGCCGGCCTGGCGCGTGATGAACAGCGCGGCGGCCTGCTGCTCGCGGAGATCAACGGGCAGGAGCCCGCGCACCATCCGCTCGCGCCGTACCTCGTGGAAGCGGGCTTCCATCCGTCGGCGATGGGGTTCCAGATGGCGAGGCCGTCGGCGGGTTCGGCCGCCTTCAGGCCGGCCGCGCCTTCGCCGCGTCCACCGTCTTCGTCGCGGCGGCCGGCGCTGCGGTCGTCGCCGTTCGCGGCGCTGCGAAGGGACGACGACGAGGATGCCTGAAGGGGACACGATCTTCCGGGCCGCGCGCACGCTCAACCGCGCGCTGGCCGGGCGCGAGATCCTCCGCTTCGAGTCGGTCTTCCCCGCCCTGACGCGGATCCACGAAGACACGCCGGTCACCGGCCGCACCGTCGAGAGCGTGACGGCCGCCGGCAAGCACATCCTGATGCGCTTCTCGGGCGACCTCGTCCTCAGGACGCACATGCGCATGAACGGCAGCTGGCACGTTTACCGGCCCGGCGAGCGCTGGCTTCGTCCGCGCCGCGACATGCGGATCGTCATCGGCACCGACGCGTTCGACGCGGTCGGCTTCAACGTGCCGGTGGCCGAGTTCCTGCGCGGCGCCGCGCTCGGCCGTCAGGAAGACCTGCGGAAGATGGGGCCGGATCTGCTGGGCGAGTCGTTCGACGAGGCCGAGGCGCTGCAGCGCCTGCGCGCGCGCGCGACGACAGAGATTGCCGACGCGCTGCTGAACCAGCGCGTGGTGGCCGGCATCGGCAACGTCTACAAGTCCGAAGTGCTGTTCCTCTGCCGCGTGCGTCCCTTTGCCGAGGTGCGATCGATCGGCGACGACCTGCTGCGCTGCCTGCTGGCCACGGCGCGGCAGCACCTGCAGGCGAACGTCATCGATCCCACCGCCGCGATCGTGACCTATCGCGGCTACCGGCGAACGACGCGCCGCGCCGATCCCGGGGAGCGGCTCTACGTCTACGGCCGGGCCGGGGAGCCGTGCCGCCGCTGCGGCACGCCGGTCCAGGTGCGGGCCCAGGGGCGCGACGCCCGGCTGACCTACTGGTGTCCGCGCTGCCAGGCCGGCCCAGTCGTGTAACTCCTACCTGAGGGCACGCGGCGCGGCCGGTGTCGCGTTTTCGCTGCGCTTTCGCGGCGGCAATTACACGGCAGATCGCCCTTGATTTCGCGGCCGCGAATGATATGCTTGACCGTTTACGCAATTATGCTTGAACGCTCAAGCATAACGGATCGAGGCTTGTAACAGCCTCCGGCATGAAGGCGCCGGTCGTCGATTCGCGGGTCACCTGGGCGGTTGCAGAGATGCAGTCGCGGATGGCCCAGCCGTTCCGGATGGCGGAGATGGCCGCCGCGGCGAATCTCTCGCCGTCGCGGTTCCGGCACCTCTTCACGACGCAGACCGGGCTGCCGCCGTCGCAGTTCCTGCGGCGGATGCGGCTGCGCCGCGCGCACCTGTTGCTCGAGAGCACCTTTCTCAGCGTGAAAGAGGTGATGGCGCTGGTCGGCTACAACGACCCCAGCCATTTCTCGCGCGACTTCAAGCAGTTCCACAACCGGCTGCCGAGTGCGGTCGCGGGGCGCAACCCCACGCCCGCGCTGGCGAAATCGCCGACGCACAGGCGATTCCGCCAATCCCGAAACCGCGATCCAGGGGCGCGCTGCGCCTAACGTGGATCGACACACAGTGATGACAGACGTGATTGATTGAATCGCGAGGAGATTGAAATGAAACAGCTAGCGCTTGCTACTTTGATGTTCTTCACCACCGCCGCCGTCGCCCCCGGTATCGCACTGGCCCAGACGCCGAAGGCCCCGAGCGCCTTGACGGTGCCTGTCACGGGCGCCGGCGGCGGCGGGACGTTCACCGGAACGATGCAGATTCAGCGCTTCGCGACGCAGAACAACCAGCTCGTCGCCACCGGCATCGTCAGCGGCGTGTTCACCAGCGCGACCGGCGCCGTGACCAGCCTCGTGCAGACGGTCACCGTCCCCGCGGCCGTCACCAACGCGACGTGCGACATCCTGCATCTCGACCTCGGCCCGCTGCACCTGAACATCCTCGGGCTGGTGGTCGATCTCAACCAGATCGTGCTCGACATCACCGCGGAATCGGGCGCCGGCAACCTGCTCGGCAACCTGCTGTGCGGCGTCGCGGGCCTGCTCGACAGCCCCGGCGGCCTGGCTCGGCTGCTGAACCAGATTCTCGGCATCCTCGGCTAAGCGCTCACTTACTCCAGCGCGCGCGGGCGGCCGCGCGCGCGATTTCCCTGCGGCGGCGCGGACTGAGCGCCGCCGCCCGTGCCGGCCCTCCCCGCTGCCCTCCCAGACGTCCCAGCGCCGCCGCGTGCGGGTTGCGCGCGATCGGCTCGACCCGCCGCGCCAGGATTTCCACCCGCTCGCTCGGCGCGTGGCACCGCGTGCAGCCCGGCCCGACGACGTCGGTCTGCTCGGGCTCGCTGACCTGTTCTTCAAAATCGCACACCAGGCAGCGGCGCCTGACGTCGAGCATCACGCGTTCGAGTTTGCGTCTGCGGTCGGCCATTCCTGTATGAGTTTCCCACGGGGCCGGCCGTGAGCTGAAGCCCGGCCGTTGGCCGCGGGAGGGCAGGCTCGCCGCGGCCGCCAGCCGGGGCATATCGACCGGCCTCGAACCCATTGCTTTACCGCTCAAGCATACTTTGCTTGAGCGGTCAGGCATTGTGGCGCGCGGCTTGAAAGAGCTACCGGCATGGAGCCCATGCCATGCAGCCAGCCCCCTCGTGGACCCGCTATTCGCACGCGCCCTTTGTCGTGAGCCGCCGCCTCTCGCTTGCCGTCAACGGCGCCCTGGGCGGCGGCGCCTTCGCCGGGACGCTCATGGTGCAGCGCTTCGTCCCCCAGGACGGCGGCGTCGCCGCCATCGGGTTCGTCACCGGCACGCTGCGCTCCAGCACCGGGGCCACCAGCCTGGCCCGGACGGTGCGCCTGCCCGCACTCGTGACGGTGTCGCACGCGCCCGGGGTCCAAGTGGATCTCGGCCCGGTGAGCATCGACGTGCTGTGGTGGCGGATGGATTTCGGGCGCATCGTGCTCGACGTCGCCGCGGAGCCGGGCGACGTGTCGATCGAACTGCTGCGAAGGGAGCTGGCCGGCGCGGAAGGGGAACCGTCGCGGCTGGCGCGTGTGCTGAACGGGCTGCTCGAGGAGCCGAAGAAACCGTCAGGCGTTGACGGCTAGTGCTTGACCACCCACACGGCGCGTCCGTCGGCGCCGACCACCTTCTGCAGATGGGAGCCGGGCGCCGGCGCCGGCGCGAGGCTCCCGCCATACGACGCCGGCATGACGCCCGCCGCGCTCACACCTGACGTGCCGACGCCGGCGTAACTGGTGTCGCTGTCGCCCAGCACGGCCAGGCCGGCGGCGGCGCCGTGCATCTGACAGTCGCTGGTCGGCGCGCTGCCAATCGGGAAGTACTCGTCGTAGACCATCGATCGTTCCGCCGGGGCCGGCGCCGCGGTGCGGCCGCTGGTGCCGACCGGCACGCCCGGCAGCTCCGTCAGGCCGGCTTGCACGTAGCCGGCGCCGAGCCAGTTGTGGCGGCAGGCCTCGGTGGCGCGCTGCCCGGTCAGCCGGCAGATCGTGACCTTCTCGACGTCAGGCGGCGGAGCGAACCAGTCGGCGGCGTCGCCCGCGGTCGCCTGCTTCATGAACTGCGCCCACGCCGGCACCGCCACCACCGCCGCGAAGCCGCGGTTCATGATCGGCGCCGGGCGATCCATCCCGAACCACACGCCGGTCACCAGGTGCGGCGTGTAGCCGATGAACCACGCGTCGGTGTAGTTGTCCGCCGTCCCGGTCTTGCCCGCGGCCGGCAGCTTGAAGCCCGCCGCGCGCGCGCCGGTCGCCGTGCCCGAGTTGATGACGTCCGCGAGCATGCTGCTCATCAGGAACGCGGTGGCCGGCGTCACCGCCTGGCGGTGGCTCGGCGTCTCGGCCCAGATCGGACGGCCGTCCTTGTCCTCGACGCGGACGATGAGGTGCGGCGACACCGCGATGCCCTGGTTGGCGAACACGCCGTAGGCGGACGTCAGTTCCAGCAGCGTGACGCCGCCGGTGCCGAGCGCGAGCGAGGCGACAGCCGGCAGGCGCGATTCGATCCCCATGCGCTGCGCGAAATAGGTCGCCTGGCTGTAGCCGACCTGCTGCAGCAGCTGCGCCGCGGCGCGGTTGCTGGAGATCTTCAGCGCCGCGCGCAGCGTGTAGTCGGCCTGCTCGTGCTCACCTCCCGGCAGCCACGGTCCGCTGTCGGTCATGATCGGTTCGTCGAGATGGTGCAGCATCGATCCCGGCGCCATCCCGCGCTCGAGCGCCGCGGCGTAGATGATCGGCTTGAACGCCGACCCCGGCTGCCGCCGCGCCTGCGTCGCGCGGATGTAACTCGTCGTCTCGAAGTCGCGCCCGCCTACCAGGGCGCGGACTTCGCCCGATACTGGATCGAGCGCGACCAGGCTGCCTTCGAGATCGCTCGCCGCCTTGCGTCCCTTCGCGATCTGCGCCACGCGCGAGGAGATCGTCTGTTCGGCGGCGCACTGCATCCCGGCGTCGTAGCCGGTGTAGACGCGCAGGCCGCCCTGCAGCACCTGCTGTCCGCCGAACCGCGTGACCAGCTGCCGCCGGACTTCTTCCTGGTAATAGCGGCCGCACGAGGTCGTGTCCGCCGCCGTCACGGTGACCGACGGGTGCGCCGCGGTGAGAGGCTTCGCGATCGCCGACTGGTATTCCGCCTCGGTCAGCCGGCCGTTCGCCTGCATCAGCCGGAGCACGAGGTTGCGCCGAACCAGGGCGCGCTTGGGCGACGCGGTCGGCGAATAGCCGCTCGGCGACCGCACGATGCCGGCGAGCAGCGCCGCCTCGTGCGCCTCGAGCTCTGAGGCGGGCTTTCCGAAATACCCGCGCGACGCCGCTTCGACGCCGTAGTAGCCGTCGCCGAAGTAGACCGCGTTGAGATAGGCGTTCAGGATCTGCGGCTTGGTGTAGCGCTCTTCGAGCCGCACCGCGATCGCCGCCTCGCGGATCTTGCGGGTGAACGTGCGATCGGGCGTCAGCTGCTCCAGCCGCGCCAGCTGCTGCGTCAGCGTGCTGCCGCCTTCGACGATGCGGCCGCGGCGCCAGTTGCGCCAGGCCGCCTTGACGATGCGCACGCCGTCGAGGCCGTGGTGTGAATAGAAGCGGCGATCCTCGACCGACAGGAGCGCGTCGATCATCCGCGGCGACACCTGGTCGAGGTCGATGTCCACCCGCTGCTCGACGAAGAACGAGAAGACCGGACGGTTCTGGCGATCGTAGACGACCGTGCTCTGCGGGTGCGCGCCGATCTCGGCGAGCGGCGACGCGTGATCGAGCTCGCCGGCAAGCGCCCACGACGCGCGCAGCGCGACGACCGATGCCGTCCACACGAGCGCCGAGGTCATCAGCACGATGGTCGTCAGCAGTGCACGTCGCATCCTGCGCGCCCTAAGGGCAACGCGGGTGCCAGCGCGTATGGGTTTGAATCAGTCGTTTGGGAGAGTGAATGGAGGACCGCGGACCTCTTTATGAGTAGCTCATCCGAGAAGCGCAGCCTTCGTGTGTAGCGCGCTACACACTGGCGTGAAGGCCGCCGACGCGATCCGCGTGCGTATAAATGTTGAGGCTGCGGTCGCGCACGAAGCCGAGCAGCGTAAGCCGCGCTTCACGAGCGAGTTCCACGGCGAGACTGGTCGGCGCCGAGATCGCCACGATGATCGGAACCCGGCCGAGCCAGGCCTTCTGCACGATCTCGAAGGCGACTCGTCCGCTCACGACCAGCACAGCCGCGCCATCTCGACCGTTCGGTCCCGCCGAGCCGGTGACGCCCGCGTCAACCTCGGCGATCACGGACGAGCCGATGACCTTGTCCACGGCGTTGTGGCGGCCGACGTCCTCGGCGGCCGCCAGCAAGGTGCCGTCGGCGGTGAAGACCGCCGCGGCGTGCAGCCCGCCGGTCTCGTCGAAGGTGGATTGCTGCCGGCGAAGCTGCTGCGGCAGGCGGGCGAGGATCGAGAGATCGACGGTCGGACCCGTCGGCAGCGCCGCAATGTCGTCGCGCAGCTCGTCGATCGTCGCGCGGCCGCAGACGCCGCACGAGCTGTTGGCGATCATCTGGCGGCGAGCGTCGAGCAGCTGCGGCACGCGTGCGGCCGCCTCGCCGCGCAGGAACACGTCGACCACGTGATGCGCGGTGCGGTGATCGGGATGGCGGCAGTGCTCGATCGCCGCGATGTCGTCCGACGACCGGATGATCCGCTCTGAGAGCAGGAAGCCCGCGGCGAGCGCGCGATCCTGCCCGGGCGTGCGCATGATCACCGCAAACGATCGGCCGTGGAGGCGAATGTCGAGCGGCTCCTCCGCCGCCGTCCGGTCGGTCGCCTGGGTCGCCGTCCCGCCCGAGACGCGCAGCACCGACACCGGCCGCGACGGCGTCAGGCTCTCGGGCGGCGCCCCGCGCGCGCGATCGGAGGCCCGATCGCAAGCCCGATCGTACGCAACGACTCGATCGAGGAAGTTCGCGCGCGATGCGGGATCGGCGAGTTGCCGCTCTTCCGCGATCGGCAGATCGGGAAAGGCGGAGGTCAGCGCCGCCGCGAAAAGGCCCGTGCCGCGCCGGGCCGGATCGGCGTCCCCCTGGTTGACATCGAAGACCTTGACGCCGCTCAGCCCGCAGCTTGGCGAGTCGCTCTTGAGGACGTAGCCGCGCAGGTCCATCGCGGCGAGCGCCTGCACGCGCCGCGCCGCGAACTCGCGCATCGCCTCGGTATGGTCGGTGCCGGTGTGAACCGCGATCATGCGGAGATCGCCGCCGGACTGCACCAGGCGCACCGGCTCGCGCGGCACGCCCATGCCGATCTCCACTTCGGGACAGACGCGGACCCATTCGACATGCGGCGCGAACGCCTCGAGCAGCGGCGCGTCGCGCTTGTGGCCGCCGTCGAACCGCACCTCGTCGCCAAGCAGGCACGACGAGATGCCGATCCGCAGCGCCCTCATCCCCGCTCCAGGTAGGTCATGATCTCGACGCGCGCGGCTTCGAGCGCAAGGCCGGCCTTCACCGGCGAGATCGCCACATGGGCGCCGAAGGCCTCGCGGCACACCGCGGCCGCGGACGTGCCCGCCTCCTCGTCTGTCGCGTAGACCAGCAGATCGCGGACGTCGGCGCGGGCGAAGCCCGCCTTGGCGACGATCGCGTCGAGCTTGCGCAGGATGTCGCGCGCCTGCGCCGCCCCGTCGCCTTTCAGCGCCTCCGCGTCGGGCAGCAGGCCCGACACGAACAGCGAGTTCCCGGTGCGCATCGCGGCGCTCAGGTTCGGGCTGGGCTGATCGGCGACCTCGATCGCCTGCCGCGGCGCCGCGGACGCGACGAAGGTGACTTCGACGTTGTACTGCGTGCTGGTCAGGCCCACGCCGACCGTGGCGCGCGTCGGCTTCTCCGCGCCGACGTGCTCCCGATAGACGCGGTTGAACTCGGCGAAATCCTTCAGGTCGGGAAGAAAGGCGCGCGCGCTCACCAGGTGCGAGAAGCTGAGCCCGGCCGCCTCGAGCAGCTCGCGCGCGTTCTGCATCACCGCCGCGGTCTGCGTGGCGACGCTGCCGCCGACCACGCTGTTGTCGCGGCCGTTGCGCGCGATCAGCCCGGAGAGAAACAGCAGATCGCCGCTGCGCAGGCCATAGGAATATGGATTGGGCGACGCCATCCACGACGCCGGATGGACGACCCGGCGATCGCCTCCCGCGGCCGCGCCGACCGCCGCGATCTCCACCGCCGCGCCCGCCGTCATCGGCTCGGTGATGACCGTCGTCCTCGTCGGCGGCGCCGCCTTGAACGCCTGGCGGTAGGCGTCGTTCATCGCGGGAAAGTCCGCGGCGCGACGCAGGTAGACCGTCAGCGCCAGCGCGTCGGCGAGGGACGACCGGTCGGCGCGCAGGCGCCGGTCGACGTGCGCGAGCGCCATCGACGTCTGCGCCGCCAGGTCCGCGCTCGTATCAGGGGCGGCTGTCGCGGGAACGAAGATGAGGTGCGACATGGCTCATGCAGAGTATCCCGCATTTTCTCCGCTACGGGGCGCGGCGGCGCGCGGGTCTCAATTCGACCCGCCGCCCGCGTGCTGCTTGCGCGCGGCGAGAAAATCGGCGACGGCCCGCAGCTCGTCAGGGCTCAGGCGATCGCCGAACGCCGGCATGTCGGCCTTCTCGTCGATCGCCTCCGGGTCCGAGATCCACGACTGCAGCCATTTCGCGTCGTGTTTCTCGCCGATGCGCGTCAGGTCAGGCCCGTTCTTCACGCCCTCGCCGTCGATGATGTGGCAGCTGGCGCACCACGCCCCGTAGACGAGGATGCCCTGCTTGTGCTCGACGGTGGACGGCGCCACGCCTCCGGCGCGGACGTGCTGCAGGTAGCTGATCACCGATCGTGCCTCTGACTCGCGCATCGCGCCGGGCGGCGGTTTACGGGATCCGGGCGTGATGGTGTCCGGATCCCTCATGTGGGCGAGCACCCAGTCGTGGTCCTTCGTGATGCGCGTCTCCGGGACCGGGTTGGCGGCGCCGCCGGTCCGATGGCAGGTGACGCAGCGCTGGTCACCCGCGAACTCGGCGCCGGCAATCGCCAGCGGGCCGAATGTGCCGGGCTCGGGGTGCGCCGGCGAATCCTTCAGCCCGA
>Ga0075425_100002557_pt1 | contig 18255 bp, 14 predicted proteins | sample SoiMethybrSBSTD4_FD_75300 | JGI IMG/M metagenome (GOLD analysis project Ga0075425, IMG submission 75300) | Bulk soil microbial communities from a Populus tree surrounding site in Tennessee, USA - Soil MetaG P. TD hybrid SBSTD4 | ecosystem: Environmental > Terrestrial > Soil > Tree plantation... | reverse complement strand
CGCTGCGCCACATCGACGCACTTCCAGCCTGGCTCATTACCGTAACGAAACGGAAAGCATATGCCGTGATTCGTTCGAAGCGCGACGCCGAACCTCTTGATGAAGACTTGCCCGACGTCTCCCAGTCCCTGACCGCGATTGAAAACGAACACGCGGTTGAGCGCGCTCTCGATCAAATGTCCGAGCGCTGCCGCCGCCTGATCGACCTTTTGTATTTCCGGGTTGATGAGCCAAGCTACGCCGAAATCGCGACGGCCATGGCTATGCCTGTTCCCAGCATCGGACCGACTCGCGCACGATGCCTGGAAAAGCTGAGAAAGCTGCTCGACTAACATGCCGCTGCAGGACCTCGAGCAAACCTTCGAAGGGATATGGAAGGAGATCCGCGGCGCGCCGGCCGGCAGTGCGACCTCGAACCTCTACTCCGGACAGCCACGCAACGAAGCCTCGAGTCACGGTGTGTCGCTTGCACACGAAGCGCTACGAATGGCGGAGGACTGTGGGCGCGAGCGCTTCATCATTGAAGCCTGGAAGATGCTCGCGTACACACTGAACGCCGACGAGCGCTACGAAGAAGCAATCCCCTACTACGATCGAGCCATTAAGAAATTGGAAACAACGGGAGAGCACGGCCAGGCTGCGCGCCAGAAGATCGGATATGTCGCGGCGCTGTTTCACGCGGGCCGTTATAAAGAAGCGCTTGAAGTCGCGCATACCGCGGAAGAATGGTTTCTGCGTTATAACGACGAATTTGGATTTGCGCGCCTTGCCACCAATATCGCCAACCTGTACCACCGAACCGACGATCACATGCAGGCCTACCGGTATCACGTGCTCGCCGTCCAGACTTTCGAAAAAATAGGGGATCAGCGGGCGTTGGGGCTCGCCTATCTGAATCTCGGAAACGCACTCGCGTCGATCGATAACTTTCAACAGGCCGATGAAATGTACGAAAAGTCCGAGAACGCCAGCCGCAGCATCGGTCTTCTCGACATGTGCGCCCAGGCCGAATACAACCGCGCCTGGCTGCACTTTCTGCGAGGACGTTATAGCGATGCCCTTCAGGCATTCGCGCGACTTCGTCAGCGATTCAAGGAAACCTCCGGCCGCCACTATGCGCTATGCGATCTCGATGAGGCGGAAATCTACCTTCAATTAAATCTGCATAAGGACGCAGCCACGCTGGCCATACGCGCGGCAGACCAGTTTGCCGGACTTGGATTCAAATACGAGCAGGCGAAAGCGACGGCGTTTTATGGCATCTCGTTGATCCAGGTGCACCGCTATTCGGACGCGCTGGAAACGTTTCGCAAAGCGCAGGAGCAGTTCGACATCGAAGGCAACAGGTACTGGATCGGTCTGCTCGATCTATATCGGGCCGAGGTTCATTTTTCGCTGCAACGGTTCTGGGAAGCGCAGTCGCTCGCCAACCAGGCTCGCGCCACTTTCGAGCAACTGTCGATACCGTCAAAACGCGTCTTCAGCCTGGTCCTGCTGGGCCGCATTGCGATGGAACTTAGCGATCTGAATGCTGCCGAAGCCGCGACAAAGGAAATTGCAGCCCTGACAGAAATCACGAAAATTCCGCTCGTGCTGTTTCCGTATCACGTCCTTAGCGCGGAAATTTCGGAGCGCTCGCGACGCTGGGATGAAGCGCAGCGCCAGTACGAGCTGGCCGCCGAAGAACTCGAGCGGCATCACGCGCGTCTGCATCATGACGATCTGCGCGTGACATTTTTCAAAGGCCGGCATCAGGCATACGACGCGTTGGTCCGGCTCTCGCTCGACAAAATGCCGGAACAAGAAGGCATCGCTTCCGCTTTCGCTTGGTGTGAACGCGCGCGATCACGCGGCATGGTCGAGCTTCTCTCGCATTACGCGCCATCCGGGCATGGCCGTGCCGAGCCCACATTGCTTACGAAGATCGAACGCCTGCGCGAAGAACTGAACACGAACTATGCGCGATCACGACAGGAAGTTCAGCCGATCCCGTTCTCCCCGAATTTTGAGAGCATTGCTTTCAAAGAACAGGAATTGGCGCGAACACTGCGCGAGGTTTCGACTACCGATCCCGAATACGTTTCATTGCAGCAGGTATCGATTGCGACGATCCACTCCGTCCAGGCTTCCCTGCCCGAAACAACGACGCTGGTCGAGTACTTCACTGCAGGCGACGAAGTCCTGGCATTTGTTGTTTCACGCGATGACGCGAAAGTCGTGCGTCGGCTCTCGCCGGCGAACCGAATTATCAGTCTTCAGGAAAGGCTCCGGTTTCAACTCGAGAAGTTCATGCTGGGTCCGGAGTATCTGGCTTCTCACTCCGCACAAATTCTCGAAACCACGAAGCGCCACCTGCGCGAGCTGTATCAATGCCTGGTCGCACCGTTTGCAACATCGATCCGTACGCGCCACGTCACGATCGTTCCTCACGGCACGCTGCATTTTCTTCCCTTTCATGCTTTCTATGACGGCGCGAAATACCTCATTGATCATTTTGAAATCTCGTATGCGCCAAGCGCTTCGGTTCTGAAGTACTGCCTCGAGAAGGGTGAAGTTCCTGAAAAAACGCCAGTGCTGGTCGGCGTTGCAGATGAGAACGCGCCGCTTGTCGCAAACGAAATTGCTACGCTGCGGCGGCTGTTCCCCAGTGCGCGCGTCTTGCAGAACGACGCAGCCACGCGGGCAGCCTTCGTCGGGAACAGCAGCCAGTCGTCCTTTCTGCACATCGCCACGCATGCCGTTTTCCGCCAGGACAATCCGATGTTTTCGAGTTTCAAGCTCGCGGATGGTTGGTTTACAGCGCTCGACCTGTTCTCGATGACGTGCCAGACGAATCTCGTCACGCTGAGCGGGTGCCAGTCGGGCATGAGCGAGGTCACCGGCAGCGACGATCTGCTCGGCCTCATGCGCGGCTTTTTGTACGCCGGTGCCCGTTCGCTACTGGTAAGCCTGTGGAACGTAAACGACGCCTCAACCGCCGCTCTAATGGAAAGCTTTTACCGCGAGTGGCCCAGATCCCATTCCAAATCAATGGCTTTGCGGAAAGCCATGCTTTCGGTCCGCAAGGACTACCCGAATCCCTTCTATTGGGCGCCCTTCCTCCTGGTCGGTAATCCTTAAGAAGCCTTAAGAAACCTTTCTAAAAATCTGTGCCCTCACCGTATTTTTTACGTTCCAGCCGACCACTTTTCATGCAGGGAGGGCAGATCCTGAATGCACATGAGTATAGAAACCGCTCTGGATTTGGCCGGCGGCCTTCTGGAGCCCGCTCACGCTGAGTTTTGGGAAACGCACATTTCGACCTGCACAACCTGTATGCAGGATATGGCTGATTGGCGAAACCTTGGGATAAACCTCAAGCGGTCTCACCTCGAGAACGCCCCTTCGAAGGATTTGGAGAGGGCGTTCGATATTTTTGCTCGTTCCAGCACGGCCGCCTCGAAAATGCGGCAAGTACTGGCCGGCATCATCTTCGATAGCTTTCAACAACCCGCATTTGCAGGCGCTCGTGGAGGAGCAGCTGCCTCACGGCAGGTCGTGCTCAGAGCCGAAGAATTCGACATCCACGTAAAGATCTGGGGAGAACGGCATCGCCGGCAATTGCTTGGGCAGATGCTGTCTCGCTCCGGCGACGCGTTCCAGGGCGTGGCGCATTTTCACTTGCTGCGCAATGGGGAACGGCTGGACTCGACATCCATGGACGACATGGGTGAATTCCATTTCACGGATATTCCGGAAGGCGATCTGAGTCTGCAGATCGATCTTCCAAATATGACCGTGATTGGTGCCCTTAAGACAGGGAAAGTCTGACGAACTTTAGACGGAATCTAAAGTTCGCTTCAAGAAAGCCGATAAGAGATAAGAACCGCCATTCTCGGCTCGGCAACAAGGAGGTTCTAATGGCAGGACGTCGATTCAAACTCGCAAGTTTAGTACTGGTTATAGCGCTACTTTTCGGTTCGACGACAGCGCAGGCCCAAACCACCGGCGCTAACGTAATCGTCCACCTCACACCGCTGGGAACCATCAATCAAGTATTGAGGACGCTCACCGGTGGAACGGTGCTGGACTCGATCCCAGGCGCGGACATTTACCTTATCAACGTACCCAATATTTCCCTTGTTCAGAACCTGCTCGGGACGTCGTCACTTCTGCTTCAAACGCTGGGTATCGATTGGCTCGAACTCAACAAAGGCGTGGTTGAGCCGGGTCACGTGCGCCTCGGAATATTGCAGAAGAGCGGCGCGGCAGACTGGTATAAGAATCAGCCTTCATTCGTCTTGATCCGTGCGGGTCAGGCGTCGCCCTATTCCACCGGCCGAGGAGTCGTCGTCGCCGACATCAATGCGAAGGTGGATGTGGGCCATCCTTCATTGATCGGCCATCTGACGAGCGGATACGATTTCGTGTCCACGCGTCCTGCTAGTTCCGCGGTGTTGAATCAGTCTTCGGCGAGTTTCCTGGACCAGTCTTCGGGTAGCTTCCTCGACCAGTCATCGGGTAGTTTCCTCGACCAGTCATCGGGTAGTTTCCTCGATCAATCATCGGCGAGCTTCCTCGATCAGTCCAGTGCCAGTTTCCTGGACGGCTCGGCCAACCCGGCTTATAGCCACGGAACACTGACTGTAGGCGTCATTGCCGCAATGGCGCCTGATTCAATGATCATGCCGCTTCGAGCCTTCGATGATAACGGCGATGCCGACTATTTCATCCTGGCAAAGGCGATTCGGTATGGCGCCGATCATGGCGCGCAGGTCATCAACATGAGTTTCGGAACCCTGGACTATTCGAAAGCGATGAAGAACGCGGTCGACTATGCCAAGGGTAAAGGCATCATTCTCGTCGCGTCCGCGGGCAACAACAACACGTCAGCGCCTCAGTATCCAGCGGCATTCAGTGGCGTGCTGACTACGGCCGCGACCGATCTGACCGATGTGAAGGCCACGTTCTCGAACTACGGCAGCTCCGTCTTCATCGATGCGCCGGGCGTGAATCTCATTCTTCCCTACCCGGGCGGATACTACGCATTGGTTTCGGGCACATCGTTCAGCTCGCCGGAAATCGCAGCGACGGCGGCACTCATTCGCTCGATTCGAACTACCGGAATTTCGAACTCCATTGCGAACGCCGGCGTGAACATTGACAGCAGGAATCCACATTACAGGTACCAGCTCGGCAACGGACGCATTGATGTGCTCCGCGCTGTGAAACCTTACTAACGTCAAGGAAGGCGATTATGAACCCAACATCAATTGACACCCAGTACAGGATTGCGCAGCTCGAAGAGAGCTACAAACAGCAGACGCTGGCAATGGCCTGCTCGTTGATCTCGCTGATCGATCTGCGGGATCGATATACCGGCGGCCACAGCGCACGAGTCGCCAACTACGTTCGCGGAATCTCGGTGCAGATGGGAATGGAGGACGACGCCGAGCAAATCGTTTTAGCGGCCTCGCTTCATGACATCGGGAAGATCGGCGTGCCGGATCACGTGCTGCTGAAGCCCGGAAAACTTACAGACGAGGAGTTCGAATGGATCCGCAAACATCCAGAGTGGGGCTGGATGGCGGTCCGCAACGTCGAGGGATTCCACGAGGCATCCCTGCTCCTCCTCCATCATCATGAGCGCCTCGACGGAAAAGGTTATCCCGGCGGGCTGAAAGGTAGCGCCATTCCGCTTGGCGCGCGCCTCATCGCCGTCGCCGACTCCTTCGACGCGCTCACGACGAACCGGCCGTATCGTCCAGGCCGCTCTGTTGACGAAGCGCTGGCGGAAATCCGCCGCTGCGCCGGGTCGCAGTTCGATCCCGATGTCGTCAACGCCTTCTGCGCATCCGTCGAGCATTTCAGCTTAGCCGCCACGGCGTAGGCGCGAACGAAATCAGCCGCGGATTTCGCAGATTACGCGGATTGAATCCGTGTAATCCGCGAAATCCGCGGCTATGCGACAACTCTCCATTCATTAAATCCTCTTAAGAATTCGCCCCTGTGCTTGCCTCGGCTGTTTTCCTCATTTATATTTACCGTTTCATTTGTGAAGCGTATTTATTCCAATTTGTGGTGGGGTGTGTTCGCGATTGGTGTCGCTTTCACGGCAGGTGCCATTTTGCGAGCGCAGACCATAGAGCCGACGCCCTCAAATCAAGTCTTTACAACGTCTCATCAATCTTTTGGCGAAGCGGTTCGCCACTTCTTCGGAATTCGCACCGAACCGGTTCAGCCAATCGCGTATCAGCACAAGCCGCACATCGAAAAGGCCAAGCTCCAGTGCGATTTCTGCCACGTCGGCGTTTCGAAAGGCCCCGTTGCCAGCATCCCCGGCGTGAAGGACTGCATGGTGTGCCACCAGGCCATCGCAACAGACAAACCTGAGATCATGAAGGTGGCCGCATACGAAATGCGTGGCGAGGAGATTCCGTGGCAGCGCGTTTACGGATGGACGGATGAGGCGCACGTGCGTTTCAACCACGCGCCGCACATCCGCGCGGAAGTGCAATGTTCGACGTGTCACGGAGATATTCCACAGATGACGGTCGCGCGGCGTGTGGTGGATCACACGATGGGCTTCTGCGTCTCATGCCATCAGGAACGCAAGGTTTCAAACGACTGCGTCACCTGTCATTACTGAAAACGAAAGAACGATGGATCGCCGCCAATTTATAAAAGTCACCGCAGCAACCAGCGCCAGTGCAACACTCGCAAGTTGCGGCAATCCGGAAAATCACATCATTCGCTTCGTTCCCGAGGAAGAGATCATTCCGGGAATCGCCACGTGGAAGCCGAGCATCTGTCCGTTGTGCCCGTCAGGCTGCGGAATACTCGTTCGAATCATGCAGGGCGAAGCCGAAGTCGTCCGCAATGGTCAATCCGGCCTGATCAAAATGGGCCTGGCGAAGAAGCTCGAAGGCAATCCCGCACATCCGATCAGCCAGGGCAAACTGTGCGTGCGCGGGCAGGCCGCCATCCAGGTAACGTATCATCCCGATCGCGTTACACAACCGATGAAACGGTCCGGCGACCGCGGCACAGGGAAATTTCAGCCGATCACCTGGGATGCTGCCATTTCCGAACTGACTTCGAAGCTCGACGCCCTCTCGGCCGCGAAAAATCAAAAAGCACTCGCATTCCTGACGCGTCCCATTCAGGGCCAACGCCGAGTGCTGATCGATCAGTTTCTTGGCAAGTTCGGCGGCCCCGCTTCGCAGTCCTTCGAAGTTCTCGGTGACGCCGTTCTGCGCCGCGCAAACGTGCGAAGTTTCGGCCACGAGCAACTTCCAACGGTGGACCTCGCGAACTGCCGATACGTCCTCTCTCTTGGCTCGGATTTTCTTGGAACGTGGAATTCTCCCGTCGCCCAGAACGTCGGATTCGGCGACATGCGACAGGGCATTCCCGGCCAACGCGGCAAGTTTGTTCAAGTCGAACCTCGAATGTCGCAAACGGGGGCGAATGCCGACGAGTGGGTCGCGATCATACCGGGAACCGAAGGTGTGCTCGCGTTAGGTCTCGCGCACGTCATCATCAACGAAAAATTACGACCCGCTACCGCCGCAGGCCGCGCGGGCGCGCAAATCGATGGCTGGAATGCGGGACTCGCAGCCTACACACCGGCGGAAGTTGAAAATCGCACCGGCGTTGCGGCTGCACGCGTTGAACGGCTCGCGCGGGAATTCGCTAAACACGGCCCCGCAGTGGCGATCACCGGTGGCGCCGCGTTGGCTCAGACGAATGGAATGTTCAACGCGCTGGCTGTAAACGCGCTGAACGCGCTGGTCGGCAGCGTCGGCCAGGCAGGCGGGATTTTTTTCACTCCCGGAAACGCGCAGCGGCCCGCGAGCGTAGCGATGGACAAATTCGGGGCCGACATTCTTAATGCTTCTGTTTCACCCATCCAGGTCTTGTTGCTGAACGATGCGAATCCGGTTTTCGGAACGCCCGCCGCGTGGCGCGTCAAAGAAGCTCTGCTGAAGATCCCCTACATTGCGAGCTTCGGAAGTTTTATCGATGAGACGAGCAATCTCGCAGATCTGATCCTGCCGGATCATTCATTCCTCGAATCCTGGGTGGACCATGTTCCCGAGAGTGGCACAACGAAAACCGTCGCGAGCGTCGCCGCGCCGGCAATGAAACCGATTCATGAAACGCGGCCGATGCCGGATGTCCTGCTCGAAGTCGGACGAAAGTTGAATCCACCGCTGGCGCCAGCCTTCCAGTGGCAAACGTTTGATCAGATGCTTCAGGCCTCATTCGGCGACAACTGGGCCAAGGCACAGGAACAGGGCGGTATCTGGTCGGATTCGCCGGGAGTTCCTGCTCCTCCTGCAGCGGCTGCGGCTACGGCGAAGCCGGTTGCTCCTGCCGATGCACAGTTTGAAGGCGCCGAGAACCAATATCCATTCCACTTCCTGCCGTACGCCTCGCAGGCATTTCTCGATGGATCGGTCGCTCATCTTCCCTGGCTGCAGGAGTTGCCGGATGTTCTTTCCACCGCCATGTGGAGTTCCTGGGTTGAGATCAATCCGCGGACGGCGGCGAAGATGGGCATCGCACAAGGTGATCTGCTGGAAGTTACCTCCACACGGGGCTCACTACGCGCGCCCGCCCTGCTGTCGCCGGGCATCGCTCCGGACATCGTTGCAATGCCGATTGGCCAGGGGCATGAAACATACACACGCTTCGCGAGCGGACGCGGCGCGAACCCGATCAGCATTCTCGCTCCGGTGACGGAACCCGAAACCGGCGCGCTGGCGTGGGCTGCGACACGTGTGAAGATCGCGAAGGCCGGCGGCACCGGACAACTGACGCTGTTTGCGGGCGGCATGAAAGAGCGAGAAACGGAGCATCGATAATGGCGCACAGATGGGGAATGGCCGTTGACCTGGATCGCTGCACCGGCTGCGAAGCCTGTGTCACCGCCTGCCATGCCGAAAACAACATTGAGACGGTCGGTCCCGACCAGGCTGCGCGCGGCCGGGCGAAGCATTGGATCCGCATCGAACGTTATTGGGAAGGTGAATTTCCTGACGTTCAGGTGAAGTTCAGGCCCGTGCTCTGCCAGCAGTGCGACAACGCGCCGTGCGAACCGGTGTGCCCAACATACGCGAGCCATCATAACGAAGAAGGTCTGAACGCGCAGGTCTACAATCGTTGCATCGGGACCCGTTATTGCGCGAATGCCTGTCCATACAATGTGCGGTTCTTCAATTTCGAGAATACCGAATGGGACAAGCCGCTGCATCTTCAATTGAACCCCGACGTGTCCGTTCGTGAGAACGGCGTCATGGAGAAGTGCACGTTCTGCATACAGCGAATCAACGCCGGCAAGATTGCGGCGGAAGCCGAGAACCGCGAACTGAAAGATGGCGAGATCAAGCCCGCATGCGTTCAATCGTGCACGGCAAACGCTCTGGTGTTCGGCGACCTGAACGATCCGGAAAGCGCGGTGTCACAACTGTCGCGGTCACCGCGTGGCAGCAAACTGCTTGAAGAGTTCAACACGCAGCCGAAGGTCACGTACCTCCAGCGAGACTCATGGCATGATTCATCACAAGGTTAAACCGACCGATCGCAACATGATCCAGGATCTGCTGAAGCCGGTCCTGTATACGACCTGGAGGTTTTATCTTGCGGTAGCCATTCTCGGCGGTATTGTGCTGGCGGGTCTCAGCACATGGATGTACCAGGCATACTACGGCCTTGTCGTGACGGGCGACAACTGGCCCGTCTACTGGGGATTCCACGAAACGAATTTCGTCTTCTGGATCGGCATCAGTCATGCCGGTACGCTCATCTCCGCAATCCTGCGAATATGCAATGCCACGTGGCGCCGGCCCGTGACACGCTGCGCCGAAGCCATTACGGCGTTTGCGTTGATGATCGGCGGAATCTTCCCGTTGATTCACCTTGGGCGCCCGTGGCTCGCATGGTGGCTGCTGCCTTATCCGAGCGAGCGAGGCATCTGGCCGAATTATCGATCGCCGCTGGCATGGGACTTTTTCGCAATCAACACATACCTTCTTGGAAGCCTGCTGTTCCTCGCGCTGCCGATGATCCCGGACTTGGCGATGATTCGCGACCGCAGCACGGGACTTCGTCAAAGAATCTATGGCCTTCTCAGCAAGGGCTGGTACGGAACGCCAAAGCAATGGCATCGACTGGAAGCGGCGATGCACATCATGGCTCTCGCCATTATTCCCGTCGCGGTATCCGTGCATACGATCGTATCGTTCGATTTTTCGATGGCGGTCGTGCCGATGTGGCACTCGACAATCTTCGGACCGTATTTTGTCGCCGGCGCCATTTTCAGCGGCATCGCGGCTTTGATTATTGCGATGGCGATACTCCGAAAGTTGCTGCACCTCGAAAAATATCTCGAGCCCATTCACTTCCAGAATCTTGGAAAGTTGCTGTTCACGATGAGTATGCTATGGGGATATTTCGTCTTTAACGAGCGCCTCACAACCTGGTATGGCAACGGGACCGCGGAGATGCCGGTATTTCAGGCAACTCAGGCCGGAAGGTACGCTCCGCTCTTCTGGTTCATGGTTTTCTGCAATTTCATTCTGCCGTTCCCGCTGCTCGCGATTCGGCGGCTGAGAACGATCACCGGAACAGTGATCGCGTCATGCGGTGTTGTCGTTGGCATGTGGCTCGAACGATTTCTAATCATTGTGCCATCGCTCTCGTATAAGTCGACGTCGTACTCCTGGGGCCATTACACGCCGCGATGGCCGGAGATCGTTATCTTCGCTTCGAGTTTCGCAGCAATGGCATTGTTGTACCTGCTCTTCACGAAATTCGTTCCGATCATTTCACTTTGGGAGCTGCGCGTCGGTGAGCATACCGAACTGAAGGCCGCCGAAGCCGTGCAGGCCGCTGAGGCGGCAGGTGAACTGGTATGAAGGCCGTTTATGCTCTGTATCGCAGTCCTGATGCCGCTCAACGAGCGTTCGCCCATCTAAAGAAAGCCGGTATTGCCGATCGAAGGATAACCGTGCTCTCCTCTGAACCGATGGAAGAGTACGAATTCGGCCAGCGTGACCGCCGTACGATTATCACTTGGCTCGCCGCTGGAGGCGGGCTGGTCGGCTTGATCGGCGCTTACCTTCTGACGTCGATCACGCAGAAGGTCTGGGCCATCGATACCGGCGGAATGCCGATTGTGACGAACTGGACAAACCTCATCATTCTGTTCGAGCTGACCATGCTCAGCGCGATCGTCACAACCGTACTCACGCTACTCATTACTGCAAATATTCCGAGCTGGAAGAAACCCGACCTGTATGATCCGTTGGTGTCGGAGGGACGGATCCTCATTGGTGTTACGAACCCGTCAAACCCGTCGCTGATTGAGAGTACGCTCCAGTCGAGTGGCGGTGGTGTGATCAAAAAGCTCGAGTAGTTCGGGATCAGATTTATATCCTCCGGCAACCACACTTCATATTTGTACCCTTCCGACAAAATTGTTTCCCAGAACAGGTCCAATCCCGACATTGCTGTAGCAAATCAGGCTTTCATCCACCGCTAAAACGTTGAAATTCCGCTTGGCACGACTCGTGCAAACACTGCGGCGTTGCTTCGACCAATGCAATGAACAACTACCTCCTGAATGTCACCGCGAGCCGCTTCCTCTCGCCGTTCGCGGTGTCTTTTTATGGAAATGGAGAGCGAATGGAAACCCACGTCGGTCGTCCACTTGAAACAGCAGGTTCTCAGTTAGCCCTGCTTCACCGTATCAGCGGAATCGTGAGCTCCAGCCTGGCGTTGAAAGAAATGCTGGACGAGTTGATAGGGCTCGTCGTGAGCGTTACGAGCTGTGACGCATGCCTGGTTTATCTGCTCGATGAAACCGCGGGAGAGATCGTTTTGTGTGCGTCCCAGCTGCCGCATTCGACGGAAATCGGACACATCCGAATGAAAATCGGCGAAGGTGTCACGGGATGGGTGGCGCAGCACCGATCGGTCGTTGCGCTCGCATCGCGTGCCTGGTCGGACCCGCGATTCAAGTCGTTCCGATCTCTGCCCGAAGACACGTATGAGGCCTTTCTGTCCGTCCCACTAATCACCAGTGGCCAAGTCATTGGTGTCATCAATGTCCACCATAAATCATCCCGCCAACATACCGCAGAGGAGGTGGCGCTTCTCACCCACCTAGCCGAACAAATGGGAGGCGCCATCGCCAAAGCCCGCCTGCTGGATCAATCGCAGGCCGCTACACGTAAAGTCGAAATGCTCGCGGCAGTCGGCGAGACGATCACAACCGAGGGATACCTCGATCGAATTCTTCAGGCGATTTCTGAAATGGTCGCGCAGACTTTCGGATCGCCGTTGTGTTCGATCATGATGGTCGATGAACATCGGCAGGAGCTGACGATCAAGGCCGCACGGTGTTCCGCACCCGAATATCTCGGCAGGATTCCACTGCGCATCGAGGACTCGCTTATCGGACGCGTTGTCCGCGAGCGGCAGCTCTTGATGGTCGAAGACGTGGCGACCGAAAAGCTCTACCGCTACCCGGAACTCGCTCGCCAAGTGGGATTAACTTCCCTGCTGTCTGTCCCACTCATGACAGGTCAGGGCGTCATCGGCACACTGAACATTTATACGAAGGAGAGAAGAATCTTCACAGAAGATGAAATCGGATTTGCCCGGGCCGTCGCAGGCCAGGCTGCGCTCGCGCTAGAGAATGCGCGCCTCATGGCGGAGACGCTCGAAATGAAGCGGCTTCTCGAAGCCCGAAAGGTTATCGAGCGCGCGAAGGGTATTCTGCAGCATCGCGATGCGCTAACGGAAGAAGAGGCGTACCTGCACCTGCGCAGTGAGAGCAGGCGTCTACGGCGGCCGATGAAAGAACTCGCCGAAGCGATCATCCTGGCCGAGGAACTTCACCGGAAAAGTGAACGCAATTAGTGGGCGCGCGCCATGAGCGGAAATTCAAATTCAAATTGCCGCGCGGTCAGGTCCTCGAGTGTGAATGACGCCTTGGCCACGCCCGTTGGATCGTGGTCCTTTCGCTGCGAAAGAATGTGGTAAACCTCATGCGCCATCACTCGGCCCAGCGCGCGTCCAAATACGACGCGGCGAAGCGGCAGGTTCAGTGGCTGAAGCGCGGGCGTGAGCGTTTGGATCAACCGACTGCAGTTGACGTGAAAGAACGGGAGAACGCGGCCGGAAGAGGAAACCGAAGATTCGGCAAGTGCAATGGCGGCAGCATCACCTGACGAATGCACGGGAAGCGTGTCGATGGAGCAGGAATCGTCGAAGGTCGCGACGATAGCCCGGGCTACTTCGCGGTCTCCCTGATTCCAAACCAGCTCGACCCCCGCCGGGGCAAGCAATCGCTGCATTTCGCGCCTGGCCATCTCTGCGGACACGGCGTCGAGACTCTGCGCGTGGGCAAAATAGAGACCAAGGATCGCTGATAAAACGGCCGTCATGGGCGATCTCCACGTGGAGATTTACGTCAGCCGAATTATAGTTAAAGCACTTCAGAATTAATCCTTACATTTTCGTCGCACGGCTCAATTAGACGTTCCACAGTGCGTTGGCACGCCGCTTGCATTTTACAATGTGTGTCTGTCTGTTTTGCGCTCGTACACCACGCAAATCAATACCTTATTACCGATGGATACGATAACCGAGAAGGAATTTCCGATATCGTCGGTTCAGAAGCTGATGGAACGGGAATACTTGCCGTACTCGCTGTCCACGAAGCCGAGGAAGTTCCACTCAACCTCCACATCAGTGGAACGCTGCTGGAAGCAATGGCGTGGCATTGTCCCGCCGCCGTTCGCAAGCTGCGTCATTACATCCAAATCGGGCTGATCGAGCTGGTCGGAAGTTCATACGGCCAGAACATCATGCGGTTCTTCAGCCCCGACTATAACCGCCAGGAACTGAACGAAGAACTTCGCCTGTACGAGTCGCTACTTGGTGTTGCACCGCGCCACGTGAAAGTATTCTGGCCACCCGAACGGGTCTGGGACACGCGGCGCATGGCTCCGGCACTTCGCGACGCGGGTCTCCTGAACGACGGCTACCGATATGTAATCGTCGATGATCGCACGGTTCTTTCGCCGCGCGATCCATCGCTGCCCCGCTCCGTGTATGACCTTGGCGCGCATTGGACACCGGATGCGTATCAAGCGCACGAAGTTGAAAATGGGCTCGGGCTGATTGCCCTTCCAATTGCTGTTCGCCTGCGGCGCAGCATTCCACCGAAGCGCGACGCCGACTGGCACTGCATTCACACTGAGCTCGACGCGTTACTCGTTCAATCCGGCAACAAGAACGGCGACAACCTCCTCGCCCTGTATGCCGACGATCTCGAGAAAGTGATCGGTGTTTGGGGTGCTGACGGACCGCAACGATATGCACAGTTTCTTCGCTGGGTTACGAGCTGCGCATGGATACAGCCCGTAAAGCTGACCGAATGGGCGCGCACAGCCGCGCCTTCGAGCCGACGCAAGGTTGAGATCGGAACTTTCGCCGAGCTTGCTCGGGAATTCAACGCGGGCGAAGGATACGAGAACTGGTTTTACTCCGATCAATGGGCGCCGTATCGCGAACACTTTCAATTGGCGGAGCGCCGCGTACGCGAATGCAAGATCGGCGATGCGGATCCGGCGCTCATTGAGCTCGCCGAAAAACAACTGCTGGTCGCAAATTGGGAGACGGCCTGGCACACGCCGGCCACAGGAGCTCACGGCGATCCCATCGATCATGGAAAGCCGAGTCCGTGGGCACGTGCGTTGACCAGCCACAGCCGCCACGCGCTTGTTACGGCAGAGGCGGCATGCTGGATGAAAAACCGCGATGGCCGTGCTCACGCAGCCGTGTATGACGCCGACTTCGATGGAGAACCGGATGTCGTCCTGAAAAACGACACTCTCTTCGCACTGCTCAGCAACAGATGGGGCGGCCGCGTGGTGGCGTTGTTTCACGTCGGTGGAAACCGCGGCGCAATGGTTGTCGGCAATCCATCCGACGACTGGAACTTTCTTGAAGAACTCAACCGGTTCATGGAGACACCGAGAAATCACCCGGGCGCATTCGCCGATGTCGGTTTCGAGAATGATCACTATTCGTGCCACCTCATCGAAAAAAAGGACCGTGTGCTGGTCTATTTGGTGAATATCGAGAAACAAAGCCGCGCGCGGGACCTTGAGAAGCGATTCGAACTGGCTAAGTCGGACGGCATACTCAAGGTGCGATATCGGCTGCCTAAAAGGCTGCCGAAGATCTCCATCGACTGTGGTCTCTCGCCGGATTATCTCGCGCTGCTTCGACACGGTTCGGAGATCGTGACACCAATACATACTGTGGGAGGCCGCGGGTTTTCCGCCAATGGCACGTCGATCATTCTCGAAAGTGCGCCGGGCATGGAGTGGACGAAGCCTGAGCAGGAGTGCATTGGCCACGGCCGAACGGTGCGGATCGAGGGAACTGCACGAGAGTTCGAACTTCGATTACGCATCGAAGCCAACAAAGCTGTGGAAGAGGTTGCCTGATGCTTTTTGATCCTACTGTCAGCGATGCGACATTTGTCGATGGACGGCCGCCGAAAGATATAAAGAACACGATCGAAACGATTCGAGAAGAAATGGGTCTCGATGGAGATTGTCCATGGAGCCTGATCTCCGCGCGAACCAAGCTCGGCCGAGTTCTTTTCGAAATAGAGGAAGAAACGTCTTTCGGTCCGAGAAGGTTGATCGGCAAACTTGGAAATCCAGAACGCGCCGTCAATCTTCACCGCACGTTGATTTCTCTTCGCAATGCCGGTTTCAAGCCGCCAGCCAGACTCGTTGTTCCTGAGCCGGTGGCCTGTCTTCCCGAGAGAGGACTCGTGCTGCAGGAAAAGGTTGCCGGCCGCCACGCGAGCGATCTTCTCCTCGAAAGTTCCATGCGAGCCACATTCGCCGCCGCAGACTGTGGACGATGGCTCGCCGCACTCCATCAATGCGATGTACCGGCGGCTCCGGTTTGTATCGACCCTGACGCCGTTTCAAAGTGGGCAACTGAACTGGCGGAAACTTTGCCCGATCGCGAGAACGAGCTCGATGAAATCGCCACCGGAATTCGCAAGGCGTTGCCCTGCAACGTGGGCCGCAGTGTGCCGACTCATGGCGACTTTCATCCCATGAACATCCTCATCAAGGGAACACAGCGCGTGACGGGAATCGACATCGACAAGTTCGGCGCGCGCGAAGCCGAAGCGGATATCGGCTGGTTCCTGATGCAGAGTGCCGCATTCGGATTTTTCAAGACGGGAACCTTCAAAGCTACCGAACTCGCCCGACGCGCATTCATCAAGTGTTACGAAGGCGAAACGGGAGAGCCGATCCGCCCCGACCGCACCGCGCTTTATGTGGCAATGGCGTTCCTGAAGAACCTTCATTTCGAACTGGTCCTGCTAAAAACAGGGCACACGGAGTATGCGACGCCATGGTTGAAGGGCGCCGCCGCGTTTCTAGAGGGGAATTTATATCTTTCAGAGAATCCGTAACCTTTACCGAGTTTTTGGCCCATATGTCAGCCCGTATAGGCGGCAGATCGCACTCGGCTACCTTGCTCTGGCTATAAGCGTTGGAGCGACGGCGCTGCGGCCGTGGCCGTTGAGGTACCTGCTGGATAGCGTAATCCTCGGAAAGATGTCTTCGGATCCACGATGGATGATCCTGCTGCTGTGCACAGCTCTGGTCGTGATCGTTCTGATCGAAAGTACTGCAGGATATTTTCAAAAACTCATGTTCGCGCGCGTCGGTCACAGCGCAACGACCGATGTATTGGAACAGACATTCACGCATCTTCAGACGTTGCCGCGTGGCGAACGTGCGTCGGGAGACGTGATCTATCGCCTGACTTCCGACATCAAAACGATGCGTGACCTGCTGGCGGAACATCAACAGAAGCTGGTCGTGTACGGGCTTACATTCGTTGTTACCGCTGGCGTCATGGCCACGCTCAACTTGCGGCTGACGTTGCTTGGGCTTGGTGTTGTCCCTGTAATCTGGCTCGTGAGCTGGCATTTTTCAATAGCGATCCGGACTGCGGCGAGGCAGAAGCGTACGCGTGAAGGAGCAGTCGCGTCCGCTGTGCATGAAAATCTCAGCGGGCTTGCTGTCATCCAGGCATTCGCTCAGGAGGAGCAGGAGCGCCAAAGATTTCATGAACAGGCACTCGAAAGCCAGGAAGCCAATGTTGAAAGTTCACGCCTGAGTGGCGCGTTCAATCGTACTGTAACCCTGCTGAATACGTTCGGTACCGCATCCGTCGTCGGTTTCGGTGCAATAACGGTTCTGGACGGCAGGCTGACGCCCGGCGAGCTTGTCGTGTTTGCTTCCTATATGACGGACCTTTATAAGCCGATACAAAATCTTTCCGATCAGAGCGCGCGATTTCTGGACTCGCTGATTTCGGGCGAACGCGTGCTTGAGGTTCTCCAGACCGCACCGCGAATTCGAGATAAACGCGACGCCGTTCGTGCTCCACGATTGAAGGGCGAGATTGTGTTCGACCGAGTCACGTTCGGCTACGAACCGGACATGCCCGTGCTTCGCGACATGAGCTTCACGGTTTCGCCCGGAGAGACGGTGGCACTCGTGGGAGAGAGCGGTGCGGGAAAATCCACGATTCTGCATCTCCTCTTGAGATTTTTCGATCCATGGTCCGGAAGAATACTGATCGATGGCCAGGATATACGCCGGTTCCAATTGCGCTCGCTCCGCAGCCAGATCGGAGTCGTGCTTCAGGAATCGTTTCTATTTCGGCGTAGCGTGTTCGAAAACATCCAATACGGCAAGGCAGGCGCCACAGCGGCGGAAGTTCGCGCGGCGGCAAAAGCGGCTCACGCACACGAATTCATTGAACAATTGCCCAACGGATATGACACGGTGCTGGATGAACTCGGAGCGAATCTCTCCGGTGGTCAGCGCCAGCGCATCGCCCTCGCACGCGCTTTCCTGCGCGATGCTCCGATCCTCATTATGGATGAGCCAACCAGCGGACTCGACAACGCGACCGAGTCGGAGCTTCTGAAAACTCTGGAGGAACTCACGCGCGGCAAGACAACCATCACCATCGCTCATCGCACGTCAGCGATTGAGGCAGCGGAAAGAACCCTGATTTTGGAAAACGGCCGGATCGTTGACGCCTCGCCGCTCGACAGACGGGTGAGCTGATGTTCTCGTCCAATTTCGAACCTCGAATTTCGAATTGATCCCCTGATGTGGATTCGTCCAATGGTCCAACATACAA
>Ga0075425_100002554_pt1 | contig 18265 bp, 17 predicted proteins | sample SoiMethybrSBSTD4_FD_75300 | JGI IMG/M metagenome (GOLD analysis project Ga0075425, IMG submission 75300) | Bulk soil microbial communities from a Populus tree surrounding site in Tennessee, USA - Soil MetaG P. TD hybrid SBSTD4 | ecosystem: Environmental > Terrestrial > Soil > Tree plantation... | reverse complement strand
GACGCGAGCGGCATGGGCCGGTTGATTGGCACCGATGCGTCGGTGCCGATCGCCGCGAACTACCCGTCGCACCCGATCACGCAACGGTTCAACTACATCACCGCGTTCCCGCTCGCCCGTGAAGCCTCGCCGGTCAGCGGCGGCGTGAACGGTCACACTGCGCAGGGATTCGTCGAGACCAGCCCGCGCAGCTGGGCCGAGACCGACATCAAAGGCCTGCTGGCAAGCGGCGAAGTCTCGCTCGACGAGGGCAAAGGCGACAAGAAGGGCCCGATCACGATCGGCGCCGCGGTCAGCGCGCCGCTCGCCAACGCGCCGGCACCGAAGCCCGGCGACGACCCGAACGCGCCGAAACCTGAAACCCGCGTCGTCGTGATGGGCGACTCGGACTTCGCCACCAACAACGTGCTCGGCGTCCAGGGCAACCGCGACCTGTTCATGAACATCGTCGGCTGGTTGTCGCAGCAGGAGAACCTGATCTCGATCCGCCCGAAGGAGCCGGACGATCGTCGCATCACGATGACTTCGACGGTGCAGACCGACGTCACTATCCTGTCGCTGTTGATCATCCCGGGAATGGTGTTCGCGAGTGGCTTCTATGCGTGGTGGCGGAGGCGGTAAGCGATGCGCGGGCTGAAGTCGACGATTGCGCTGGTCGTTGTCCTGGTGGGGCTCGGCGCGTACATCTATTTCGTCACCTGGAAGCAGCCGGAAGCGGGCGCCGACACCGGCAAGAAACAGGAGAAGGTGTTCGCCAGCCTCGACTCGAGCAAGATCGAGGAGGTCAAGGTGACATCGGCGGCCGGCGACGCGACAACGGTGAAGAAGAACGCCGATGGCTGGCAACTGGTGCAGCCGCTCACCGCGAAGGCCGACGATGGTGAGATCGGCACGCTGACCTCGGCGCTCGCCTCCACGGAGATCGTGCGGGTGATCGACGAGAACCCCGGCAACCTGAACGAGTACGGTCTCGGCAACCCGCGAATCGAGGTCGACTTCAAGGCGTCGGGCGACAAGGACTACCGCAAGCTGATGATCGGCGACAAGACCGCGACCGGGTCGGATCTCTACGCGAAGCGCAACGACGACAAGAAGGTCTTCCTGATCCCGGCGACGCAGGAAACCAGCCTCAATCGCACGACGTTCGACCTCCGCGACAAAGGCCTGCTGAAGTTCGATCGTGAGAAGGTGGATGCCATCGACGTCTCGAGCGGCGGCAAGACCATCGCGATTGCGAAAGAGGGCGGCGACTGGAAGATCACCAAACCGGTGCAGACCAAGGCGGACTTCGGATCGGTCGAAGGCCTGGTCGGCCGACTGCAGAGCGTGCAGATGAAGTCGATCGTCGCCGACCAGGCCTCGCCGGCCGATCTCAAGAAGTACGGCCTCGACAAGCCGGAAGCGACGGTGAACCTGGCGCTCGGCAGCTCGCGGGCGACGCTGCTGATCGGCGGCAAGGCCGACAAGGACAACACCGTCTACGCGCGCGACACGTCGAAGCCGGCGGTCGTCACCGTCGAGCAAGCGCTGCTCGACGATCTGAAGAAGGACGCCGACAACTACCGGCGCAAGGACCTGTTCGAGTTCCGTCCCTTCAACGCCACGCACATCGAGCTGACCCGCAACGGCGAGACGATTGTCCTCGATCGCGTCAAAGGCGCGGCTGACAAGCCGGACACGTGGAAGCGCGTGAGCCCGAATCCGGGCGACGTCGACAAGGACAAGATGGACGGCCTCCTGTCGAAGCTGTCGAACATGCGCGCCAGCTCGTTCGTCGATTCGACGGCGAAAACCGGCGTCGACAAGCCGGCGCTGATCGTGGCGGTGAAGTTCGACGAAGGGAAGAAGGACGAGAAGGTCACGTTCGGCCAGGAAGGCAACGATGTCTTCGCTGTCCGTCCCGGTGAGCCCGGCGCCGCAAAAGCGGACAAGGCGGACCTCGACGAGGCGACCAAGTCGTTCGACGAGATCGCCAAGCCGAGCGCCCCACCGGCTGCGACACCCGCGCCGGAGAAGAAGTAATCGCTCGGCTGAAGCCTTCGCGCTCCACCGCGCCGATTGCGTCGGAGCGCGAAGGCTCTAGCCGAGCGGTTGGCCCCACCCTCCTCCTGATCATTTTCGCGTCGGCAGCGTGTCACCACGCGACGGTCCGCCTGAAGCCGGACCCTGCCGTTGATGCGCTGCAACACGACATCGATGCCCTGATCGACGCGCCGGCACTCGCGCACGGCTACTGGGGCATCCTGGTGAAATCGCTGCGCAGCGGCGATACGCTCTACCAACGCAACGCGCGGCGGCTGCTGATGCCAGCGTCGAACATGAAGATCGTGACGCTCGCGGCAGCGGCCGAACGGCTTGGCTGGGACTACACCTATCAGACTGCGCTGTTTGCAGCCGGTACGATCGCCGACGGCACGCTACGCGGCGATCTCGTCGCCGTCGGTTCCGGTGATCCGAGCCTGACCACCGCCGCTGGTGACGCGCTGTTCGCCGAGTGGTCCGACGCGTTGAAGCAGGCCGGTATCCGCACCGTCGCCGGACGTGTGATCGGCGACGACGACGCGTTCGAGGACAACGGGCTGGGCTTCGGCTGGTCGTGGGACGATCTGCCGGACGACTACGCCGCGGCCGTCAGCGCACTGCAGTTCAACGAGAACACGGTGCACGTGGCGATTGCGCCGGGACCAACGCCCGGCGACTCAGCCGCAGTCAGCGTCGCGCCTGCCGGCAGCGGGCTGACGATCGTCAGCTCAGTGACGACGTCGGCGTCCGGTGTCCCGATCGCGATTCGCACGCATCGCTTGCCCGGGAGCATGCGTCTCGCACTGACGGGAACGATCGCGGCGGGCGCGCCGCCGGCGGCGCTGGCGGTGTCTGTCGACAACCCGACGCTGTTCTTCGCGACGGCACTGCGCGGCGCTCTGATCGCACGCGGCATCGACGTACGTGGCGCGGCGATCGATATCGACGATATCAGCGACGCGCCGCCGCACGCCGGGCAACCGCTTGCCACGCACCGATCGCCGCCGCTGTCGACGCTCGCGCTGCGGCTGATGAAGGACAGCCAGAACCTCTACGCGGAGACGTTCCTGAAGACGTTGAGCGCACGCGCCGGCGCGGTGCCTGCGACCGAGGACGGCGGACGCCGCGACGCGGCGGCAGCGCTGGAGCCGTGGGGGGTTGGACCGGACAGCCTGATTCAGCGCGACGGGTCCGGCCTGTCGCGCTACGACTACGTGACCGCCGACGCGCTCGTCACAATCCTGGCGCACGTCGCCGGCGACGAGCGGCTGCGCGGCCCGTTCGACGCTTCGCTGCCAATCGCCGGCCGCGACGGCAGCCTGGTCAACCGGATGAAGGGGACGCGTGCCGAAGGAAACGCGCGCGCGAAAACTGGATCGATGTCCAACGTCCGCGGCCTGTCGGGTTATGTGACGGCAGCCTCGGGCGAGCCGCTCGTCTTCTCGATTCTCGCCAACAACTTCGACGTCCCGCCACCGGCGATCACCGCCACCGAGGACGCGATCGTCGTGCGGCTGGCCGCGTTTGAACGATGATCGATGTCGACGTAGCGCAACGGCTGTAGCCGAGCGGCACCGCGGGCCGATCGCTGATCGCTCGGCTGAAGCCGTCGCGCTACGTCAAAATCGAAAGCGCTCTACCGCGGCAGAATCGTCGCGTCGTTCTTGAACGGACCCGGCGCGACCTTCAGGTACTTGCCGGCACTCAACACGATCTGGTCGATCCCGAAGCCGTCTTCCTTCACCTGGACGCGGATCGTCTGCGTGCCGCTCTGCGCGAAATAGATGTCCTGTCCCATGACCGTATAGCCGTTGTCCTGCCAGCCCCAGCCCGAGATGCCGCAGCCGCTGCAGTCTTCGAGGTTCACATCGAAAGCCGACGCGGTGCCGATCCGCGCTTTCGCGGTCCCGACTGCGTCGGTGCTGCCCGAGAACTGGATCATGATCGAGTCGTTGCCCCAGTAGTCGAGCGCGGCCTTGCCGCGGACCCACAAGTGATACGCGATGCCGGCCTCAGCCTGGAACGTCATCTCGAAGTAGTTCGCCGGTGCCGCGAGCGGCGTCGTCAGCTTGGCCGCGCCCTTGTCCGGATTGAACAGCCGCGACCCGCCGGCCGCAGTCGTATCGGCCACCGTCGACCAGGTGCCGGCGATCGCCGTCGCGTCCGACGCATAGAGCACGATTTCGCGCGAGCCGATCGTGACGCTGAGCGACTGTGTCGCGGTGTTGCCCGCCCAGCCAGCGTCCGATGCCAGCACGTCGAACGTGAACGTCCCGACGGCTGTCGGTGTCCCGCTGAGCACGCCGTTCGCGGCAAGCGTGACGCCGCCTGGCAACGTGCCGCTCGTCACCTTCCACGTTGTCAGGCCGGTCCCACCCGTCGACCCCAAGGTCGCCTCGTAGGACTTGCGGACGCTGCCCGCCGCGAGGCTCGTCGTCGAGATCGCCAGCGGCAGCGGCGCGATGCTGATCGTCGTCTGCATCACGACGCAGCGCGCCGGATCCGACGAGTCCTGCGCCTTGACCGAGACGGTGAACGATCCGAACGTCGCCGGCACGCCGGCGATCGAGCCGGTGGCGCCAAGCGTCAGTCCCGCGGGCAGCGTGCCGGATGCAATCGACCAGACCACGGCGCCGACATTGCCGCTTGCCGAGCCGGTGAGGAGGTAGCTGAGACCAACCCGCCCGGACGAAGCCGCGGCGATCGACGCCGAAAACGGCGGCGCGTTGACAACGAGCGTCAGCGTTTTCGTGTCGGTGTTCGACGTCCAGTTCGCATCGACCGCCCGCACTGTCACGCTGAAGGTGCCAACGCTTGTCGGCGTGCCCGACACGACGCCGGCCGGCGAGACGCCGAGACCACTCGGCAGCGAGCCCCCGACGACCTCGAAGGTCACCGCACCGCTGCCGCCGGTCACAGCGATCCGCGAGTAATACGCTGCCTGATACGTGCTCGCGCCCAGCGTTGTCGTGGTAATCGCAATCGGCTTCGGCGAGACGACAATCGTCATCGACTTCGCGTCGACGCGGCCGCCCCACGAGTCTGTGGCCTGGACCATCACTGTGAACGTGCCCCACGTCGTCGGCGTGCCGCTGATCGCGCCGCTCACGCCATCGAGGAGCAGGCCGGGCGGCAGCGTGCCTGAACCAATCGTCCAGCTGACGGTGCCGACGTTGCCGGTCGCGGAGAGCGCGGTCCGGTAGAAATCACCGACCCGTCCAGCGGGCGGTGTCGGCACATTGCACGAGAACGCCGGCGGATTCACGGTGAGCGTCACGTTGCGCGTCGCGGTGTTGCCCGTCCAGTTTGCGTCGGACGCGACCACTGTCGCGGTGAACGTGCCGATCTCGGTCGGCGTGCCGGACAGCACACCAGCCGCGTCGAACGAAACGCCTGCGGGAAGCACGCCGCCCGTGCGCGACCAGGTTGTCGTTCCCGTGCCTCCATGAGCGGTCAACATCGCGGAGTACGGCTGTTGATAGACCCCAGCCGCCAGCGCGGTCGTGTCGATCGCAAGATTGGTTGGCGCAATCGTCATCGAGACCGGGCGGGAGGCGCTGCGGTTGACACCCCATGAATCGGTTGCCTGGACCACGGCGCTGAAGGATCCCCAGGCCGACGGCGTGCCCTTGATGGCGCCGGACAACGGATCGAGCAGCACACCGTCCGGCAAGCTGCCAGACGCTATGGACCATGCAGCGGTGCCGACCACTCCGGACACGCTGGGCATCAGCTGATAGGCGACGCCGACTTGACCTGCCGGCGCGACCGGCATCGTCACCACGAACGGCGGAGGATCGACGGTGACGGTCAGCGTCGCCGTCGTCGTATTCGACGGCGACGACGGATCGTACGCATCGACCGTCAGCGTTCCCGTTGCAACCGCCGTCGGTGTGCCGAACAACAGGCCGGCGACCGGGTCGAAGGCCAGCCCCGCCGGCAGCGAACCATCGCGCAGCCGCCACGCGCACGGCGCGAAGCCGCCGGTGCAGGCCAGCGATTGCGCGTAGGCCTGCTGCAGCACCGCGTCGGGCAGCGTGGTCGTGGTGATAATCACGCGGTTGGTGCCGGGCGGCAGTGTGTTGTCGCCCGACAGCGCGCTCGCGGTTTGCGCGTTCACGGTGTCGATGTCGGCGCCGAGGTCTTCACCGTCAGTGCCGGCATGGACGAGACCGCTCGAGGCGGCGAGATGATAATCGCCCGCCGCGTAGCCGACAAACAGCGACGGCCACGCCGCGGTGGTCGGGAAGAAGTTTCCCGCCGGGTACTTCGAAGCCGATCCGCCGGCGAGGACGTTGCGAGTGACGACGCCGTCCGCCAGGTAGGCATTGATTGACGCCAACCCCGTGGACAAGCCGCTGCCGAAGATGCCGTAGCTGTTGTGCAGCGAGAGGTTGTTCGTGTACGCCGACTTCGTGATCGGCGTCGGCGACGTCGTGGTGCCGCCGTAGAGCGAAACGATCGTCGAGTTGTTCGTGACGACCGTGTTGTGGTCGATCGTGACCGAATCAGGGCCGTCGCCCATCTGAAACGGTTTCGAACCGGAGCCCCACGCCGACGTGGTCATGTCGTCGAACACGTTGTGGCGAATCGTCAGGTGGTTGGTGCGCTGGCTGGGCTGAAGGTTGTCGGTGCCGAGGATGTTCACGCCGCCGGCGGTATGGCGGATGATGTTGTACTGGAACGTGACGCGCTGCACCACCGACCACGGCGCTGTGCCGCTCTGGTTCCGCGGCGTGAAGACGATCGGGTAGCCGGGCTGATCGGCGACCCACAGGTTTTCGAACACGTTGCCTTCGACGAGGACGTCCTGGGCGTTCTTCAGCTCGAAGATGTTCTTCACCGCCCATTTTGTGCCGCTGCCCGGCGTCCCGGCCGTGCCGGCGGCGCCAGAGTCGGTAAAGTACGGGTTCGTCGTCGTCCAGTAGACGTTCTCCCCACCCGACGCGCGGCCGTAGACACAATAGTCCTCGGCGTTCACGACCGGTGTCCACGAGATGGTCACGCTGCCGGTCGTTCCTGCGGCAATCGACGTCGAGACTTCAACTGATGCGGCGGAACTGGCTTTGTTGGTCTGGCCAGCGACGCGGCGCGCAACCACTTTGTAGAAATAGGTGCCCGCGGCAAGCGATCCGCCAGGCACGGCGCGGGCCGAGACGCCGGCCGGCGTCGCGACGATCGGATCGCGCCACGCGAGTTGCTTGCGGAAGAGATTGTGCCGAACCGTCACGTTCGTCGCGACGAGGTTCGGGATCGTCGGGTCGGCTCCGCCGATGAGCACATTCTCGGTCGCTGCCTCGAGGTAGTTGTTTTCGATCAGGTAGGGCCCCGGTCCGTTGTAGCTGGCAATCGCCTGCGTGTCCTGGCCGATGCCTTTGAAGTCCGACAGGTAGGAGTTTGTCACCGTCGTGTCGCCGCTCTGCATCGAGATGCCGCGCTTCTGCCCGAGCAGCGGGTCGCCGTGGACGTAGACACGATCGAGCACCAGCGCGTAGGGCACCTGCGACAGCTGCGTCTGTCTGCTATCGCTGTTACCGAGCGCGATGATCTCGCCGTACCCTTTCGCGTTCGCCTGAAACTCCAGGAACATCAGCCGGTAGTGGTTCGCGGTCGCGGCGGTGGCCAGTGTCGACACGCTGTTCGACGAGCGGATCTTCGGCAGCAGCGACGCGTAGGCCGGCGTCATGCGCACGCCGGGGCCGGGCAACTGGCTGTCGGGCGCCGCCGAGCGAATGGTGATGAAATCGGTGAGCGCGCCTTTGTTCGGCAGGACGAAATTGCCGGTGTAGGTCGCGCCAGCGGCGAGCGTGATCACGTCGCCCGCCTTCGCGGCGTTCAACGCCGCTTGAAGATCGCCGCCGGCAGGCACCGCAATGGTCGCCGCATTCGCTGCCGACGCCATCGACAGCACACCGGTCAGCGCACACATCGCTCCCCAATACGGGTTAGAGATCCGCATTCCTGAACTCCTGTTGTGGTCGGAAAAAGTGTCGGAGTCGCCGCCGAGGACTCCGGTTCACAAGCTCAAGGGCAAGCGAGGTGCCACACGGATGAGCCTCAAAACGGCCCAAACCGAGCTGTCTAAACCCGAGCTAGTGACGAATTTGTAGCGGGCGAGGCAAAAACTGAAACGGAAGAGCTTTCAGAACGCAGAAGTGTTATTGATGGGCTCAGACCAAGCGACGAACGGCTGCGATGATATCGGAGGGGGAGCCGATTAGCCCGCCAGCTTGGGCCAATTCGGAGCGGCCGCCGCCACGGCCGCCGAACTGCGCAATCAACGCCGTTATCACGTGTTGCGCAGAGATGCTCAGGCCATCCGACCGCGCAATCACGACCAGCGTCGGCGTGGACGCGGACAGCAGCGCGACGACGAATCCAGGCCGCATCGCGATCGAGGCCGCCATGGCTTTCAGCGTGTTCGCGTCGGCATCGATAGCGGACGCGACGAACTGCGCGCCGTGCAGCGGCTCGGCCGCAGTCACGAGCTCATCGGCGCGGTACCGCGCGAGTTCCAGCTGCTGGGCTGACAGCGCACGCTTCTGCTCCTTCAGCTCAGCCTGAAGCCGTTCGATGGATCCGGGAAGTTCGTCCGGCAGAACCGAAAGGAGCCGCACACTGGCAGCGGTGGCGTCCCGCAGCGATCGATAGGCTCGCAGCGCACGGCCGCCACACACGAACTCGAGCCGCTGTCCGCCCTTGAACCGATCCCAGCGCGCCACCGCGATCACGCCGATCGCGCCTGTGCGAGCTACGTGCGTGCCGCCGCAGGCGGAAAGGTCGAAGTCGGTGACGTCGATCAACCGCAGCGTCCCGCTGCGCTTCGGTTCTTTTCGCAGCGGCAGCTGCGCCGCTTCTTCCGAGCTCGCGTAGCGGATCGACACCGCCCGGTCGTCCCAGACAACGCGGTTGGCCTCCGCTTCGGCGGCGGCGAGTTCCGCCGACGAGGCTTCGCGCGCGAGATCGATGGTCGACACGTCGGCGCCGAGGTGAAAACTGACCGTGCGGATGCGGAAGAGACGCTCGAACGCGGCCGACAGGAGGTGCTGTCCCGTGTGCTGCTGCATGTGGTCGAAGCGGCGCGGCCAATCGATGACAGCGTGGACGGAGGAGCCGGGTTCGGCGTTCGGCGTTCGGCGTTCTGGGTTCTGGTTCTCCGGTTCTCGGTTCTGGTTCCGGGGGGCCGGGTTCTCGGTTATCGGTTCTACGACGTGTGAGATGGTGCCGTCGTCTTCGTCGACAACGTCCACGACGCGGAACGGGCCGAGCGTACCGGTGTCGAATGGCTGGCCGCCCGAGGTTGGATAGAACGCCGTGCGGTCGAGCGTGACGATGGTGCGGCCGTCGCGCGAGTCGATGCGCTCGATGGTCGCGTCAAATTCCCGAAGGTATGGATCGGCGTAGTAGAGGCGGTCGGTCATCGGATTTCGATGCGGCTCCGGAACCGGTCGGCGCCGCCAGGCGTGCCGCTGGTTCGCTCACTGGGAGCTCGAAGTAGAACGTGGCGCCGCCCCATTCGTTGCCATGATGGCCGATGATGCCGCCGTACGACTCGATGATGCCGTAGCTCACCGAGAGGCCGAGGCCGGTGCCTTTGCCGACGGGTTTGGTGGTGAAGAACGGCTGGAACAGCTTCGCTTCGTCTTCCGGTGCGACGCCCGGTCCATCGTCCTGCACTTCGAGGCGGACTTTCTTACCGGCGTCGAACACGCGGATCAGGATTCGGCCAGTGGTGCGTCCGGCAGCCTCGATGGACTGCTGGGCGTTGATCACGAAGTTCAGCGTCACCTGTTCGATCTCGGTGAAGTTCGCGTAGACCTGGCGGCGCGTCGTGACGCTCACCTCGAGGGCGATCGCCGAGTTGTCGAGATCGCGGCGGCGTAGCTGCACCACCTCGGTGATCACGTCGCCAAGGCTGACGAGCGAGGGCGGTCCCGGCTGCTGACTGCTGAACCGCGACAGGTTGCGGATGATCTCGCGGGCGCGTCCGCTTTGCGTCTTCACGAACGCGACTTCCTCGAGCGCTTCAGCGGTGAGCTCGCGATGCCGCTCCAGCAGTTCGGCGGTGCCGAGGATTGCCTGGAGCGGGTTGTTCAATTCGTGCGCCACGCCGGACACGAGGATGCCGACCGCGGCGAGCCGCTCCTGCCGGACCACCTGACGCTGCAGCGACTGCAGCGTCTCGCGCATCTTGCGCTCCTGCTCGATCTGGCGGTCGAGCGCCTGGTGCGCCTCGCGCAGGTTCGCCGCCATGGTGATGAAGGCGTCCTGCAGTTCCGCGAGCTCGCGGTTCGGGACGCTGCTGCGCACCGGCGGCGAGAGATCGCCGTCCGCGATCCGGCGCACCGCGTCGCGCACGCGGTTGATCCCGTTGCCGATCATCGAGGCGCCGCCGAGCGCGAACAGCAGAATCGCGACGATCGACACCGCCGCAATCGTCGTGTCGCGCTGGTACGACGGCGCGGCACGCGCAAGGGCGACGCCAGTCGGGATGCCGACGCTCAATACCCACGGGCCGCGCTCGACGATCGCGTTGCCATAGAAGCGCCGGACACCGTCGAGTCCAGTGAGGGTCTGTTCGCGCGGCACATCGCGCGGTTCCACGGCCGGCACCTCGCCGCCGGCTGGCCTGCCGACGTAGCGCTCGGGGTCCATGCTGCGCGCCAGCACCCGGCCCTTCGCGTCGGTCATCGTCACGACCGAGTTTGGCGGCAGCGGAATGTCTCGAAAGAGCGTCTGCAGTTCGGTCAGGTTGATGCCGATCCCAAGCACGCCCTTGACGGGTTCGCCGCCATCGCGGATCGGATACGCGAGGATGATGGTTGGCTTGCCGGTAACGACGCCAGTCGTCAACTCACTGATCAGCGGTTTGCCGGTCGCGATCACCGTTTCGCGCGTTCGCGGCATCGCCACATCCACGGGTTCGACACCCGGCGGAATCGGCAGCGCGGTTCCCCGGACGGTCCCGGCGGTGTCACTGAGGATGATGTTCAAGACGAGCGGCTGGGCGCGCAGCACCTCCGCGAAGAGGCGATCGCAGGCGACGCGGTCGAGCGCGATCACCGACTGGTGTCGCACGAGCGCGGAAGCCATCGAATCGACGCCGGCGAGGTACTGGTTGAGGTAGGCGCCGGCGGTGGCGGCGATCGACGTCGCCTGCTCGCGAACCTCGGCCTCGCGTTCGCGACGCGTGACGCTCGCCGACCACGCCGCCGACAACAGCAGCGGGATGAGGACCGCCAGCGTCACCACGGCAACCTGGCGACGGAGAGGCCGTTCGCGAAGGATCTGCACTGGGTTTCGCGATCTTAGCCCATGAGGAGAGGGTCGGGCATGCCGGCTTCGCGGAATCCTTTCGCGCGCAGCGCGCAGCTGTCGCAGGTGCGGCAGGGGCGGCCGTCGGGCCGCGGGTCGTAGCAGCTGTGGGTGAGGCCGTAATCCAGGCCGAGCATCGTGCCGTGGCGGATGATTTCGGCCTTACTCATCGCAATCAGCGGCGTGTGAATCCGGAAGCGGCTGCCCTCCACCCCCGCACGCGTGCCGAGGTCCGCGACCCGCTCGAACGCGGCGATGAATTCGGGACGGCAGTCGGGGTAACCGGAATAGTCGAGAGCATTGACACCGATGACGAGATCGCGCGCATCGAGCGTTTCGGCCCAGCCGAGCGCGAGCGAGAGAAAGATCGTATTTCGTGCCGGAACATATGTAGAGGGAATGCCGGACGCATCGATGTCGCGTCCGTGCGGTACCGGGTCCATCGAGGTGAGCGACGACCCGCCGAATGCGCGCAGGTCGATCGCGAGCTCGACGTGGCGTTCGACGCCGAGCGCGCGTGCGATCGCCCGTGCCGCCGCCACCTCGCGTGCGTGCCGCTGACCGTAATCGATCGTCAGCGCGCACAGCTGGAAGCGCTGCTCCTTGGCGATCGCCGCGGCGGTGTACGAATCGAGCCCACCGCTCAACAGCACGACGGCGCGCACCTACACGCCTCGCGTGGACGGGTGCCAGATGAACTTGTGCAGCTGGACCTGAAGGCGCGCCGGCAGTCGGTCGGCGAGCATCCATTCAGAGAGTGTTTGCGGCTCGAGCACGCCGTGCACTGGCGACAACAGGACGGCCGCGGCCCGCGACGGAAGATCGTATTTCGCGATCACGCCGCGCGCGAAGTCGTAGTCGGCGCGGTCCTTGATCACGAATTTCACCTCGTCGTGCGGCGCCAGCCGGTCGAGATTGCTCCAGTCGTTTTTCGCCGACTCGCCGCTGCCTGGACACTTCACGTCGACAATCTTGATCACCGCCGCCGGCACGTTGGCGATCGTACGATGGCCACCGGTCTCGAGCATCACCGTGCGTCCGTCGGCGAGCAGGCGCTCCATCAGCGGATAGACGTCCTCCTGCAGCAGCGGTTCGCCGCCGGTGATCTCGACGAGCGGGCAGCCGTGGCGGTCCACCGCCGCGAGCACCTCGTCCACCGACATCTTCCGCCCTTCGTGGAACGCGTACGGCGTGTCGCACCACGAACACCGCAGGTCGCAGGCCGTGAGGCGTACAAATACGCACGGCCGGCCGGCGTAAGTCGATTCACCCTGAATCGAATGGAAGATCTCGTTAACCGTCAGCACTTTTATTATTCTACTGGCATGGCGAAACCGACGTTCTACTGGAAACCCACCTGAACCACCTGCAAAAATGCCAGAAGTTTTCTGGACACGGCCGGCGTCGAGGTGAACGACATCGACATCAACAGGGAACCGCCGTCCCGCGAGTTCCTCGAAAAGCACATCGAGGCGGATCATTTGCTCGACTACGTGAGCACGCGCAGCCCGGTCTGGAAGGAGCGGCCGCTGCCGAAGTCGAAGAAGGAAGCGATCGACCTGATGATGGAGAATCCGAACCTGATCCGCCGCCCGATCATGATCAAGGGCGCGAAGGTGATCTTCGGGTTCGACAAGGACGCCTACGAGAAGGTCAGGTAGCCACCGGTGACCCGCGTCCGCGCATCCGATCTGCGCATCGGCACATCTGGCTGGAACTACCCGTCGGGCAAGGGCACCTGGAACGGCGTGTTCTATCCGCCGCCACGGCGCCGGCCGAAAGGCTTCGACGAGCTGTCGTTCTACGCCGAGCACTTCAACACGGTCGAAGTGAACAACACGTTCTACGCGCAGCCGCGGCCGGAGATCACCCGCGGCTGGGCACAGCGGACGCCGGCGGGCTTCGAGTTCTCGGTGAAGCTGTTCCAGAAGTTCACCCACCCGCGGATGTTCCGCGAGCGGGTGGCGCGCGGCCTCCCCGAGGACGCGCGCGACGACCAGCGGGCGATCGCGTCGCTGGCGCAGCCGAACGACGCCGATCTCGACGTCTTCCGCCGCGGCCTCGACCCGCTCGCGTCGGCCGGCCGCCTCGGCGCGTTGCTGGCGCAGTTTCCGCCGAGTTTCAAGGACGATCCGCCGTCGCGCGACTACCTCGAGCAGCTGCTGCGCGCGCTCGCCGATTACCCGGTCGCCGTCGAATTGCGCCACAAGAGCTGGAGCGATCGCATCGGCGAGACGCTGACGCTGCTGAACGGCTTCAAGGCGGCGTGGGTGCAGATCGACGAGCCGAAGTTTCAGTTCTCGATCCGCCAGAACTACCTGCCGAACGTCACCGGCTTCTATTACATGCGGCTGCACGGCCGCAACGCTGCGAAGTGGTGGCGCCACGACACGTCCGAGGATCGCTACGACTACCTGTATTCGGCCGACGAGTTGAAGGAATTCACCGAGACCGCCGATGCGGCACGACAGCTGGTCAAGAAGCTGTATCTCTACGCGAACAACCACTTCTCGGCGAAGTCGGTCGCCAACGCAACGATGATCAAGGAGCAGCTCGGCGAGTCCATCGAGGGCGATTTCCCGCCGGAGTTCGCCGAACGCTACCCGGAGCTCGCCGGCGTTATTCGCGTACGGACATCCGCAGAATCAGATCTCCTCGCTCCAGCCGCGCCGGCACCTCGTCGCCGGCGATGACACGGCCGATCACCGCGTAGCGGCCGTTCAGCTCGGGTCGATCGGCGAGCGTCACGTAGATCTGACTGTCGGCCTGCGCCGGATTGCCGGGGTGCGCAAGGCCAACGGCGCCTTTCGTGTGCGTCCGCTTTTTCGACAACTCCGCCACACCGACCGATGTGCCGCTCGAGGCCGCCGTGCCGCGGCCCCATTCGTTTTCCTGCGCGGTGTCGCGCGATCGCGGATCGCCCCACTGCACCAGGAAACCCGGCAGCGCGCGATGAACGCGCTGACCGTCGTAGAAGCCGCGCTTCACGAGATCGATCACGTGGGCGACACTCTTCGGCGTATCTTCCGGAAACAGCTCGATCTCGAACGCACCCCTCGACGTCTCGACCACGATCACCGGATGGCTTTGCAGCGCGTCCGGCGCCGGCCGGAACGACCAAGACACGAAGGCGACCAAGGGCACGAAGAAGAGGAAGACCTTCGTGGTTCCGTTCATCGCTTCGACTCCCGTTCGACGCCGATGCGCGGGCAGTCGTCGCGGATCGCGCAGGCGCCGCAGCGCGGGTAGATCGGGCGGCAGATGTTCTGGCCCCAGGTGACCAGATACAGGTTGATATACGGCCACCATCGCGCGTCGGTGGCGACGTAGAGCGCCTGCTCGGTTTCCTCGGGCGTACGAGTGTTCACCCAGCCGAGCCGGTTCGAGATCCGGTGGACGTGCGTGTCGACGCAGATGTTCTTCAGGCTCTTGAAGGACAGAATCAGCACCAGGTTCGCCGTCTTGCGCCCAACCCCTGGGAGCAACAACAATTCCTCCATCGTTGCCGGAACCCGGCCATCGAAGCGCTCCACCAGCAGGCGGCAGGTCTCCTTCACATGCTTCGCCTTGTGCCGGTAGAAACTCGCCGGGTAAATCAGTTTCTCGATCTGCTTGACGGTCAGCCTGGCGATCGCGTGCGGCGTTCGCGCGACCGCGAACAGCCGCGCCGTCGCAGCCGCAGTCACCGCGTCGCGCGTCTGCGCCGACAGCATCGTCGCGATCAGGACGTCGAACGGCTCTTCCACGCTCTCCTCGGCAATTTTCTCGACCGCCGGCAGGTCGAGGTCATCGATTGCGCGCGCGAGCGCGCGCATTACTCTGTGGACAGTGCGAGACGGCGTGGGCATATTCAGTATCCAATAGTCGTAAGTCACAAGTCGGCAGTCGCAAGTCAGTCGCAAGTCGGCAGTCGCGAGTCAGTCACAAGTCAAGTCGCGAGCCAGTCCCAAGTCGGGAAGAGGAACACTTGCGACCTGCGACTGACGTGCGACCTGTGACTGACGACCTGTGACTGACGTGCGACCTGTGACTGACTTGCGACTTCCCGACTTGCGACTTGGAACTCGCGGGTCGCCCGCCGTTCAAGGCTGTCCAACGGGACTGAGCGGCGGGCGACCCGCGAGCACCGCGACAACGTTCTCGGCCGCGAGGTCGGCCATCGCCGTCCGCGTCTCGGTCGTCGCGCTGGCGAGATGCGGGACGAGCAGCACGTTCTCCAGCTTCAGCAGATCGGGATGCACGGCGGGCTCGTGCTCGTAGACGTCGAGCGCCGCGCCGGCGAGCAGGTGCTGCTGCAGCGCCCACGCCAGCGCCTCCTCGTCGATGATCGGCCCGCGCGCGGTGTTGATCAGGTAGGCGGACCGCTTCATCCGCGTCAGCGCGCGCTTGTCGATCAGGTGCCGCGTCTCCTCGGTCAGCGGCACATGTAGCGACACGATGTCGGAGGTGAGCAGCAGCCGATCGAGCGACATCGGCGTCGCCCCGGCGATATCGAGTTCGCGTGGTGACGTGTACGCCACTGTCATACCGAATGCGGGCGCACGCGCCGCCACCGCGCGCCCGATGCGACCGAGGCCGACCAGGCCGAGTTGCTTGCCGCGCACTTCCGTGCCGAGGAGCAGGTCGAGCGCCCACCCTTTCCACTCGCTGCGGCGCACCAGCCGCTCACCCTCGGCGAGCCTCCGGGTGATCGCGAATATCAGCCCCCATGTGAAGTCGGCAACCGATTCGGTGAGCACGCCAGGCGTGTGTGTGACGACGATGCCGCGCGACGCGGCGTGGACGACGTCGACGTTGTCGAAGCCGACGCCGACGTTGGCGATCACGTTGAGGTCGGGCGCGAGGTCGATCACTGACTTGTCGATTGAATCGGTGAGCAGGCAGACGAGCGCGCGCTTGGCAACGATGCGGGTGCGCAGTTCCGCCGGCGGAATCGCCGCGTCACCGGCGTAGACCTCGACCTCGCCGACCGCGCGCAGCTTGCTGAGAACCGAGGAGGGAAGCCGTCGCGTGACCAGAATCGAAGGTGTGCCCATGTTCCGTAGCGCAGCCCTTCAGGGCTGCCGCGGCCGTGGGCAGGCCTAAAGGCCTGCGCTACGACAGACCGCCGCTTCCCGGCCGCTCAATGGCCGAACGACTGGCAGTAGCCGCAGTGGTTGCAGCGCACCGTCGGCTCGATCAGGCACGCGCCATCGTCGTCGCCGCCGCGGACCAGGGGCAGGCGGACGAACGCGGCGTGCGCCAGGTACCCCGGCGGCGCATCCGCCGGCGGCGCGCCGCTCGGCAGATGCCGCGCGATCGACTCACGGATCATCGAGCGCAGTTCCTGCTCATTCATGGATCGTCACCGTGTCGATGATGCCGATGACCGCGGCGTCGACCGGCGCCGCCTTGCGGCCGAGCGCTTCGCCGGCGGCGCGGCCTTCCATCACGACCAGCACTTTTTCCTCGACGCCGGCGCCGACGCCGTCGATCGCCAGGATCGCCGTGCCGCGCGGCGTGTCATCGATGTTCAACGGCTGGACGAGCAGCAGCTTCGCACCTTCGAACTTGCGATGTTTCTGGGTGGCGACGACCGTCCCGACAACTCGCGCAATCTGCATGCAATTAGCAATTGGCCATTAGCATTCAGCAATTCTTTACCCGAGGTCCCAGTGATCGACAATGCCGACAATGCCGGCGTCGACGGGCGGCTCGGCGGGATAGAACGGAAAGCTCGCCTCCTTGCCGCGAACGAAGAACACCTCTTCGCCAACGCCGGCGCCCACCGCGTCGACGGCGACGAGCGGCCGGCCGGCCGGCTGGCGATCGGCCGTCAACGGCTGCACGACCAGCAGCTTGATCCCGGTGAGGTTCTCGTCCTTGCGGGTCGAGACGACGTCGCCGATCACGCGCGCGAGCTGCATTACTCGCTCACCTCGATCGCGTCGATGATGCCGACGATCGCGGCATCGACCGGCACGTCCTTCATCCCCGACGCCATCCGCGCCGAGCTGCCGCTGACAACGAGCACAGTCTCGCCAACTCCGGCATCGACCGTATCGACGGCGACCAGATAATTCCCTTCAGCCTTGCCACGAGGATCGATCGGGCGCACCACCAGCAGCTTGTTGCTGACGAGACGCGGATCTTTGCGGGTGGCGACGACGGTGCCGACGATTTTGGCCAGGAGCATGAGTCGGGGTTCGGCGTTCGGCGTTCGGCGTTCTGGGTTCTCGTTCTTTGGTTCTTGGTTCTTGGTTCTTGGTTCTATGGTTCTGGTTCGACGGTTCGGAGGCTCCCAAGAACCAGAACGACAGAACCGAGAACTAAGAACCCTGAACGCCGAACGCCGAACGCCGAACGCGTCTCTTAGACCTTCACCGCGTTGGCTTTGCCGATCGGCAGCGCGTCTTCGAGGTTGGCGTGCGGCCGCGGGATGACGTGGACGGAGACGAGCTCGCCGACGCGGCGGGCGGCGGCAGCGCCGGCGTCGGTGGCCGCTTTCACGGCCGCAACGTCGCCGCGGACGATCGCCGTCACGTAGCCGGCGCCGATCTTCTCCCAGCCGACGAGCGTGACCTTGGCCGCTTTGACCATGGCGTCGGCCGCTTCGATCATCGCGACCAGCCCCTTGGTTTCGACCATCCCTAACGCCTCTCCCATTACGTGCTCCTTCTATCGCAATTGGCGGATTGCATCTTGAATCAAGGCGGAAAGCTCGCGGTATGTTAACCGAATTTCATCCGCCGCCTCCGCCGGCTGCGGCGGCCGCGCGCCGTAGCCCGCCCGCGACGTGCTTGCGAGCGAAGGCGTGCTGTCGCCGATCACATCAGGCACCAGGCGTTGTCCGTCACCCTGTGGCGCCTGCACCACCTGACACATCGCCGGGTTGCCCGAGTCGAGCACGGCCAGCGCTTCCGACGGATCGGCACAGATCGGCGCCGGC
>Ga0075425_100002552_pt1 | contig 18274 bp, 20 predicted proteins | sample SoiMethybrSBSTD4_FD_75300 | JGI IMG/M metagenome (GOLD analysis project Ga0075425, IMG submission 75300) | Bulk soil microbial communities from a Populus tree surrounding site in Tennessee, USA - Soil MetaG P. TD hybrid SBSTD4 | ecosystem: Environmental > Terrestrial > Soil > Tree plantation... | reverse complement strand
GGGGCACCGACTGTCGTGCGGCATCGTTTCACGGCCCGTGTCATCTTCGGCAGCAGACGGAGCCGGTCCGGGGGACGGAGCGTTTCCGCGGTGCAACAGCAAACCACCTGCCCGGTGCTGACGTTGGAGCTCGATCAGCTCGCGCTCGACTTACTGGGGCTTCACGTCGATCTGAGCAAAGTGGTGCTGACGATCACGGCCGATAGCTCGGGCGGCGTTCTCGGCAAGTTGTTCTGCTCATTGGCTGGCAAGAATCTCGCAACGACCTCCACCGCGCGCGGCCTGTCGGCGTCCGCCCACCGCAGCGGCCTTGCCACAAGGGGCGTCGGCTTCGGAGTGCCCACGCAACAGCGGCAGGCACTCACTCCGGGCCCCTGCTCGATCGTCGACCTGCTTCTCGGGCCGCTGCACCTCGACCTGCTCGGGCTGATCGTCGATCTGAACCAGATCCACTTACAGATCACGGGACCCGAACGGCGGCATTCTGGGGAGCCTGTTGTGCTCGGTCTCGGGCACGACGACAACCGCAACTACGTAAGCCTTAGTGACTACACCGCGGAGGGGCCTTCATAGGCCCCTCCCGGTCGCATCGTTGCACCAGAAGTCTCGCCGCCGGGTCACTCCGGTTCTCCGTGGAAGTCGCCAATCCTGAGGCGATCGCATCACCCCTCGGTGTGCTTGATCTCGGAAATACGGCGCTGGGCATCGCCGAGCGACATGCGCCCCGAGCAGATCGCATCGTTCAACTCGTTCTCGACCCTGTCGACCCGTTCCGCGCGCGGTCGCGGCTCGGGCCAGAGATTGCGCGGGTCGGTCGGATCGCCGCCGAGCTCCAGGCTGATCAGGTGGTCCTCCTGGTAATCGGACCGTGAGCCCCGGCGCCGGTACTCCCGCATCTGTCGCAGCACGAGTTCTTCCGTGTAGCTCGAAGGCGGCCGGATCGTGTCCGTCCACCCACGACGGCAAATGGTCTCGTGGATCGTGCTCGGTATCACGTCCGGGTTGATCACGCCGGGCGTGAGCGTCCAGCTCGCCCGGCCGGTGGAGAGTTTCGCTCGCCCGTGTGAGCCGAACTCGTACATGGCAACGCCGACGATCAACGCGCCCACCGCTCCGACGAGAACGAGATCCGTTTGACCGCGAGCCATGGAGCCACGCTAGAGACGCGAGCTGCGTGCGACCAGGGCCCGTACGGCTATCGGCACACATCCGTTGCAGGCTGGTCACACTCGACGCGCTGGAACCGCCCCACGATCGAGGGCCGAACCCACGGACGCCGGACCGGCTCAGCCGGCCGCTTCGTCGATCCCGAGCTGCGGTTCGGGCAGCGGCGTTGGCGGCCGGGTCGGTCGGCGCCGTCGCACGCGGGACGGCGTCCCGCCCCACTCGTCGGCGGCCGGAAGCCCCAGACGACGCCACGCCCAGCCGACCGCGGCGAAGGCCGCCACGGCGTAGACGAGTCCGATCACGAGGTCGACCACGTAGTGGTTCCCGGTGTAGACGGCCGCGTACGATTGCGCGAGCGGGTAGATCGCGGCAACCGGGATGATCCACCAGCGCCAGCGCGTCCGCCAGACAAGCATGGCCACGAACAGGAACACCAGGACGGCGTAGCCTGCGTGGAGCGATGGGATCGCCGCGTCCGGATTCCCCTGCACGAGGTCGTAGGGAGCCCAGAGCGTCGAAACGCGCGAGCTCGCGTGGCCGCCGATCTTGACGACCGAGATGAGACCGTTGTCGCCCGCCTCCCATGGCGGCGCCGCGGGGAAGGCCAGAAATGTGAATGCCGCCGCGAAGGACAACGTGACCATCGTCGCGGCAAAGCGGTAGAACAGGGCACGCCGCCGCATCCAGAGGACGAACGCTAGGGTCAGCGGCACGAACGAATGCACCCGAGTCACAACGAGCAGCAAGGAGTCGTACCACCTGTCGTGCCCGGTCCAGAACCAGCTCTGCAGGACGCTGGAGGGAACGACGCCGTGAAAGAGCCACCGTTCGGCGTTCAGCTGGGGGTCGAAGTAGGGATGCGGCCGGAGGGCGTGGGCGAGGCCACGGAACTCGGCATAGATCACGATCAGCGCCACGAAGGGCGCCCAGTCGAGCAGGTACCGCCGCGCGCGCCGGATCGCGAACGCAGGAGCGAGGAGCAGGACCGCGTATCGGTCGGGCGAGATCGTGAAACCGAACAGGACGCTCGCCGCTGCGAAGACGAGCAGCAGCACGAGCGCCGCAAGCGCGACGGTGCGGCCGGTCAGGTCTGGCCGTGGTGGGCCCCAGCGCTGGGGGGTCTCGGCGCCGTCCTGCTCGCGATAGCCAGTCGCATCCCCTTCTGGGACACGCCGCTGACCGCCGACGAGGGTGGGTACGCCGAGGTCGCGCGCCTGTGGAAGAGCGGTGTCGCGCTCTACGGCGATGCCTGGGTCGATCGCCCGCAGGGTCTGATGCTCGTCTATCGCGGACTCCTGGACGTCGGAGGCGGATCAGCCGTCTCCCTGCGCGTCCTGGCGTCGATCGTCGCGGCTCTCGTCGTCGTCGTCACGATGCTCCTCGCGCTCCGAATCTGCGGGACCATAGAGGCTGTTACGGCGGGGGTGCTACTCGCTACCTTCGCGGCCTCTCCCTGGATCGAGTCCTTCACCTTATCGGGTGAGCTTTTGGCCGCGCTTCCCGCAACGCTGGCGTTGCTCGCGTTCACGGGGTACCTGAGCGGTGGACGGATCGCGTGGATCGGCGTCGCCGGGCTGCTGACCGGGTGCGCGGTGATGGTGAAGCAGTCGGCGTTCGACGGGGGGCTGGCGATCGTCGCCTACCTGCTTCTCACCGAGCGCCGGCGCGGCCTGAAGAAGGCGATCCTTCTCGCCGGGGCGGCGCTCGTGCCGATCGCGGCCGGCGCGATCGCCGCCTCGAACTTCTCCGAGTGGTGGGGTGCGGTCGTCGCGTATCGCGCTCATGGAGACTCCTTGCTCACCGGCTCGCCGGTTCACCGTCTGGGCCTCCTCGCGCACTCACTTCCGGAGGCGGCGAAGGCGCTCGGTCTCCTTGCAGTGCTGACGGCGATCGGGTGGCGCAGCGCTCCGCTGATCGCTCGGCTCTGGCTCATCGCGGCCGCCGTTGGCGTCCTCGGCGGCGGCAACTTCCACGACCATTACTACGTGCAACTCGCCCCGCCGCTGTCACTGCTCGGCGCGGTCGGGCTGCGGCGGCTCCTTTCCGAGCGGCGACGGGTCGTCATAGCCGTTTGCGCGGCCGTCGCCGTCGCGACGATCATCGTCACCGCGCCCCTCTGGGACGCGAGCGACTCGGCGCAGGCGCGCGCCATCTGGCCCAACGACCCGCACCTTGCCCACGCCGCCGCCGTCGCGGCCTACGTGCGCGGGCACACGCGACCGGGCGATCGCATCTTCACCCTGTGGGCAGCGGCCGACGTCTACTACCTCGCCGACCGTCGCCCCGCCGTGCGCTACATGTGGTACCGGAACATCCAGGCGATCCCCGGCGCGCTGCCGGCGGCTCGGGACGCCCTAGCCGGGCGCAGGCCGGCATTGGTCGTGCTGGTGCAGCGGCCGAAGGCGCTCGATCCGTCAGGAGCGACCACGCGAATCCTGTTCCGCAACTACCGCGTGGTGGCGAGGGTCGACGGCACGCCGATCCTTGCACGGCGCAGTCCGCCTGTCGCCTAGCGTCCTGCTCGCCATCGACGCACCATCGCGATCTGTTCGCCGGTTTCGGGTGATGTCATGCGCCCGTCCGGCAGTCGCCCCCGTAGCTCGGCAATCCGCGCAAGCGCGTCGGCAGGGGCCACGCCGTGCCGCACGAGGTGGCAGCCGACGACCGTCCCTGTACGCCCGCGGCCGCCCCAGCAGTGGACGAAGACGACGTCCCCGTGCGCGAGCGCCTCGTCGACGACATTCAGGATCCCGACCATTTCGTCGTCCGTCGGAACAGAGAAGTCGCGGATCGGCGCCCTGACACGGCGCACCCCGCGTAGATGTTCTTCGTAGGGCGCGAGCTCGTGATCCTCCGTCAGATCGACGATGAACGTGACAGACCGACAGAGCCGGTCGACGTCGTCGGGCGAGAACGGGTAGCCGCCGGCGAGCAGCCGCCCGGGCTCCACCCAGTACGAGTTTCGAAGCGGGCATTCGGGATCAAACTCGCGGCGGCCGGGTCGTGGCAAGACGTGTCGCAATCGCATCAAAAGCGTCCCAAATGGTCGCGCTGCCCTTTCGCATCGGGCGACTCGCCCGGATTCTGAAACCGGTGTCCACGACATGCACCGGCAACGCAAAGGAGGGATTGGCTTGGAGGGTAGAGCGAAGGCACTGTGCGTTCTCGTCGTCGCCGTCCTGGCGATGATCGCAACATCGACCGCCGCGGCGAGCACGGACTCGTACCCGCCGGACGACCCAGGGTGGCTCGACGGCTGTTACGCGACGGACCTCGGTGACCCGACGTTCATCGACGGTGCCTGCTTCACGACGCTCTCCGACGAGAGCGTCATCGGCGAGCGCGACCTGGCGGGCAACGTGTGCAAGCGCGTGCTCGCGCAACGGGTCTTCAAGAGCTGGAGCGGGTTCGTGGTCTGGCGGTACAAGGAGCGCGTCCGCTTCTGTTACAACGGGCGGATCGTCACGTCGTCCCAGCGGTTCCGGTGGGCGACGTTCGAGCACGGCGGCGGGATGTACTGGTCGTTCGAGGGACACGTGGCGAACTCATGTCGCTGGGAGGACTGCTCGGACCAGGAGGGAACGTGGAAGACGTATTACGGGACGCAGGGGAAGTTCCAGGCGTGCCTCTGGTCCTGGGGAATCCACCTCTGTACGACCCGGTTGCCCGGCGTCGGCATCGAGGCATTCGGGAACGGCGTCTGGCACTGGAACACCTGGGGATGACGATGACGCCTCGTCGGGCGATCATCGCCGTGCTGGTACTGGTCGTCGTCTGGGGCCTGGTGATGCTGTTCTTCGTCATCGGGCACGGAAGCGGAGCCGGAGCCGCCGCGTGAGCGGGCGGCCGCCGGCCAAGGCGAGGGGAGGGGGAACGGGCGACGTGCGCCTTCTCCCCTCGCCGGCGACCCTTCCACTTGAAGGGAGTCCGATCCGTTCGGCAAACTCTTCCATGCCGATGGATTCACTCCGAAGCTTCCTTCGGGCGCACCGGTGGCCTGCCCTCGCGGTGCTCGGGATCGTCGTCCTGGCCGGGAGCCTGGTCGGCGCGGCCTACGCCTACGACGCGTCGAAGTCGAGCGTGATCGCTTCAGGCGTCAAGGTCGGCAAGGTCAACGTCGGTGGCCTGACGCCGACGGAGGCTCGTGCGCGGCTCCATCGAGCGTTCCACTCGCTCGAGGGGCGAATCGTGGTTCATGCCGGCGACCGGCGGTTCACGCTCACCGCACCGGCCGCTCGCGTCGACCTGCACCTCAACAAGGCGGTCTCCGAGGCGCTCGCGCGGAGTCGAAGCGGCTGGTTCCTGCAGCGCGCCGTCCGAGAGCTCGCCGGCAACCACGTCAACGCGCGCATCTCGCCGCCCGTCACCGCGTCCGCGGCCGCCGTCGATCGCTTCGTCCATCGAGTTCGTATGCAGGTGGAGCGGCACCCGAAGAGCGCCCGTGTCGATCCCAGCCCCGACCAGCTCGTCGTGGTGCAGGGTCATCGCGGCATCGTCGTCAACGTCGCGAAGCTTCGGCGGGACGTTCACCACGCGCTCGTCACACCGCACGCTCGACGCTGGATCGCGGTCCCCCGGAGGTACAAGCAACCGGCGATGACGCTGGCGAAGCTGCGGAAGAAGTACCGGTCGTACATCACACTCGACCGCGAGTCGTTCCAGCTTCGCGTCTACCAGCACTTGAAGCTGACACGGACATACACGGTGGCCGTGGGGCAGATCGGCCTCGAGACGCCCGCGGGCGTCTACCACATCCAGAACAAGACCGTCAATCCCGCATGGATCGTTCCCCACAGCTCCTGGACCGGATCACTCGCCGGTTCGGTGATCACGGGCGCCGACGATCCGCTGAAGGCTCGCTGGATGGGAATCTTCAACGGCGCCGGCATTCACGGGACCGACGAGACATGGTCGCTCGGGCACGCTGCGTCGCACGGTTGCGTCCGCATGTCCATCCCGGACGTGATCGACCTGTACGACCGCGTCCAGGTCGGCACGCCGATCTACATCGGCTAGAAGCGGCGTCCCGTCACAAGACCAGCTCGGCCGCCGCTCGCATTGCTTCGACCTGTCTCGTCGAGCAGATGAGGGTCGTGACGCCGGCCTCGCGCCACGCGTCGAGACGCGCTGCCAAACGAGCCTTTGGACCGACGAGCGCCGCCTCGTCGACGAAGCGGTCCGGGACGGCTGCGGCCGCGTCACGGTGCCGGCCGGCCAGGTACAGCTCCTGGATGCGGCGTGCCTCCTCCTCGTAGCCGTAGCGCGCCATGAGGTCGTTGTAGAAGTTCGTATGGTGCGCCCCCATGCCGCCGACATAGAGGGCGTAGAACGGCTTGAGTGCTTCGAGCCCGGTCGGGACGTCGTCGGTCATGACGAGCGGTGCGGTCGGCGCGACGTCGAAGTCCGCAGGCGCCCGCTCGAGGACAGCGCCGAAGACGTGGCGTGCCCGCTCAGGGACGAAGAAGAACGGGAGCCAACCGTCGGCGATCTCGACCGCGAGCTCGACTGCCCGTGGGCGGATGGCGGCGAGGTAGATCGGAATCTCGCTCCTGACGGGCCGCAGCATGAGCTTCAGCGGCTTGCCGAGACCCGTAGCACCCGGGCCTCGGAACGGGATCTGGTAGCGCTCGCCGTCGTAGACGAGCCGTTCACGGCGGACGGCGGCCCGCACAACGTCGACGTACTCGCGCGTTCGTGTCAGCGGCCTCGTCCATGGCTCGCCGTGCCAGCCCTCGACCACCTGGGGACCGGAGACGCCGAGGCCGAGCCGGAAGCGCCCGCCGCTCATGAGGTCGAGGGTCGCCGCCGTCATGGCCGTCGCCGCCGGAGAGCGAGCTGCGATCTGCATGACGCACGAGCCGAGGCCGATGCGGCTCGTCGTCGCACCGAGCCACGCCAGCACGGTCACCGCGTCCGTGCCCCAGGCCTCTGCAGCCCACGCGGAGTCGAATCCGAGCCGCTCGGCCTCCTGCGCCAGCGCGATCAGCTCGGTCGGGTTCGTTCCCGGCGGGGCATACCCGATCGAGAAGCCGAGGCGCACGCAACGATCGTAGGGGGCCCGCGGTCGCCCCGGCGCCACCGAGCGTCGGAGTCTTGACGGCAGGGCGCGGCGTGCCGATACTGCCGGCGCAATCGATCGAGGAGAGGGGGAATCCTGATGCGCAAGACGCTGAGGGCGGCAGCCGCACGCCTTTCGCGAGGAACGTTGGTGGGCCTTGGGCTGCTCGCCGCCGTGGGAGCGGCGGCGGCCGTGGCCGCAGTCGGTGCGAGTCAGACGACCCAGCCGGCCAAGGAGGGCGCGGCGGGCGCACGCCCGGCGTCCGCGGCCGCGTCGCTGAAGGCGAAGCGCGGGCCGAGAGGCCCGCGCGGCCCGCGCGGCTTCCGGGGACCCCAGGGACCAGCAGGACCCGCAGGAGCGACCGGGCAGGCAGGTGCGACCGGGGCTGCGGGCCAGACCGGAGCGACAGGGCAGCCGGGACCGCCCGGACCCTCGAACGCGACCGAGGTCGTCCTGGCCACGACCACCGTGAACACTGCGCTGAACACGTACTTCACGCTGGCCAAGATCTCGAGCCTCCCGGCCGGCTCGTACGTGATCTTCGCCAAGGCCACGCAGACTGCCACCGGTCCCGACCCGCTGATCTCGAGCTGCCAGCTGGTCGCCGGTGGGAATACGGACACGTCGAGCAGCACCGCCCCGACAAATGGCCTCATTGACGGCGGGCCGCAGGCAACCCACAACATGCAGCTCACACAGACGTTCGCGGCCGCTACCGGCGTTTCGCTGCAGTGCAAGGCGAACTACGGGACGTGGACAGCGTCGAACGTGAGCATCATCGCGATCCACGTCGGCGAGGTCACGCGCGTCGGCTAGGCGTTTCGGGGGGCCCGCCGACGGCGGGCCCCCCGAAAACGGTCAGCAGCGCTCGCGAGCCCACTCGGCGAGAACAGGATCGACGAGCACGAGCTCGGGCGAAATCTCCCGGGGCGACGGAGCGTCTTCGTCGTCGTGCTGCGCAGGGTCCCGGTCCGCCAGCGCGTCACCCAACCCGGAGAGCCGCAGTGACCTGATACGCGCGCGCAGCCCCGATTCGGTCGGCGAGTCGCCCTGCGCGCTCACAAGCCGGGGTTCGGCGGTACGCGTGCAACCCCTCTGCTCCTCGCGACCGCGCGGTTTCGTCTAGATTCGCGGCGTGCTACTGCGGCAAGTCGAATACGCCCGCGCGGAAAGCGTCGCCGACGCGGTGCGACTCCTCGGCGAGAACTCGAACGCGCGGCCGCTGGCGGGGGGTCAGACCCTCGTCAACGTGATGAAGGCGCGGGCGGCGTCGCCGGACGTGCTCGTCGACCTCAATGGTCTCGACGAGCTGAAGGGCATCCGGACGACGCCCGCCGGCGGTCTAGAGCTCGGCTCGATGGTCACGTACACGGAGATGGTGGAATCGGAGGACGTTGGCGACTTCCGCCCGCGGCTGGCCGAGGTGACGAGCACGATCGCAGACGTCCAGGTGCGTAACCGCGGCACGCTCGGCGGCAACCTGTGCTCGAACGACCCCACGAACCACCTCCCCCCGCTGATGGTGGCGATGGGCGCTGAGATGACAATCGCCGGCTCAAGCGGCGAGCGGACCGTTCCGGCGGAGGACTTCTTCCTCGGCGTCTATCTCACCGCGGTCGAGCCGGACGAGCTGCTGACGAAGGTGACGCTCCCGCCGCCGGGCGGAGGCGACGGCTTCGCCGCGGTAACGATCGGCCGCGAAGGCACGTGCATCGTCAACGCGGCTGCGGTGGTGCATGACGGGGAGGCCCGCCTGGCCATCGGTTGCGTCTCGGCCGTCCCGGTGGTCGTTCGCGCGTCGTCCGAGCCGGAAGCGGCGGCTGCTGCCGTGACCACGGCGGATTTCGATCCGCCGACGGACGTCCATGCGTCGGCCGGCTACCGGCGCCGACTCGCCGAGGTGCTCGCACGCCGGGCGGTTCAGCAGGCGATCGGGGTGGGATAGTGGATCCCGTCACCGGCAAGACGATCGCCGTCAACGTCAACGGCGACCAGTACGAGCGCGAGGTCGAGGCGCGTCAGCTCCTCGTCCACTTCCTCCGTGACGATCTCGAGCTGACCGGGACGCACATCGGCTGCGATACCGGCAACTGCGGCGCCTGCACCGTCATCTACGACGGCACGGCGATCAAGAGCTGCATGCTGCTCGCGATCCAGGCGGACGGCGCACGAATCGATACGGTCGAAGGCCTCGCGAGCGACGGGGAGCTCCATCCGCTCCAACGGGCATTCAGCGAGACGCACGCGCTTCAGTGCGGCTACTGCACACCCGGAATGCTCATGAGCGCGAAGCACCTTCTTGACAACAACCCGGAGCCGACGCAGCACGAGGTGCGCCGCGCCCTGCAGGGCAATATCTGCCGTTGCACCGGATACTGGAACATCGTCGAGGCGGTCCTGGCCGCCTCCAAGGGAGAGGCATGACCGAGACCGTCACGCCGACCGAGGCGCTCGTCGTCGAGGAGACCGAGACCCGCCCCGGGTTCATCGGCCAGAGCGTGCCGCGCAAGGAGGATCGCCGGCTCGTTCAGGGCGAGGGCATCTTCATCGACGACATGAAGCGGCACGGGATGGGCTTCGTCCACTTCGTGCGCTCGCCGTACGCACACGCGAGGATCGTGAGCGTCGACGTCTCGAAGGCGCTCGAGCTCGACGGCGTCTACGGCACTCTCACGGGCGACGAGGTCGCGATCCAGACGGATCCGTACTTCGAGCTGACGGTTCCACCGGGGAACGAGATCAAGGACTACTGCCTCGCCGTCGGCAAGGCGCACTACATGGGCGAGCCGGTCGCGGCTGTCGTCGCCGCGACGCGCGACCTTGCGCGCGACGCCGCGGAGCTCGTCGAGGTCGAGTACGAGCCGCTGCCGGTGCTCGTCGATCCGGAGCGCGCTCAGGATGCAGACGCGCCCGTCATCCACGAGGACCCGGGGTCGAACGTCGTCTGGTCGGGCCTCTTCAGCTGGGGCGAGATCGAGAGTGCGATGGCCGAGGCGGATCACGTCGTCCGCATTCAGCGGCTGCACTTCGACCGGTTCTCGTCCACGCCGCTCGAGTGCTCGGGCGGCCTCGTCGAGTTCGACCGACCGACCGGCCAGTGGCACATCTACTCCAACAACCAGTTCCCGGGCTTCGCGGCGATCATGATGGCACCGGCGCTCCGCACCGGCATCGACAAGTTGCGCTTCATCTCGCACGACATCGGCGGCGCCTTCGGCAACAAGATCTGCACGCATCCACAGCTGACGGCCTGTTGCCTGCTCGCACGGAAGCTCAAGCGTCCCGTGCAGTGGACGGAGTGGCGTACCGAGCAGCACATGACCAACACGCACGGGAACGAGCGCGTCTTCCTCGATGTGGAGGTCCCGGTCAAGGCGGACGGGACGATGCTCGGGTTCCGGTGCCGGGCCATCGACGACTGCGGTGCCTACCCGCGCTACGAGCCGCTGGGCTGCATCATCTGGTCGCAGGTGACGCCGGGGATGTACCGCTGGCGGCACATCGAGATCGACTTCACCCAGATCTGCACGAACAAATCGCCGGTCGGCCCGAACCGCGGCTACTCACGAATGCAGCACCTCTGGTTCACCGAACGCGTGATCGACATCGTCGCGCACGAGCTCGACCTCGACCCAGTGGAGGTCCGGAAGCGCAACTACATCCGCAGCGACGAGATGCCGTACGAGACGCCGAACGGCTGCGTTTACGACTCGGGCGATTACTCGAAGATGCTCGACATGGCGCTCGAGCTGATCGGCTACGGCGTGCTCGAGGAACGGCGGGCCGAAGCGGCCGAGCGCGGGAAGCTGCTCGGGCTGGGGATCGGATCGACCCTCGACTCGGGGACGAACAACTTCGGGCAGTCCCAGCTTCTGAACCCGGAGCTCCAGTTTTCGGGGAACAACGAGGTGGCGACGATCAAGCTCGACCTGCTGGGCGAGGTCGTGATCACGCTCGGGACCGTGCCGCAGGGACAGGGCCACGAGACCGTGGCGTCGCAGGTCGCGGCCGAGATCCTCGGCTGCACGCCTGACGACATTCACGTCCGCGTCGGTCACGACACGTACTGGAACTCGCACTCGGGTTTCTCCGGGACGTACGCGAGCCAGTTCGCCGTCACCGGTCTCGGTGCGGTCAAAGGCGCCGCGGAGAAGCTCGCCGAGGAGATGAGGCGGCTCGCGGCAGCGGTGCTCGGCTGCCCCGCGGACGACATCGAGCTGGCGGGGGGCATGGCACGCATGCGCGACAACCGGGAGGCCGCCCTGCCGTTCATGGCGCTCGGGGCGATCATCAACGTCAACAACGCCGGTTTGCCCGAGGATCTCGACGTCACGCTGAACGCGCGCTACGTGTACCGGCCGCCCTTCCAGGTGCCGGACAAGGAGCGGAAGTTCGGAAACCTGACGCTGACGTACGCATCCCAGATCCATGCGTGTCTCGTCGAGGTGGACCCGGAGACCGGCGCCTACGAGATCGTCAACTACGCGGCCGTCGACGACTGCGGCAAGCGGATCCATCCCCAGATCGTCGAAGGGCAGGTGCACGGCGCCACGGCGCAGGCGATCGGAGCCGCCACGCACGAGACGTTCGCGTACGACGAGGACGGCAATCTGCTGACGCCCAACTTCTACGACTACCACGTGCCGCACGCGCTCGACATGCCGCCGCTGCACGCCGGATACCTCGAGTCGCCGTCCCCGTTCACAGCATACGGCGCGAAGGGCATGGGGGAGGGAGGCGGCGCAGGCATCCATGCGGTCTGCGCGGCGCTCCAGGACGCCATGCGCGCGGCCGGCAACCAGATCGTCCACGACAGCTGCAACCCGCCCTGGCGCGTGTGGGAGATGTTGCAGGATCCCGAGTCGACGCGGCGGCTCGTCTCCGTGGAGGAGCGACGATGAAGATCGAGGGGACGCGCTCGTTCTCGGCCCGGCGGAAAGTGCTCTGGGACGTTCTCAACGATCCGAAGCGGATGGCGGCGATCATGCCGGGCGTCGAGCGCTTCGACATTCAGGACGACGATCACTGGACGGCGAACGTCGTCGTCCCGCTCGGGCTCGGCGGCCTGCGTATGAAGATCGACTTCGAGAAGACGGAGCAACGCGAGCCCGACTACGCGAGGCTGCATGCGAAGGGGCAGGGGGTCGGGGCGCTGATGAACATGGACACGGAGTTCAATCTCGCCGAGGAGGGCGATGGGACGGCGATGCGCTGGGTAGCGGACGTTCGCATCGCCGGCCCGGTGGGCAGCATGGGCCAGCGCGTGCTGCAGCCGATCGTCAATCAGCAGGTCAAGAACGTCCTCAACGCGCTGGACGAGCAGGTGGCGGAGGCGGCCGGTGGGGCGGGCGGCGGAAGCCCCGCCGACGGCGCTGCCTGATGCTGCGGCGACAGCCGGCGGCGGGCGTTGTTCTCGCCGGGGCGGCGGCGGCGGTTCTCACATTCGCCTCCGTGGCTGCTTCGGCGTCGCACACCGCTCGCGCCACCGTGGCGGTGGGCGGCAAGCGGTTCACGTTCACCGGCGGTCGCTGCCGTCCGGCCGTCCACGGCTTCGAGGTCACGATCGGGCGGATCGGCGCCCGCCGGTACTTCCGGCTCGACTACATCCTCACCCGCAAGAGCGGCACGTACAGGAACGGCGGGATCGTGACCATCGTCGTCGGCCGGAAGGCGTACGTCTCGCAGCACGGACGGCTGACGCTGACGATCCGGAACCGGGCACGGAGCGGCACCTTCTCGGGGCGGCTGATGTCGGGCGGCGCCTTCCGCGGCTCGTTCCGCTGCTGAGCGATCGGAGTGTTTCGACACACTTTTGTCACGGGCCTGCATCAAATCTGGTGGGATGATGAGGGGTCGAGCGTTTTCAGGGGTCAGACCCCGCTAGAGGCGAAATCGCCGCTCCGCGAGCTCCGGGCCCGGCCTGCGGTCGATGCGTTCGGGTCGCAGCTCGAGCTGAAGCTCGATGCGGCCGAGGACGTCGAAGCCGGCCCCGTGGAAGAAGCGGAGCGCGGCTTCGTTTCGACCGACCGGACGTACCGTCAGCCGGCGGATCCCCCGCGCGTGAGCTGCCGCGACGACCGCCTCGGTGAGCTTTCCGCCGATCCCTTCTCCTCGGAAGCCTTCGGCAACGACCACGGGTTCGAGCTCGGCCCTCCCGTCGCCGCGAACGATCAGGCCGGCGAGGCCGACGACGGCGCCCCCGATCTCGGCGACGAAGACGCCGTCCTCAGCCGACTCGGAGAGGTACGCGTCGAAGGCCACGCCGGGGTTCGAACCGCCGATCTCGGGATCGTCGTAGAGTTCCCGATGCCACTGCGTCAGCTCCGCCCACAGCTCGCGGCAGGCGCCGAGGTCGTCGGCGCGGTACGGGCGAATCAGCGGCGGAGTGGGGCCATGCACCGGCACCCATGAGAGTATTGCGGCCGTGACGCCGCCGTTCCGAATCGGAGTCATGCAGCTCACCATGGAGCCGGTGGAGGAGATGCTGGCGACGGCCAGGGTCATGGACGAGGCCGGCATCGACACGATCTGGCTCGCCGAGGCCTATCCCTGGTGGCGGAAGCACGGAATGGAGGCGCGTTCTTCGACCGTCGTGTCCGCCCTGATCGCCCGCGAGACGGAACGACTCGCGATCGGGTGGGGGATCATCTCCCCGTTCACACGGCATCCGGTACAGATCGCGATGGATGCACGCGTCGTCCAGGAGGAGGCCGGAGACGGCCGCTTCCTGCTCGGGCTCGGGACCTCGAAGATCTTCCTGAACAACGCTCGCATGCAGACGAAGAAGACCCTTGGGCCAATGCGCGACGCGATCGCGATCGTGCGCGGCGTCCTCGGCGGCGGCGAGTTCACGTATGAGGGCGAGGCGTGGAGCGCCGACATCCCGCCACTCCAGGCGGCTGCCGAGTCGCCGAGGGATGTGCCGCCTGTCTACGTCGCCGCCACGGCACCGCGCATGCAGGCGCTCGCGGGAGAGCTCGCCGACGGCTGCCTGACCCCATCGATCACGACCCCGGCGTTCGTTCGGTACACGCGCGAGAACGTCGAGGCGTCCAAGAACGACTTCGACATCGGCTGCACCGTCATCGCGTCGATCGACGAGTCCGACCGCGAGCGCGGCCGCGACGGCGCGCGCGAGATCGGCGCCATGTACCTCGCCAACAAGTTCCAGAACATTCGCGGCTCGGCCGACACGCTGCTGGACCTCGCCGGCATCGAGATGGAGGAGCTGGCGCCGGTTGCGCAGGCGATGGAGCAGGGTGGGCGTCTTGCCGCGAAGGAGCAGGTCTCCGACGACATTCTCGACCGCTGCAAGCCGATTGCAGGGACGCCGAGCGATTGCATCGAGGCGATCGAGGAGTACCGCGAGGCTGGCTGCACGCACGTGATGCTCGAGCTGTGGGGGAATCGCCGTCACGAGCAGCTGCGGCTCTTCGGCGAGCGCGTCCTGCCGCATTTTCGGTGATGGCGACCGTGACGGTCAGGGGTCGTGCGGCCGTGCCGGCCGAGCCGGACGAGGCCACGGTCATGCTCGAGCTGTCGTCCCGCCAGCAGACGGCCGACGCGGCGTACGGCGAGGTGGCCGAGCGGAACGCGCAGCTGCGGGCGGTCTGCGACGAGCTCGGCATCCCCGCCTCCTCGCGCTCGACGGAAGGCATTTGGGTCGGTCCGCACGTCGAGTACGTCGACGGGAGGGAGGAGCATCGCGGCTATCGGGCGCTGAACCGGATCGTCGTCCGGCTGGCTTCGCCGGAGGTCGTCGCGCGCCTTATCCAGGAAAGCGTCGCGCAGGCTGACGCGCGTGTTCAGGGCCCGTCGTGGTACGTCCGGCCGGACAATCCGGCGCACGCCGAGGCCCGTCGACTCGCCGCCGAGGACGCTCGTGAGCGGGCGGCGACGTACGCGGCCGCGCTCGGCGTGCGCCTGGGCGCCCTCGAGCGCGTGGCGGAGCCAGAAGTGACGTCGCAGCAGCCGCCGGTCGCCAGATCGTTCGCGGCGATCGACCAGGGGGTCATCGACGTGGAGGCGGGCGAGCGGCTCGTGCACGCGGCCGTCGACGTCTCCTTCGTGCTGGAGCAAGCCTGAATGGCCGTTGAAGCGCAGACGATCGTCGCGGCGGTGGACGAGCAGGCGCTCGTCGACCTGGCAGTCGAGCTCGTGTCGATCCCCAGTCCCACTGGCGAGGAGTGGGAGATGGGCGAGCGGATGGCCGCCGTGCTGGACGAGCTCGGGCTTGCGGTCACCGTTCAGGAGGTCGAGGAAGGGCGCGCCAACGCCGTGGGAGTCTGGGAGGGATCGGGCGGAGGGCCGACGCTGATGTTCAACGGCCACATGGACACCTCATACTCGGGCGACGAGCCCTGGCTCCGGCGGATCCCCGGCTTCCAGCCCGCCGGCTTCGTCCAGGACGGGCGCATCTACGGCCTGGGCATCTCGAACATGAAGGGCGCGCTGGCCTGCTACGTGGCCGCGCTTCGTGCGCTCCGCGACGCCGGCGTCCGCTTGCGCGGCGACGTGATCGTTGCGGCCGTGGCCGGCGAGATCGAGAAGACCCAGTGGGACGGGTTCCGCGGGCGGCTCTACCGCGGGTACGCGGCCGGGACGCGGTATCTCGTCTCGCACGGCGGGGTCGCCGACATGTGCCTCCTGGGCGAGCCGACCGAGGGCAAGGTCGTCCTGGCGCACTTCGGAACGCTGTGGGCGCGCATCTCGACGTCGGGTCCGTTTGTCCACACGGCGTTCAGCGCGGGACGGCTCGGCGAGAACTCGATCGTACGAATGGGCGACGTCCTCGACGCCGTGCTCGAATGGGCGCCGGAGTGGGAGCAGCGGGCGAGCTACCGCGGGCGCGCAGGGCTCGTGAACGTTGGCGCGCTCTCCGGCGGCTTTCCTTGGCGCGTGAGCCGGACGCCGCACCGAACGGATCTCTTCCTCGACCTGCGCGTGCCCCCATCGATGCCGATGGCCGAGGCTCGCGCGGCGGTGGGCGAGCTGGGACGGACGCTGCGTGAGCGGTTCCCGCAGCACGGCATCGAGTGGGAGGTCTACGTGACCGCGCCGGGTGCCGAGATCGACGAAGGGCACGACCTCGTGGCCGCGGTCGACGAGGCGCACGAGTCCGTGTTCGGATCGCGTCCCGAACGCGACGTGATGCACTGGTTCTCGGACGCGTCCGTGCTGACGCGCTACGGCGTGGCGACACTCAACTACGGCACGTCGAGCGGCCTGCCGGACGCCGAGCTCGGCGAGAATCTGGACATCGCCGGGCTCGTCGACACGACCAAGGTGTACGCACTGGCGGCGGCGCGAATCTGCGGAGCTTCATCCGAGACGTGACCGGCGACGTGTACACGCTTCCGGAGGGACTTCCGGTCCCGCAGGACGACGGAGCCTGCGACCACCTGCTCGGGCTTTCGATGCCGGCGTTGACGCTCGATTCGTCACGCGGGCCCGTCGCGTTGCGCGCGCTCGCCGTCGGGCGCCTCGTGCTCTATGTGTATCCCCGGACCGGAAAGCCCGGCCGACCAACGCCGGTCGGCTGGAATGCCATTCCCGGCGCCCGCGGCTGCACGCCGCAGTCGTGTGCCTTTCGCGACCACCAGGCCGCGCTGCAGCGGCTCGGCGCGGATGTGGCGGGGCTGAGTGCGCAGCCGCTCGAGGAGCAGGTCGAGTTCGCCGAGCGCAACCACATTCCGTATCCCGTGATCGCGGATCCCGAGCGGCGATTGGGCGAGGCGCTTCAGCTACCGACGTTCGAATTCGAGGGCGCGGTCCTCTACAGGCGCGTGACCCTCGTCTTCGAGAGCGCACACGTCGCCAAGGTGTTCTATCCGGTCTTTCCGCCCGACCGGAACGCGGCCGAGGTCTTGGCGTGGCTGGAGGGGAGGGGCGCATGAAGCTCGTGACGTTCGATGACAGGCGGGTGGGGTGGGTCGAGGGCGACGAGGTCGTGGAACTCGACGCCCCGACGATGCGCGACTACTTCGAGCGCGACGAGGTTCCGCGGGCGACCGGTGACGTCTTCGCGCTGTCGGACGTTCGTCTACGCGCCCCGATCGTCCCGCGGAAGTTCTTCCATACGGCCGGCAATTTTCGCGAGCACGAGGAGGAGTCGAAGCGGGTGGCGTGGTCGCACCGCATCGCGCCCTGGATCGTCTTCTTTCAGAACGTCGACGCGATCATCGGGCCGGAGGATCCGGTCGTCTATCCGGAGCACCTGACCGAGGAACTCGACTACGAGCTCGAGCTCGCCGTCGTGATCCGGAAGGCGGGCAGGTGGTTCGCCCCGGAAGAGGCGGCGGACTACATCGGCGGCTACGTGATCTTCAACGACATCACCGCCCGCGATATTCAGCGGCGGGAGATGGAGTCAGGCGTGTTCTCGTTCTGCAAGGCGATCGACACGTTCTGCCCGCTCGGCCCGTGGATCGTGACGCCCGACGAGATCGCAGATCCGCACGACCTCGCCATGGAGCTGCGCGTGAACGGCGAGCCGCGACAGCGGAGTCATAGCGGCAACATGAGCGTGACGATCCCCGAGATCCTGAGTCACTACTCGCCGCTCGGATACTCGGCCGGCGATGTCGTCTCGACCGGGACGGTGAGCGGCGTGGCTGGGTTCAGCGAGGATGCCGCATCGCTCTATCTCAAGCCCGGCGACGTGATGGAGGCGGAGATCGAGCGGATCGGCGTCCTGCGCAACCCGGTCGTCTCGTGGGAGGAGGCGCACGGCGAGGCGCCGCCACCCCGGGTGCGCTGGTGATCGCGCGACCCGTCGCCAGGCAGGCCATGCCGGGGCGAACATATCCCGGGCGTACGGGAGGGCTCCCGCGCCGGCGCCAACGCGCATCCCCCTCCCAGGGTGGGGAGCCGGGGCTCCACCCACATCCCGCCTTCGAGCATACCCGCCTCCGGCGCACACGTCTGTGCCGATTCTGTGTCGATAACGTGACAGCGAGGCGAGTGACGGCCAGGAGGCGGTGCGGTGCGCGAGTTGCAGGCGTCGATCGAGATCGAGGCGGGCCCGGAGCGGGTCTGGGAGGTGCTGAC
>Ga0075425_100002551_pt1 | contig 18279 bp, 19 predicted proteins | sample SoiMethybrSBSTD4_FD_75300 | JGI IMG/M metagenome (GOLD analysis project Ga0075425, IMG submission 75300) | Bulk soil microbial communities from a Populus tree surrounding site in Tennessee, USA - Soil MetaG P. TD hybrid SBSTD4 | ecosystem: Environmental > Terrestrial > Soil > Tree plantation... | reverse complement strand
GGTCGGGTCACTCCAGTGTTCGCCTGGGTTCGGCCGTGGTCCATCGCATAGCAGAATCGCCGACCACTGGCGTCTCAGCAGTTCGATTAATGGCGTCAGGGCCCAGGCCTCAGGCCCCAGGGCTGGGCCAGCTCTGGGTCGAGGCCACAGGCCTCATTGTCGCGATGACGGTGACGCCGGAGGCGCGAGGGCCTTCGCCTCTGCATCGACGTCCGCTTCCCACTGATTGATCAGCGGATACAGCCGTTTGACGATGTCCATGCGCTGGTTCGCGAGATCGTTGCGTTCGCCGATGTCGTTGGCCAGATTGAACAGCATCGGGTTGGGGCCATCGATCATCAGCTTCCAATCGCCCTGCCGCACCGCGCGTTGACGACGCGCCTGCAGCGTGTATCGCCAGAACAGCGTGCGATCGAGGCGCGGTTGCTTTCCTTCGAGCATCGGCATCAGGTTCGTGCCTTCGAGCTTCGCGTCGGCGGGCACAGGCGAGTTGGTCACAGCCAGGATCGTCGCGGTCAGGTCCATCACGATGCCCACCTGCGGTGAGCTCTTGCCTGCAGGCACGTGGCCCGGCCACCTGAAGATCGCCGGCACTCGAATGCCGCCTTCCCACACCGACTGCTTACGATGAAACAGCGGCGCGTTGCGCGAGAGCCACTCGCCGCCGTTATCGTTGGTGAAGATCACCAGCGTGTCGCGGGCGAGGCCCTTGCGATCGAGTGCCGCCAGAATCTGTCCGACGCCGCGATCGGCGCGCTCGAGAATGGCGACGTAGTCCTGCCGCGTGCTCGTGTGATCGTCCTGCGGCTGCACGAAGCGCGCGTTGTCCGGGGCCACCGACGGATGATCGGGCACCTGGAACGGCCAGTGCGCGGCGTTGTAGGCGATCTCGATGAAGAACGGTTTGCCCGCGCTCTCCTCGATGACCTTCACCGCCTTCTGCGTGAAGAGATCCGTTGAGTAGCCAGCGTCGTGCGACGGCTGATCGTTCTCGAACAGATCGTGTTGGCCGTCTGAGTCGGAGTGCTGGTAGTAGTCGATCAGTCCGCTCTTGAATCCGAAGAAGTAGTCGAAGCCGTGGGCGTTGGGGCTGAACTCGGGCTTGTATCCGAGGTGCCACTTTCCGATCAGAGCGGTGTGATAGCCGTTGTTCTTCAACAGCTGAGGGAGCGAGCGGCCAGTCGGACGAAGACCTTGCTCCTGAGCGACGCGCGCCGATCCGAGCGGCACTTCGATGCGCACACGCTGTTGGTAGCGTCCGGTGATGAGCGCGGCGCGCGTCGGCGAACAGCTCGGCATGGCGTAGAAGTCGGTGAGGCGCGTGCCGTTCTTCGCGAGGCTGTCGATGTTCGGCGTCTTGATGTCCGGGGCGCCGTAGCTGCCGATGTCGCCGTAGCCGACATCGTCGGTGATGATCAGCACGACGTTGGGGCGCGCGGCGGCCTGCGACTGCGCCGATGCCGCCGGCGCGGCGCAGACGATCGCGATCATGACGGTCGTGACGATGCGCATGGTCATTTGAAGATCGACTTGAGGGTATCGACCTGCGAGCTGTCGAACTCGCCGATCTTCATCGGGGTGACGGAGACATAGCCGTTCGACACGGCCCACATGTCGGTGCCCTGCGGGCCGTCGCTGCCCTCTTTGTAGACGCTCCAGTAGATCATGCGGCCCGACGGGTGCTTCATCTCGGCAAAGTGCTCGTCGCCTTCCTTCTTCAGAGCCTGGCTCGTGATCTGGTATCCCTTGTAGCCGCCCGTCGGCATCGCAGGAATGTTGACGTTGAGGAATATGTTCGGCGCCAGACCGTACTGTTTGACCCGACGCGCGACGCCGAGCACCTCCTCGGCAGCGTACACGTAATCACGCGGCGCCCCCTCTTCGGCGAGCGACGCCGCGATGGCGGGCACACCGTGGATTGCGGCTTCGCGAGCGGCGCCAACGGTGCCCGAGAGATAGGCCGAGTACCCGAGGTTGTATCCGCGGTTGATGCCCGACACGACGAGATCGGGCCTGGCGGTCACGATGTTGCGAATGGCCACGTTGACGGTGGTGGCCGGCGTTGCTGTGAGACCGATGGCGCGAAGTCCATTCGGCAGCGTGAGGTCCTCGCGAAACACCGGCTCGCTGGTGACGATCGAATGGCCCTTGCCGCTCTGATTGTCGGCAGGGGCGACGATGATGACGTCGCCGATCGCCTGCAGCGTCTGCGCGACCATCGCGATACCAGGGGCGCGCACGCCGTCGTCGTTGCTGATCAGAATGCGATAGGGCGGCGGCTGTGGACGGAATTGCTGCGCCCGCGCCGGCAAAAAGAGGGACAGCGCGAGGAGACACGCGACCAGAACGAAGAGAACGCCAGCACGTGCGCGCGGCATGGCGCCGAGAGTATCAGAACGCGGGGGTTGGACGCCTGACGACCTTGTAGATCGCCCAGGCGAGAATGCCAAGCAGTACGACGGGCAGCATCGGCGCGATCAGCGCGAGTGCACCGGCAATGAGGGCGCCGACGAGTGCCACGGCGAGAACGATCACCATGAGCGGTCCCACCAGCAGTCCGAACAGCCCGCCGATCAATCCGAAGACGAGCCGGAACAGTCCGCCGAACAGGAAGAAGAACAGGCGAAACGGAAGGAAGATCAATTTGAAAACCAAGCCGATGAGCATGAACGGAATTGCGGCGATGCCGAAGAATGCGGCAGCCAGGGCGCCGAAGATGAGCAACGTCAGCATCCTACCTGCCTCTTACGGCCGGCCCAGGATGAAGGTTCCCCTGTCAGCGATTGTCGGGCACTTCGTAGAGCACGAGATTGCGCCTGACTTCCTCCATCGCCACACGCTCGGCTTTGAACGGCTGCACGCGGTGATCGGCGTCGGCGTTGTCGTCGGCCAGTCGCGGCACCGCACCTCGTCGCAGCTGTTTCGCACGCATCGCTGCAACGTCGACGAACAGGAAGCGGCTCTCGATTGCGGGGGCCTTCGGGCGCGGTGCTGAGGGGTCGGCGGTCGAATCGGGAGAACTCAGGACGTCTTCGGTGTCAGTCATGAGAAGCCTCAGACTAACACAGAAGAATGGGCCTGGGCCTGGGGGCCAGGGCGATTGCCCTGAGCCCCACTCTGCACATTCTTACGCAGCTATTTCAACGTTGATGGTCCTCGGCTTCGCCTCGTCGCGATATGGGAGTCGCACGGTGAGAACGCCGTTCCGGTAGTCGGCAGTCACCTTGCCCGCGTCGACGAAGGTGGGCAGCGTGAACGATCGGCTGAACGCACCGTAGTCGCGTTCGACGCGGCGGAACTGCTCTTCTTTCACGTCGGCCGGCAGCTTCTTCTCGCCCTTCAACGTCAGGACGTTATTCTCCACGGTCACCTCGACGTCTTCGCGCGCCACGTCGGGCAGTTCGGCCTTGATCACGAGATCGTGGGTCGCGGTTTCGAAGATGTCGACCGGCGGTGCCCAGCTTCCTCGCGGGAGGATGGCGAATTCACGGAACGGATCGAATCGAGTGATGGTCATTTTTCCTTCTCCTGTTGGGCGGGTCTCAAGACCCGCCCCTACGAAATCTAGTTACGCATCGACGACTTCGCCGTCTTTGATGTCTGCGTTCTCTTCGGAGGCCTTGGGACTGGGCCCAGAGGCCTGCTGTTTGTAAAGCTGCTCGGCAATCGCGTGCGACGCCTTCTGCAATTCGTCGCTCGCACGACGGATCGCCTCGAGGTCGTCGCCCTTCGTCGCCTCACGCAGCGTGCCGATCGCACTCTCGATGCGGCTCACATCGGTGGCCGGCAGACGATCGCGGTTCTCGTTGATCGTCTTCTCCACCGAATAGGCCAACGAGTCGGCCTGGTTGCGCGCGTCGATGACATCGCGCCGCGCTTTGTCCTCGGACTCGTGCGACGCCGCGTCCTTCACCATGCGATCGACATCGTCTTTGCTGAGACCAGACGATCCGCTGATCGTGATCTTCTGCTCCTTGCCAGTCGCGACGTCCTTCGCCGTGACATTCACGATGCCGTTGGCGTCGATGTCGAACGCCACCTCGATCTGCGGCACGCCGCGCGGCGCCGGCGGCAGACCCACGAGCTGGAAGCGCCCCAGCGTCCGGTTGTCGCGCGACATCTGCCGCTCACCCTGCAGCACGTGCACTTCGACGTTGGGCTGGTTGTCCGCGGCCGTCGAGAAGATCTCGCTCTTCTTCGTCGGGATCGTCGTGTTCCGCGGAATCAGCGTCGTCATCACCCCGCCGAGCGTCTCGATGCCCAGCGACAGCGGCGTCACGTCGAGCAGCAGCAGGTCCTTGACTTCGCCCTTGAGGACGCCGCCCTGAATCGCCGCACCAATCGCGACCACTTCGTCGGGGTTCACGCCCTTGTGCGGCTCCTTGCCGAAAAAGTCCTTCACGAGCTGCTGGATCTTCGGCGTGCGCGTCGATCCGCCGACGAGCACCACTTCATCGATGTCTGACGGCTTCAATCCGGCATCCGACAGCGCCTGACGAACGGGTCCCATCGAACGCTGGAAGAGATCGTCGACCAGCTGCTCGAACGTGGCGCGCGTCAGCTTCATCTGCAGGTGCTTGGGACCGTTCTGATCGGCCGTGACGAACGGCAGATTGATGTCGGTTTCCATCACCGTCGACAACTCGATCTTGGCTTTCTCCGCCGCTTCCTTCAGCCGCTGAACGGCCATGCGGTCCTTGCTCAGGTCGACGCCGTCGCTCTTGCGGAACTCGGCCACCATCCAGTCGATGATGCGCTGGTCGAGATCGTCGCCACCGAGATGCGTGTCGCCGTTGGTCGCTTTCACTTCGACCACGCCATCACCCACTTCGAGGATCGACACGTCGAACGTGCCGCCGCCGAAGTCGTAGACGACGATCGTTTCGTCCTTCTTCTTGTCGAGGCCGTACGCCAGCGCCGCGGCGGTCGGCTCATTGACGATGCGGAGAACGTTGAGTCCGGCGATCTTGCCGGCATCCTTCGTCGCCTGACGCTGCGCGTCGTTGAAGTACGCAGGTACGGTGATGACCGCGTCGCTGACCTTGCCACCGAGGTAGTCCTCCGCAGCGGTCTTGAGCTTCTGCAGCACCATGGCCGAGATCTCCGGCGGCGAGTACTTCTTGCCGCGAACCTCGACCCACGCATCGCCGTTGTCGGTCTTCACCACCTGATACGGCACGCGTCCGATCTCTTCCGATACTTCGCCGTGCTTACGGCCCATGAAGCGCTTGATGGAGAAGATCGTGCTCTGCGGATTGGTCACGCTCTGTCGTTTGGCGACCTGTCCCACCAGCCGTTCGTTCTCTTTGGTGAATGCCACCACTGAGGGCGTTGTCCGCCCTCCTTCCTGGTTCACGACCACCGCCGGTTCACCGGCCTCCATGACCGCGACGACTGAGTTGGTGGTCCCCAGGTCGATTCCAATCACCTTGCTCATGTCTTGTTTGCTCCCCTCACTGAGCGTTGGCTCGAGGCGTTTCGGCTTCGAGCTGAATGAATGATAGCAAATAGTGAGTGTATGTCAAGCATGAAATCTGTTGTATGAACACTCATGTCATGAAAACAGCCGAGGCTGCGCGGAACCCCAGAACAATCACGGCTTTAGACTGCTTCCTTGAAACCCGATCCCCTGAGACAGCCCCCCCTTGCCCCTGCCCCCCTGTCCCCCGCCCTTATGCGATGATGGCGCCAGTGGCCCAGTTCCCCTTCGTTCCGGCCGGCGACCTTCGTGAATTGGGCGACGACATCCGCGAGCTCTTCGCCGACATCGAGGCACAGCTGCCCCCTGACAAGCGCGTGTACTCGGGCGAGTGTCACCCGGTGCTCGATGTCCTCGAAACGAGCACGGGCGTCGAGATCATCTTCGACATCACCGGCGTGCAGGCAGACGCGCTCCGAGTGCTGTTTCGCGACGGGGTCGTCCTCGTTGCCGGCGCAAAAGCGCCCAGCAATCCGGCAGGCACATATCATCTGGTCGAGCGCGAGTTCGGTCGTTTTGCGCGCGCGGTCCGCTTGACCGGCGCGTTCGACGCCAGCGCGGCGCGCGCCTCGCTCGAGAACGGCGAGCTCACGATCGTCATCCCGCGGCGCACCGAGCGGCGCGGCCGACCGCATGCGGTTCCGATCGTCTCCACCGGCGATCGCCATCCGGCATGAACATCCTGTTCATCGGCGATATCGTCGGGCGTCCTGGCCGCGAGGCCGTGCGCAAAGGCCTGCGCGGAGTTGTCGAGCACCATCGCGTCGACTTCGTCATCGCCAACGGTGAGAACGCGGCCGCCGGGTTCGGCATCACGAAGGACCTCGGCGATGCGCTGTTCGACATGGGCATCGACGTGATGACGTCGGGCAATCACATCTGGGACAAGAAAGAGGTGCTCGACTACATCGCGGTCGAATCGCGACTGCTCCGTCCCGCGAACTACCCTGCCGGCGTGCCCGGCCGCGGATCCTATGTGGCCCACTCCGGCGATGGGCGCCCGGTGGGCGTGGTCAACGTCATGGGCCGCGTGTTCATGACGGCGATCGACGATCCCTTCGCGATCGTGCTGCGCGAGATCGAGGCGATTCGACACAAGACGCGGGTCATCATTGTCGACTTCCACGCCGAGGCCACGAGCGAGAAGGTTGCGATGGGGTGGCATCTCGACGGCAAAGCGACCCTCGTCGTCGGTACGCACACCCACGTGCAGACGGCCGACGAACGCATCCTGCCGCAGGGGACCGCGTATCTGACCGACGCGGGGATGACCGGGCCCCATGACTCGATCATCGGTATGGAGCGCGAACCGTCGCTGTCCCGATTCCTCACCGGTCTGCCTAGCAAGTTCGAGCCGGCCACAGGAAACCCTCGTCTCAACGGCATCGTGGTGAGCGCCGATGAGAAGACGGGACGAGCGACGGCTGTCACGCGTATCAGCTACTCCGAGCAAGAACTGCTGGCGCTGAACAAGACGACCGAGCCCGCGCCCGCCTCCGCCGGGGCTACGGCGGGCAAGGCAGTGCCGCGATGAGCCTGTTCGATCTCCCGTTCGAAGAGCCTGAACCCGAAGCCGCGGCCGAGCCCACGCGAACAAGAGCGCGTGCCCCCGAGAGACGCGTGCACACCGTGTCGGAGCTGACGGCTCGCATCCGCACGCTGCTCGAGGAAGAGCTGTTCGAGATCTGGGTCGAGGGCGAGATCTCCAACTGCCGCGTGTGGAATACGGGGCATCTCTATTTCACCCTCAAGGACGGCAGCGCGCAGGTCAAGGGCGTGATGTTTCGATCGGCGCTTCGTCTGTTGAAGTTCACGCCCAAGGACGGTCTTCGCGTCGTCGCGCGCGGGCGCGTCAGCGTCTACGACCCGAAAGGCGAGTATCAGATCGTTTGCGAGCATCTCGAGCCTGGCGGCCTCGGCGCGCTGCAGCTCGCGTACGACCAGCTGAAAGAGCGGCTGGCCAAAGAGGGCTTGTTCGACGCTCGACGCAAGCGCACGCTGCCCGCGCTGCCGCGCAAGATCGGCGTCGTCACCTCGCTCGATGGCGCCGCTATCCGCGACATCATCAAGGTGCTGCGACGTCGATACGCCAATGCGCACGTCGTGATCCGACCGGTGCGGGTGCAGGGTGAGGGTGCGGCACTCGACATCGCACGCGGGCTGGCGGCGATCGTCAAGGTCAAAGGCGTCGACGTGGTGATCGTCGGGCGCGGCGGCGGCTCGATGGAAGATCTCTGGGCGTTCAACGAGGAAGTGGCCGTGCGTGCCATCGCGGGGTGTCCCCTGCCGATCATTTCCGCGGTCGGCCACGAGACCGACGTGACGCTGGCCGACTTCGTCGCCGACCTTCGTGCGCCCACACCCTCGGCGGCAGCCGAGATGGTCGTGGCACGCAAGGATGAATTCGTCTCGCGGATCGATCGGCTCGAAGGGCGCCTCGACGGATCGATGCACAACCGCCGGCATCGCCTCGAATCTCGGCTGCGCGCGCTCGACGCGCGCGCCGGGCTCGGCGGTGCGCGTGGTCGACTGGCGATGCACGGGCGCCACGTCGGCGAGCTGTCGCACGAGCTGCGTCAGGCGATCCGTGCTCGGATCGCGGCGCGAGAGCGGAAGTATCAGTCATTGCGGCTCGCGCTCGAGACGTTCGATCTGCGTCGACGTCTTGGCGGCCTGCGGACGAGACTCGTCGCCGGCGACGGGCATCTGGCCGCGGTCCGCGCCCGGCGCCGCCACGCGCTCGACGCGCGCCTCGGTGCGGCGCTCGCGCGGCTCGAGAGCCTCAGTCCGCTCGCGGTACTGGCGCGCGGCTACGCAGTGTGCTGGAATGGCGATCGCACGCAGATCGTGCGCGACGCGTCGGCGCTGTCGATCGGGGACCAGGTCACGGTGACGGTTCAGCGCGGCGAGCTGGCGTGCGAGGTCAAGGATGTCCGCTGACACCATCAAAGATTTCGAAGCCGCGATCGCCGAGCTCGAGGCGGTGGTGAAGAAACTCGAAGAAGGCGACTTGCCGCTCGAAGAGTCGCTACGGCTCTACGAGCGCGGCGTCCACCTGTCTCGCTTCTGCCATGCTCAACTCGAAGAGGCCGAACGCCGCATCGAGATCCTCAACGAGCGCGGCCACCTGCAGCCCGCGCCCGCCACACTGACCTCGGAGGATGACTCACAAGGCAAGCGTTGAGCCCCTCGCGCTCGGCGAATATCTCGATCAGCGCCGCGCCGACATCGAGACGGCCCTCGCGGCCGTGCTCCCTGCTGCGCCCGACTGTCCGCCGGTGGTTGGCGAGGCCATGCGCTACAGCCTGCTCGCCGGCGGAAAGCGTCTGCGCCCGATCCTCTGCCTAGCCAGCGCCGATTCCGTCGGCGGCGATCGCGCGCTCGCGATGGCCGCGGCGTGCGCGATCGAGTTGATTCACACATACTCGCTCATTCATGACGATCTTCCGGCGATGGACGATGACGTGATGCGACGAGGACGACCGACGCTGCACGTCGTCGCCGGAGAAGGCATGGCCATCCTCGCCGGCGATGGACTGCTGACCGAAGCGTTTCATCTGCTGGCACGGGAGCCGGTCACATCCGATCCCGCGATTGCCGCGCGGAAGCTTCGTGTGATCGAGACGATCGCGGCCGCGGCCGGACCTGTCGGCATGGTTGGTGGACAGGCGCTCGATCTCGCCTCCGTCGCCACGGGCGCATCGGGCCAGCCGCCCGCGCCTCTCGATCGCGATGCGCTGGCGACGATGCATCGCAAGAAGACTGGCGCGCTGATCCGCGCCTCGGCTCTGGCGGGCGCGATTATGGGTGGCGGCACTGATGCGCAGTTGACCGCGATCGATCGCGCGGCGTCCGAGCTTGGCCTCGCGTTTCAGATCGTCGACGACATTCTCGATGTCGAAGGCGCGTCGGCCGATCTCGGTAAGACGCCGGGCAAAGACGCGGCATCGGGCAAGACGACCTACCCTGGTCTCTTCGGCCTCGAAGCCTCGAAGCAGATGGCCCGCGACTGCCTCGATCGTGCGCATGCCGCGCTCACTGCGGCGGGAATGGCCGATGCGCGTCTGCTCGGCATCGGCCGCTGGATCGTCGAGCGATCGAAGTAGCTGCTGCGAACGGCGTTCACTCGTCTTTTGACACGGAGAAACGGAGCAACGGAGATCGGACGGAAGAAGACCTCTGCCACCGGTTATCCGCGGGGTGGGGCCGCGCGCTACGCGCGCGGATGAGACCCGCGCAAGGATGCGATGTCAGCAGATAGCTCTGTTCGTCCTCTGTTGCTCTGTTTCTCTGTGTCGAGACCGTGCCTCTGTAATCGCTGTTTCTCCGGCCTAGAATCGATGACATCGATGGGACGCGTACGTCTCGATCAATTGGTGGTGAACCGTGGACTTGCGCCGTCGCGCGAGCGAGCGCGGGCGCTCGTGATCGCCGGGCAGATCAGCGTCGATGGCTCTCCGATGACGAAGGCGGGCACGCCGGTTGACGAGGCCGCCGACGTGGCGATCATCGCGCCCGACCATCCGTACGTCGGGCGCGGCGGCCTCAAGCTCGCGCACGCGCTCGACACGTTTCACATCGCGGTTGCGGGACGACAGTGCCTCGACATCGGCGCTTCGACCGGCGGATTCACCGACGCGATGCTGCAGCGCGGCGCCACGCGGGTCGTAGCGCTCGATGTCGGCCACGGGCAATTGGACTGGCGCCTCCGCAACGATCCTCGCGTCCTGGTCATCGAGCACATGAACGCGCGGCATCTCACTCGCGACACGCTGCCAGGACCGGTCGACCTCGTGACCATCGACGTCTCGTTCATCTCGCTCTCGAAGATCCTGCCCGTCGTGCCACCGCTGCTCAATGACAATGCCGACGTCGTGGCGCTGGTCAAACCGCAATTCGAGGCCGGCCGGGCCGAAGTCGGAAAGGGCGTCATCCGCAATCCAGACGTGCACGATCGCGTGCTCGCCGAAGTCGCCGCTGCCGGCACTGAGGTAGGATTGACGCCCGTGGCCTCGACGCCCTCTCCAGTCACAGGACAGAAAGGGAACGTCGAGTTCCTCGTGCACTTCCGCATCTCATGACCTCCATCGCATGACCCAGGCGAACATCACCCGCGTCGGCATCGTCGCCAAGCGAGGCCTGATCGCCGCCAGCGATCATCTGGAACGGCTCGGCGGATGGCTGCAACGACGAGGCATCGAGCCGGTATTCGACGTCGACACAGCGGAGCTCGCCGGGCGCACATCGAGCACCGACTCGTATTCGCGAGACGATCTGCCCAATCACGTCGACCTCGTCGTCGTCCTCGGTGGCGACGGCACGCTCCTGAGCATGGCCACGCGCACGGCGCAGTGCGGTCGCGACATTCCGATCCTCGGCGTGAACTTCGGCAGTCTGGGCTTTCTGACGGAGACGCGCATCGACGAGCTGTACGACGTGCTCGAATCGGCCATCGATGGCACCGCGACGATCGACGAACGCGCGATGCTTGCGGCTGATGCCTACCGCGCCCGCGAGCATTTCGATTCGCGGATCGTGCTCAACGACGTCGTCTTCACCAAGGCCGCGCTGTCGCGCATCATCGAACTGTCTGTGTCGGTCGGCAGCGGCCTGGTGACCAAGGTGAAGGCCGACGGCTTGATCATCGCGAGCGCCACCGGGTCGACGGCGTACAACTTGGCCGCCGGCGGGCCAATCGTCCATCCGCGTGCCGACGCGATCATCCTGACGCCGATCGCGCCGCATACGCTCACCAACCGGCCGATCATCATTCCGGGCAGCGAAGTGATCGAGGTCCGCCCGCAGGTCCAAGGCAGTCTCGATGAGATCTTCGTGACCTACGATGGCCAGTCCGGCTATCCGGTGCAGGAGGGCGATGTCGTGCGCGTGCGCCGGTCGGAGCGCTGTCTCAGGCTGATCAAGGCTCCCGCGCGAAGCTATTTCGAGCTGCTTCGGGAGAAACTGAAGTGGGGGGAACGGGGAGGACGAGAATGAACGCGAATCACATGACGCGACGATGCTGCATTGCGTTGGCGCTGATCGCCTCGGTGGCGGCCGTCGTACCGACCGCGCAGCAAAAGCGAGGCGCCGTGAAAACGCCACGCCTCTACATCTTCGACAACGGCGCGATCAAAGGTCTCGACCCGAAACTGTTCAACTTCACGCGCGAGGAGTTGAAAGAGGTCGACTTTCGCAACACCTCGTACTTGATCGTGCATCCGCGCGGCACGCTGATGTTCGACAGCGGCGGCATTCCCGACAGCCAGTTCAAGGGCGACGGCCCGGCGACCGAGGGCATCATGTCGGCGACCACGCGGCTGCTACCTCAGTTGAAGGAGGCCGGCTATACACCGGCGGACATCACCTACTTCGCGATGTCGCACTACCACTCCGATCACACCGCCAACGCCAACGCGTTCGCCGGATCGACCTGGATCGTCCAGAAGGCCGAACGCGACTTCATGTTCGCGGAGAAGCCGCAGGGGATCATTCAACCGGCGCAGTACAGCGCGCTCAAGAGTGCAAAGACCAAGCTGCTCGACAACGAGGACTTCGACGTATTCGGCGACGGCACCGTCGTGATCAAGTCGGCGCCTGGACACACGCCCGGCCATCAGGTGCTGTTCCTCAAACTGGCGAAGACCGGACCGATCGTGCTCGCCGGCGATCTCTATCACTATCCCGAGGAACGGACGACCGGACGGGTGCCGACGTTCGAGTTCAACGTCGACCAGTCGAAGGCCTCGCGGCAGAAGATCGAAGCGTTCATCAAGCAGACCGGCGCCCAGCTCTGGATCGAGCACGACATCGCGACGCACGCGAAGCTGCCAGTGCCCCCGAAATACTTGGATTAGGGGGCAGGGGTTAGGGGGCAGGGGGCAGGGCTGTCTCAGGGTTCAGGGGAGAGGCACTAGGAAGGAGGGCTGCAGATCTTGCCGAGATCGAACAGCCGGCAGATTGCAGCAACTGAGTACTCGAGCGACTGATTCGATCGAAAGCGGCCAGTTTCAATGCGGCGGCCCGCTTGCACTGCCATGCCGCATGGCCAAGATCAATTCGTTTCGAGAACTCCTCGTGTGGCAGAAGTCGATGAACGTCGCGGAGCGAAGTTACCGGATCACGCGACGATTCAAACCAGAGGACCGACTGGCATTGGGGCACGAAATCCGTCGATCCGGAATATCGGTCCCTTCGAACATCTCAGAGGGCTTCGGTCGTCATCACACGGGCGAATACATTCACCATCTCTTGTACGCAAACGGCTCGAACAACGAACTTCAGACCCAACTGGAGATCGGTCGACGAGTCGAGATCGTTACCGTCGAAGAAGCCGAGTCGTTGATTGCAGACGCGGAAGAAGTAGGCCGAATGCTGCAGGGCCTCGTGGGATCGCTGCAAAGAGGACGCATGTGAGCCTTTTCCCCTCGTGCGGATCACGGCCTCTTGCCTGAGACAGCCCTGCCCCCTGCAGCCTGCCCCCTGCCCCCTGATCCCTGAGACAGCCCTTCCCCCTGCCCCCTTCCCCCTTGCCCCCTTCTGAAGTACTGCACCTGATACCGATACACATTCGCGTTGTGCTCGGTCAGTGTCTCGGCAAACACGTGGGTGCCATCATTGCGACTCACAAAATACAGAAAGGGCACGTTGGACGGCGAGAGGGCCGCCTCGAGCGAGGCGCGGCCGGGCGAGGCGATCGGACCCGGCGGCAGGCCCGGATACTTGTAGGTGTTGTAGGGCGAATCGAAGTCGAGGTCGGCGCGCCTGATGTTGCCATCGTAGCGTCCGGCTTTCACGAGCGCGTACACCACCGTGGGGTCCGCCTGCATCCCCATCCCCTTCTTGATCCGGTTGCGATACACCGCCGACACCACTGAACGCTCCGTGGATTGAGCGGTCTCCTTCTCGATGAGCGACGCGAGCGTCACGATCTGACGCGTAGTCAGGCTGTCGCTTCGACCCTGCACGACGTCTTGGTACGTGGCGCGGAAGCGATCGACCATCTGTTGAATGAGCTGGCCCGCCGGGGCGACGCGAGGCAGGGGGTATGTTTCGGGGAACAGATAGCCTTCGAGATCCTTGGCCTGCGGATCGAGATCGCGGATGGCCGATGCGTCGCCGGCGGCGGCGACAAAATCGCGCGCCGATCCGAAGCCGTGCGACTCGTACAGGGCCGCCATCTCCCGAATGGTCAGTCCTTCCGGAAACGTGATGCGCTTGGTGTACACCTCGCCGTTGGCGATCTTCTCGACGACGGCGAGCGGCGTGATCGGGCGATCGAACCGATACTCGCCCGCCTTCAGCGAGCGCGAGCGGCCACTCCACCACAACGCCGCGCGAACCGTCAGATCGTCGGGCACGACGCCCGCCTCGATCAGCCGGCGGCGAATCTCGGCGGGGCTCGCTCCCTGGGGGATGTCGACGTACTGCTCCCCCTTTTCGTAGCCCTGATAGGGCTCGTGGATCTTCCCCCACGCCACGGTGATGAGGGCAGCACCGCCGCCGATCAGCAATGCGATCAGCACGACGACGATCGCGGCCGTTCGGACGGCCTTAGAGCGCATCGAGGTACTCCTGAAGGATGATGGCCGCGGCCGCCGCATCCAGACGCTGCTTCCGTGCGCGCCAATCCTTCTCGCGAAGCGCAAGGCGGCTCTCGGCCTCGCGGCTGGTCAACCGTTCGTCTTGCAACACCACTGGTAGATCGGTGCGAGAGCGGAGGCGCGCCGCAAAGGCTTCGACCCGCGGCGTCATCTTGCTGGGCGATCCATCGAGATGACGAGGCAGCCCGACGACGAGCGTGGCAAGGCCGTCGTCTTCCGCCGCCAGTCGCGCCACCTCGGAAGCGGCGCGGTCCAGGGCGTCACCGTCGAGGCCAGAGGTCTGCAACACGCCAACCGGCCGCGCAAGCGTGCACGTGGCGTCGCTGATCGCGACTCCGATCCGCCGTTCACCGATGTCCAACGCTGCCACCCGTCCCACCGTATAATTCTCGCATCGCAGAGTGCGCAAAAGAGCGCCGAGAAAGACTTTCACGCAGAGATGGCAGAGGAGCAGGGATCGCGGAGAACGCGTGTGACGGGCGACCCGCCTTCAACGGCACTGGCGGGTCACCCGTCGCACGCGTTCTCCGCGATCTCCGCGCCTCGGCGATCTCAGCGTGTTGTCTTTCTCTGCGTGCTCTGCGCTCTCTGCATATGCGTATCGGTCGTCTCCTTCGCACAGGACACCAGCGCGCCGGCGCCCGACGCGCAGAGCCGCCGCATCGCCGATCGCATTCGATCGCTGCAGCGTGAGGCCGACCGTCTGGCCGGAGAGACGCGCACCCTCCTCGGCGATGTCCGCAAGCTCGAGATCGAACGCGATCTCAAAGCCGCCGCCGCGCAGCAGGCCGCGACCGAGACAGGGCAGGCCGAGAGCGAGCTGCAGCAAACCACCGATCGGCTGACCAGGCTCGAACTCCAGAAGATGGCGGAGCTTCCCGACATGAAGGCGCAGCTCGTCGACATGTACAAGCGGGGGCCGAGCGGCTACGCGCGCCTCTTGTTGAGCGCGCGCGATCTGCGGGAGTTCGCCCGCGCGGCGCGTGCGGTGGGATCGCTCACCACGCTCAACGAGCAGCGCCTCGCCACCCATCGTCGGACGCTGGACGCGCTGCGCACGGAGCGCGAGGCGTTCGCGCAAAAGGCCAAGGAGTTTCAGAAGAAGGAGAACGACGCGCGACTGGCCAAAGCGGCCGCCGACCGCGCCGTTGCGGCTCGGGGCGATCTCATCTCGCAAATCGATGCCCGTCGCGATCTCACCGCGCAGTACGTCGGCGAGCTCCAGGTGGCCTACGAGAAGATTCAGCAGCAGATGAAGACCAAGGGCGAGGCCGAAACCGTAGCAGTGCCGCTGCTGCCCTTCCGCGGCGGCCTGGAATGGCCGGTGACGGGTCGCATCGCCACACGGTACGGTCAGTCCTCGAGCCGGCTCGGCGGCTCTGCGATGAGGAACGGCATCGAAATCGCCGCGGCCGAGGACGCGCCGGTCCGGGCGGTGCACGGTGGAACGGTCGGTTTTGCCGACAGTTTCACAGGATTCGGCACGCTGGTCATCCTTGACCACGGCGGCAGCGATTACTCTCTTTACGGCTACCTCTCTTCAGCCAGCGTCAAACAAGGCGACAAAGTTGAAAGCGGGGCCGAGGTCGGCCGGGTTGGACAGGCACCGGCCGGGCCGTCAGCGTTGTATTTCGAGATGCGGATCGACGGTAAATCGGTCGATCCCGTACAATGGCTGAAGCCTCGTTAATCGTACGTAGGGGCCGACTTTAGGCGGCCCTGCAGGGAGTCTGCTTCATGACCTCTCGCACTCGCGTCTGGGTCCTCGTCATCTCCGTTCCCATCATCATCTTCGCGCTCGTCGGTGGATACCTCGGTCAGGTGATGGCCAAGGACGACACCTATCAACACCTGCGAGTGTTCGACGATGTGGTGGCGCATGTGGTGAACAACTACGTCGAGGAGGTCGACATCAAGCAGGCGATGCGAGGCGCGATGCGAGGACTGGCCGATGCGCTCGATGCCGACAGCGCGTATCTCACACCTGATCTGGTGAAGGCGTACGAGGGAAACTCCAATCCAGGCCCGGCCGACATCGGCGTGGAGCTGACGCGTCAGTACTACCTGCGAGTCGTGTCGGCGCGCGACGGCTCGCCGGCAGCCAAGGCCGGGTTGCGAACGGGTGATTTCATCAGAGCGATCGACAAGCGCCCCACCCGCGACATGTCCGTGTATGAAGGCATGCGCCTCCTTCGCGGCGCCGCCGGATCAAAGGTGGCGCTGCTGGTCATTCGCGGGAACGCGGCCGATCCACACGAGCTCACCGTCGTCCGCGACCGCGCGGCCGGTCCCGACCTGACATCCCGAATGGCGAATCCGACGACCGGGTACGTTCGCATGATCGAGTTCAACAAGGACAGCGCCGCTCACGTGAAGCAGGCCTTCGAGGCACTGGCCAAAACCGGCGCAACCCGGTACGTGGTGGATTTGCGCGGCACGGCCCGTGGCGATCTCGATGACGGCATCGCGGCGGCCAGGCTGTTCCTCACGAGCGGCACGCTCGCCGTCCGTCAGACGAAGACGCAGAAAGAGACCATCGCTGCCCAGTCATCGGATGGCGGCATCGCCGCGCCGGTTGAATTGCTGGTCGATCAGGGCACGGCGGCAGCCGCGGAATTATTCGCGTCGGCGCTGGTCGGCAACAAGCGGTCGGAGCTGGTTGGCGAGCGCACGCTCGGACGCGCTGCGCGTCAGCAGCTGGTGAAACTGCCCGATGGCAGCGGCCTGCTGCTGTCGTCGGTTCGCTACCTCACGCCGACCAGCACCGGCATTCACGAGCGCGGACTCGCGCCCGACGTCGAAGTGGAACAACCCGACGTCGAGTTCGGCGCCGCACCGCCAACCAAGGACACGACACTCGACAAAGCGATCGAGCGACTCGCCGAGAAGCCCGCCGAGAAGAAGGCGGCGTAGGTCGTTCGCACGATCAAATCGCTGCATTCGATTTCGATCGATCGCTCGCGAAGGCCCGAAAAATCGCGCTTTCCCGTTGACACCTCTTTTTGTGTCGCGTATAACCGCGTGCAACGCCACGAAGAAACACTAAGCCACGAAGAACACGAAGGTCACGAAGAACACGAAGGTCACGAAGACCAAGCGGTGTGTGCGTGTTGTGCGAGCGAGTGACGTGCGCTGAAGAGGAGATCCCATGAACAAGCAAGAACTGATCGCCAAGGTGGCCAAGGACACCGGATCGTCCAAGGCTGGCGCCGCAGCCGCGGTCGACTCACTGATCGACGGCATATCGAAGTCGCTGAAGAAAGGTGACTCGATCACCTTCGTCGGCTTCGGCACGTTCAAGACCGCGCAGCGGAAAGCGCGTACGGCGCGCAATCCGCAGACCGGTGAAGCCATCAAGATCCCGAAGCGGCGCGTCGTGCGCTTCAGCGCCGGCAAAGCTCTGAAGAACCTCGTTCGCTAGCGCGCGCCTCGCGCGCGCCGAGTCACAAGGTCACAAGGCAAAGGTCAAAGGCGAGACCATTTCCCTTCTCTCGTCTTTGACCTTTGTCGTGTACGCAGGGCCCTTCTGTTATACTGATCCTTTCGTTTTTGGCCTGATTTCGCGAGATACAGGCGCGTAGCTCAGTTGGTTAGAGCGCCTCCCTGACACGGAGGAGGTCAGTGGTTCGAGTCCACCCGCGCCTACCATTCGACTCGGCGGCGGCTCTGGCCGCCGCCTCGCTCATGGCGGCCTTGCGGCCGCCGAGTCGAATGCCCTGAGCGAGCCTCACGATCGAGGGCGAGTCGAAGGGCGAGCTTACTTCCACGGTTCATGAGTCAGATAACGGTCACGCTACCCGACGGATCCACGCGCGCGGTTGACGCGGGGACGACGGTCGGCGACGTCGCGGCGGCGATCTCGCCGGGGCTTGCGAAAGCGGCGTTGTCCGCAGCGGTCGACGACCGCCTCGTCGATCTGTCGTTTCCGCTGGCCGCCGACGCACGCGTTCGCATCCTGACGTCGAAGAACCCCGAAGCGTTGATGGTGTATCGCCACAGCACCGCCCACCTGCTCGCGGCGGCGGTGACCAATCTCTTCCCGGCGGTGCAGTGCGGAATAGGGCCGCCCACCGAGGAAGGCTTCTTCTACGACTTCGTCGTCCCGCGTCCGTTTGTCCCAGAGGACCTCGAAGCGATCGAAAAGAAGATGCGCGAGTTCGCCGATCAGGACCTCGTCTTCGAGCGGCAGATGTGGCCGCG
>Ga0075425_100002550_pt1 | contig 18279 bp, 16 predicted proteins | sample SoiMethybrSBSTD4_FD_75300 | JGI IMG/M metagenome (GOLD analysis project Ga0075425, IMG submission 75300) | Bulk soil microbial communities from a Populus tree surrounding site in Tennessee, USA - Soil MetaG P. TD hybrid SBSTD4 | ecosystem: Environmental > Terrestrial > Soil > Tree plantation... | reverse complement strand
GAGCGGCACCGAGCGCCGCCGGAACGTCTCGAGCACCTCGAGCGCCTCGGGGAAGAGTCGCTCGCGCTCGCGGCGACGCGCCGCGAAGTCCCGGGCGATGGCGCGGGCCAGCTCGGCGTCGACCGGCCCCATCCGCTCCATGGCGTGCATCACGATCTTCTGCCAGGCGCCCAGCATGTCGACCCGCTCGCGTCGATGGCGGTCGGGATCGTCCCAGAACCAGCGCCGCGCCGGGCGCAGCGCCTCCATCAGGGCCGTCGCGTCGACGCCCGTTCCCGGGCAGCAGGCGGCGCACGCGGTGGTCCAGCACTCCTCCACGCCGCTCGAGTAATCGAGCAGCGTGTCGTCGAGGTCGAGCAGGACGGCGGTGACCCGGCTCAGGTCCGCTCCACCATGTAGAGGTTCGGGAGCATGTTGAGGTAGATGTTGCCTTCGACCACCATCTCGCCCTGCTTGTTCCGCTCGATCCCGCGCACCCACGGCTTGGCGGCGGCATAGCGAACCACCCACGCCACCGGCACGTAGCCGACGTCGGTCTGCATGATCTCCTCGGCCCTGGCGTAGTGCGCCAGCCGCGCCTTCGTGTCCCGCGTGTCGCGCCCGGCCTCGAGCTCCCGATCGAAGTCGGCGTTCGTCCACGCCTGGCGCCGGCCGGTCGTCTTCTTGCCGTAGAAGGTGTCGAAGTACTCGTTGTGCGGGTCGGGGTAGTCCATGAACCAGCGGATCCACACGAACTGCAGATCCTGCTTCCAGAGCCGCTCGCGGAACACCCGCGGCTCGAGCACCTCGAGCTCGGTCTTCATGTTGAGGTTCTCGAGCAATACGGCCTGGACGGCCTCGGCCAGCGGCTTGGCGCCGAGCGCCTCGTCGCGCATGGACAGCACGATCTTGGGCCAGTTCTTGCCGCCCTCGAAGGGCGTGCCCTTGAGCATCGACATCGCGAGCTTCGGGTCGAACTTCTGGAGCCCGCGGATCTTCGGATCGTCGAGCGCGCCGGGAAACCCGGGCGGGATCATCGAGTGCGCGGGCAGGGCGAAGCCCTGCGCGACCTTGATCACGTTCTCGCGGTCGATCGCGTGGGCGACCGCCTTGCGCACCTTGAGATTGTCGAAGGGCGGCTTCGTCACCTGCGGCAAGAGGTACCACGTGCCCGGGAACGGATAGCGGAACACCTGGCGCGCCGTCCGCTGGTCGCCCTGCAGGCGCTTGAGGTCCGCCACCTGCAGCGAGGTGAGATCGATCTCGTTGTTGTCGTAGGGCAGCGCGCCGGCGGCGACGCCGATGATGGGGATGATCACCTTGTCGAGGGTGACGTCCTTGGCGCCGAAGAAGTGCTTGTTCTTTCGGAGCACCATCTGCTTGTTGTGGTCCCACGCCTCCAGCGTGAACGGCCCGTTGCAGACGATGTTGGCGGCCTCCGTCCACTTGTCGCCGTACTTCTCCACCGAGGCCCGGTGCGCGGGCAGGGCGGCGAGATAGGCGGCGAGCACCGGGAAGTAGCCGCGCGGGCCCTCCAGCGTGACCTCCAGCGTCCAGTCGTTCCTGGCCTTGACGCCGACCTCGTTCGGGTCCGTGATCTGCTTCTTGTTGAAGGCCTCGCCGTTCTTGATGTCGTAGAGGAACGACGCGTACGGCGCAGCGGTGGCGGGGTCGAGCTGGCGCTTCCACGACCACTCGAAGTCGCGCGCCGTCACCGGCCCGCCGTCGGACCATCGCGAGTCCTTGCGCATCGTGAACGTCCACACCGAGCCGTCGGTGTTGCTGGTGACCTTCTCGGCCATGTAGGGCACGGCCTGGAAGTCGGCGTTGAACTTCATGAGCCCCGCGAAGAGCGTCACCGCGCCGTTGCAGTAGAGGTCCTTGTTGAAGTCCTGGCTGGCCGGCTCGTACTGATACCAGCCGCCGCCGCCGTAACGGAAGGTCTGGTCCTTGGCGAGCTTTTCGCCGGGAGCGAGCTTGGGCGCCGCGGACACCGGCCGCGCGTTGAAGCCCTCGGCGCTCATGGCCGCGAGGCCAGCGGCGACGAGGAGAAAGTCGCGGCGGCCTACGCCGACGGAGCCCAGGCGCTCGGCGAGCAGGTCCAGCTGCTGATCGGTGATCGGGGCAGTCGCCATGGGAGTCCTCCTTTTAGATGCTCGCCTCGGACGGCGGGGCCCGCAGCCCCGCGACGTCCTGCGGCTCGCCACATCAATTCTGCCGTGGGTCGAAGGCGTCGCGGACACCGTCGCCGAGGAATGTGAAGGCCAGCATCGTCACGGCGATGGCGATGGACGGGAACACGCAGAGGTGCCAGTACGTGCGCAGGTATTGCTGGCCCTCGCCGACCATCTGGCCCCAGGACGGCGTCGGCGGGTTGATGCCGACACCGATGAACGAGAGCGCGGCCTCCGTGAAGATCGCTTCGGGGATGCCGAACGTGACCGCGACGATGATGGGGGTCATCGCGTTGGGCAGCAGATGACGGCCGAGGATCCTCCATCCGCCTGCGCCCAGCGCCCGCGCCCCGCCCACGAAGTCCTTCTCCTTGATGGCCAGCATCTGCGCGCGCGTCTGGCGGGCGATGAAGACCCACCCGGTCAGCCCGATGGCGATGAAGATGTTCACGAGCCCCGCGCCCAGCATCGACATCAGCAGGATCACGAACAGCAGGCGGGGGAACGCGTACATGACGTCGATCAACCGCGTGAGCACGAGATCCAGGCGCCCGCCCACGAACCCCGAGAGCGCCCCGATCGGCACGCCGATCAGCACGACGATGGCCTGCGCTCCCAGGCCCACGATCATCGAGATGCGCGCCCCGTAGATCATCCGCGACAGCAGGTCGCGCCCGAGCTGGTCCGTGCCGAGCCAGTGCTGCCCGGACGGCGGCTCGTTCAGACGTCCGAAGTTCGTCTTCGTGTACGAGTACGGCGCCAGCACGTCCGCGAAGATGGCCGTGAAGCACATCAGGCTCACCACGACGAGCCCCAGCATGGCCAGTCGGTTCCGTACCAACCTCCGAAATGCATCCCTGGTGAGACTCGTCCCCCGGGTCGCATTCAGGCCTTCCGAGCGCGGGCTTTGCCCGCGCAATCCTTCCTCGGGGGAGGCAGGAAGGAGCGAGCCCTCAGGCTCGCGACGACCGTCGGAAGGGGGGCGAAGCCCCCCTCCGAGGCTAGTACCGAATACGGGGGTCGAGGATGCCATAGAGGAGATCGACCACGAGGTTCATGAGGGCCAGGAAGGCGCCGTAGACGAGGATGACGGTCATGATCATCGGGTAATCGCGCCCCGTCATCGACTCGACGAAGAAGCGGCCCATGCCCGGGATGCGGAAGATCGACTCCACGAAGAACGAGCCCGTGCCGATGGCGGCGAACATCGGTCCCAGCAGGGTCACCACGGGGATGAGCGCGTTCTTCAGCGCGTGCTTGAAGATCACCGGCGCCTCGGCGAGTCCCTTGGCCCGCGCGGTCAACGTGTAGTCGGCGCGGATCACCTCGAGCATGCTGGCGCGCGTGTAACGGGCCACGATGCCCATGGGCGCGAGCGCGAGCGTGAGCGTCGGCAGGACCCACGTGCGAACGGAGTCCGAGTCCCAGCCGCCGGTCGGAAAGAGCGGCACCGCGAGGGAGAACAGCACGATGAGGAACACGGCCAGCACGAAGTTCGGGACGGCCACCCCGAAGGTCGCCAGCGTCACCGAGACGTAGTCCCAGCCGCGGTTCTGGTGGACGGCGGCCAGGATCCCCAGCGCGAGCCCGCCCACGGTGGCGACGACGAAGGCCATCGTGCCGAGGAACAGCGAGACCGGGAACGCGCCGCGGAGGATCTCGGTCACGCTCCGCGTCTTGTAGACGAACGAGTTGCCGAGGTCGCCGCGCAGCGCATTGCGGAGGAAGACCAGGAACTGCTCGGGCAGCGGGCGGTCCAGGCCGTAGTGGGCGGCCAGGTTCTTCTGGGCCTCCGGCGAGAGCGGGTTGGCGCCCTCGGCCACCGGATCGAGGGGGCTGCCCGGCGTGGCGTGCATCACGAGGAAGGTGACGAGCGCCATGGCGAGCAGGGTCGGCACGAGCCACAGGAGCCGGGCGACGACGTAGCTCAGCACGGAAACGCCGGCGCGGCGTGGCGTCGGGTCGGCGCCACGTCGGTCACGGCCGGCGCGCGGCTGGCGGACATGACGCCCATCATAATAAACTCCGCCCGCCGATGGCGCGCTACGCCGTGCGCAAGCTCGTCCACACCGCGTTCGTGGCCTTCGGCGTGGTCTCGCTGGTCTTCGTCGCGCTCCGCATGTCCGGCGATCCGGCGGCCACGATGCTGCCCGGCGACGCGTCGATCGACGAGCTCGTCGCGCTCCGCAAGGTCCTCGGGCTCGATCAGTCGCTCGGCGTGCAGTACGCGCGCTTCCTCGGTGACGCCCTGCGGGGCGACTTCGGCACCAGCTTTCGTCATCAGCAGCCGGCGCTGGGGCTCGTGCTGGAGCGGCTGCCCGCCACGCTGGAGCTCGCGTTCGCGGCGCTGCTTCTCGCCGTCGTGGTCGCGCTGCCGCTCGGCATCCTCGCCGCCCTGCATCGGGGGCGCGCGCTCGACGTCCTCGCCATGGGGCTCGCCGTCGTCGGCCAGGCGACGCCGTACTTCTGGATGGGCCTCATGCTCATCCTGATCGTGGCCGTGGAGCTCGCCTGGCTGCCGACGTCAGGGCGCGGCGGCCTGGCCTTCCTCGTGCTGCCCGCCATCACCCTCGGCACCCACTTCGCCGCCGTGCTCGCCCGTCTCACGCGCACCACCATGCTCGAGACGCTGACCCAGAACTACGTCACCACGGCACGGGCCAAGGGGCTCGGCGAGGGCAGAGTCATCCTCGCCCACGCGCTGAAGAACGCCGCGGTGCCCGTGGTCACGCTGATCGGCCTGCAGTTCGGCACGCTGCTCGGCGGAGCGGTGGTGACCGAGACGATCTTCGCGTGGCCCGGCGTGGGACGGCTCGCCGTCCAGTCGATCTTCGCGCGCGATTATCCCGTCGTCCAGGCCAGCGTGTTCGTCCTCGCGCTCACGTTCGTGGCGATCAACCTGCTGGTCGACCTCCTCTATGGCGTCCTGGACCCGCGGATCCGCGATGAGTAGACGGCTGGGCTGGCCGCTCCTGCTGCCCGCGGCGCTCGTGCTCGCGGCCGTGCTCGCCGCGATCCTCGCGCCGTGGATCTCTCCGGCGTCGCCGACCACCGGCGAGCTCGGCGCCCGCCTCAAGCCGCCGGTGTGGCAAGCCGGCGGCAGCGTCCAGCGCCTGCTCGGCTCCGACCTGCTCGGGCGCGACGTGCTGAGCCGGCTCCTGTGGGGCGCCCGGATCTCGCTCTCGATCGCGCTGGCCGCGACGATCCTCGGCGCCGTGGTCGGCTCGACGGTCGGCCTCGTCGCCGGCTACTACCGCGGCCTAGCGGACGGCGCATTGACCAAGCTCATCGACGTCCAGCTCGGGTTTCCGTTCGTCCTGCTGGCGATCTCCGTGATCGCGGTGGCGGGGCCGGGCATCGGCGTGCTCGTCGTCGTGCTGGCCGTGGGCAGCTGGGTCGGCCACGCGCGCATCGTCCGCGGCCTGGCGCTCAGCTTGCGGGAGCGCGACTACGTCCACGCGGCGCGGGCCGTGGGCGCTGGCAACGCGCGGATCCTGCTCCGCCACCTGCTGCCCGAGGTGCTGTCGGTGATCCTGATTCTCGCGACCTTCGACGTCGGTCGGATTATCATTCTCGAATCCACGCTGAGCTTTCTCGGCCTGGGCGTGCAGCCACCGACGCCGAGCTGGGGCTCGGATCTCCGGGACGCGGCCATCTACATCCGTCGGGCGTGGTGGACGGCGGCCTTCCCGGGGCTCGCGATCATGGTCGTGGTGCTCGGAGTGAACCTGCTCGGCGACGCGCTCCGCGACGCCTTCGATCCGCGAACCGTCGCCTCGCGTTCTTCGTAGGGCCCTGCCCTACAGGGGTGAACGATGCGTAACGTACGGCTGATCGTTCTGGCGGTCGTTGTCGTCTTCGTGGCGATGGTTGCGACGGACGTGAGCGGGCCCGCGGCGCAGAGCCGCGGCGCCACGATCACGATCTCCCAGCCCGCCGACGCGACCACGATGGACCCGGGCCGGAGCACGCAAGTGCTGACCGTCAACTACTTCGCCAACGTCTACGACACGCTCACGCGCTGGGATGCGTCGCTGAAGCTCCAGCCGGGTCTCGCCGTCGCCTGGAAGAACGTCAACGAGACGACGTGGGAGGTCACGCTGCGCTCGGGCGTCAAGTTCCACGACGGCAGCCCGCTCACCGCCGAGGACGTCAAGGCGGTCTACGATCGCAACCTGGTGCCGGGCAAGACCGTCGTGCAGGCGGGCTTCGCGACGATCGAGGCCGTGCAGGTCGTCAACCCGACCACGATCCGCCTCGTCACCAAGAAGCCCGATCCGCTCATCCCCGTGCGCATGGCGCAGATGGGCGGCTACATCTATCCCGGGCGCCTGGCCACCGATGAGGGCGTCAAGGAGCTCGCGCGCAAGCCCATCGGGACCGGCGCGTATCGCTTCGTGTCCTGGACCAAGGACGACCAGCTCGTGATGGACGCCAACCGCGAGTGGTGGGGCTGGGGCGGCAAGGCGCCCGCCGTCGAGCGCGTGTCCTGGAAGCCCATCCCCGACGACTTCGCGCGCCTGTCCGCGCTCCAGCGCGGGGAGGTCGACGTGATCACCAATGTCCCGCCCGACGAGATGAAGATCGTGCGGACGCTGACAACGCCGGCCACCCGGATCGCGAACTTCCTGATGAACAGCACGCAGCCCCCGCTGTCCGACAAGCGCGTGCGCCAAGCGCTGCACTACGCGATGGACGTCCCCTCGATCGTGAAGAATCTCTACGCGGGGCAGGGCAAGCCGATGAGCGGCGGGCTCGCCGACAGCGATTTCGGATACAACCCGGACCTCAAGCCGTATCCGTACGACCCGGCCAGGGCGAAGCGGCTGCTGGCCGAGGCGGGCTACGCGGGCGGTATCGACGTCACGCTCTACGCCGGCAGCGGCACCATGGTCAACGACAAGCAGCTGCTCGAGGCGATCGCCGACATGTGGTCGCAGGCCGGCATCCGGACCAAGATCACGATGATGGAGATGGCCCAGCGGCAGAAGATGAACAACGAGCGCGCGGTTCCGCCCAACGGGCTCATGCTCGGCAACCCGCAGTCGACCCTGCTCGACGCCGACGGCAGTCTCTGGCGCCTGTTTCATCCCAATGGGTTCAGCGGGAAGTACTGGGTGGGCAGCCAGCCCGGCCACCGATTCCACGATCTCATGGAGGGCGCCCGCTACACGCTCGACCAGAAGAAGCGCAAGGAGCTCTACACGGAGGCGACGCGGCTGATCCACGAAGAAAAGCCGTGGCTCGAGCTGTTCCAGGAGGTCATCATCTACGGCGTGTCCAAGCGGATGAGCTTCAAGCCGCGGCCGGACTACCGGCTGATCGTCGCCGAGATGACGGTGAGCCCGCGGTGACCGCCCGTCAGTGCACGGAGAGCGCGGGGCTCGTGGTGAGCCGGGTATATCCGTTGCTGGACAGCAGCCTCAGCTCGTAGGTCCCTGCCGGCACGCTGCCCGGAATGGGAAACGCGCATGATCCTGCCATCGCCGCCGCGCCCGGCGTCTTCGAGCAGCTGACGTAGATCCACGCCAGATACGCCGTGTCCGCCGCGCCCGGAGCGTAGAGCCCGATCCAGTCCGTGGTCGTCGGGCTCGCGATCCCGGCCCAGGTCGCGGTGACGCTGCCGCCCGCGGCCACGCTCGTCGGGCTCACGCCGAGGCTCGGGCCCGCCGTCACCGAGAGCGCGGAGCTCGTGGCGAGTCTGGTGTAGCCGTTGCTGGAGAGCAGCCGCAGCTCGTAGCCGCCCGGGGCCAGCGTTCCCGGGACGGGGAAGCTGCACGATCCCGCCGCAATCGCCGCGCCCGCCGTCTTCGAGCAGCTCACGTACATCCACGCGAGATACGCCGTGTCTGCCGCGCCGGGCGTATAGAGTCCGATCCAGTCCGTGGCGGTCGGGCTCGCGATCCCGCTCCACGTCGCGGTGACGCTGCCGCCCGGCGTGACGCTCGTCGGGCTCACACCGAGGTTCGGGCCAACCGTCACCGTCAGCGCGTTGCTGATGGCGAGCCTGGTGTAGCCGTTGCTCGCGAACAGCCGCAGCTGGTAGCCGCCCGCGGCCAGGGTGCTCGGGATCGCGAACGCGCACGATCCGGCCGCCGCCGCCACGCCCGGCGTCTTCGCGCAGCTCACGTAGATCCACGCGAGGTAGGCCGGGTCCGCCGCGCCGGGCGCATAGAGCCCGATCCAGTCCGTGGCGGTCGGGCTCGCGATCCCGTTCCACGTCGCCGTGACCGTTGCCCCCGAGGTCGTCGTGCCGGGGCTCACGCTGAGCGCCGGCGCGCCGGGCGGCGGCATGACGACGAGGCTGAAGGTTGTCGTTCGTCCGAGCGGAGCGCCCGTCACGACGACCGGGAACGTCCCGATCGGGGTCGACGCCGCGGTCGAGATCGTCAGCGTGCTCGAGCACGTCGGGGCGCACGCGGCGGCGCTGAATCCGGCCGTGGCCCCGGTCGGCAAGCCCGAAGCCGAGAAGGACACGCTCTGAGATGACCCGGCGGTGAGCGTCGCCGTGATGCCGGTGGTCCCGGAGCCGCCCCGCGTGACCGTGACGCCTCCCGTGTGGCTCAACGCGTAGTCGAACGCGGGCGGCGGCGGCGCGGTCGCGCTCAGCGCGAGGACCGTGACGGAGTAGGCGGGGACCGCGAAGACGAACGTCGATCCCGCGCCGGTGGCGCCGCTCGACGCCACGTCCGCCGAGCCGATGCCGGTGCGCGCGGCGTCGTCCTGGGCGGGTCCGTAGGAGTAGACCGTGAATGCGCCGGCGGGCGAGTAGCCGCTCACCGCGATGCTCGCGTTCAGCGCCGTCGAGGGGCTCTTGTTGATCACGAGCAGCGTCAGCGCGCCGTCGGCACGGCGTGCCGCATAGGCGGATAGCTGGCCGTAGTCGCTGACGGCGGAGACCAGACGGTCGCCCGGCCGGGCGAAGTACTGAAGGAGCTTGGCGACGTAGAAGGTGGGATACCGGTCGGCGGGATCGGACGGGTCGGCGTCGTTCACGATCCCGTAATCGCCGTAGAGCCGCCAGCCGTAGAGGGAGTCGGAGTTGTTGTTCCCGGTCTCCGGCGCGTTGCGGAGGTCCCACCACAGCACGCCGTTGAATTCGGTGGTCATCGCGGTGCCGATGCTGTCGGCCAGGAAGAGCCCGTTGACGAGGCTGGTCGTCTGCTTGCCGGGGCTCGTGAAGACGGAGTTGTTCTCGGTGGCGACCAGCTCGACGCTCGCGGCGGCGGCGCCGAGGTAGTCGTTCAGCTGCCGGCGCAGGTCAGCGGCGTCGGCGGCCCAGCTGATCGAGGAGGCGAGCAGGCCCACGTCGCTCTCCGCGCCCGGCGCCTGCGGGTAGCGGTGGTGGACGAGGAAGTCCGGCGTGACGCCGAGGGTTCGGAGCGTCGCCAGCATCACGGGCGTCCAGCCGCTGTGCGTCGCGCCCGTGCGCGGGTTCGTGACCGCCTGGTCCGTGTAGTTCGCGTAGCTGTCCTCGCCAGTGACCGCGACCGCGCCGATCCTGATCGTCGGATCGACGGCCTTCATCCGCGTGTAGTAGTCCTTGAACCGGGTCGCGTACGTCACCGGGTCGTGGGGGCGCGTGTTCACGTCGGTCTCCCACGGCCCGTAGCACTCGTTGCCGATCTCCCAGTACCTGACGCCGTAGCCGCGGGTCACGTTGGCGTAGCGCACCCACTCCGCGGCCTCGGCGGGTGTGCCGGAGCCGTAGTTCACCGTGATGACCGTCTCGGCGCCGGTGGCGCCGGCCACGTGGGCGAAGTCGTCGAACGAGGTCTCCCATTGCCAGGTGCTGCTGCCCGTCGTGTTCGACTGCCAGTGGTAGTCGTTGGAGAGGGATCCGCCGGGAAAGCGCAGCGTGCGATTGCCCATCTCGGTCAGCAGCGAGATCGTCGTCGGCGTGTCGAAGACCGCGTCCCAGATCGCGGCGTTCAGCCCGAAGTGTCGGGCGTCGACCGTGCGTAGGATTTGGCCCGCGTCGACGGTCACGTTGACGACGGCCGGCGGCGCTGCCGCGGTCAGACTGGCGTCGTCCACGTAGAACGGCGGCTTCGTCGTGCCGCTGCGGTCCTGGATCCAGAAGCCGTCCATGTTCGGCTTGGCGGCGACGCCGAGCGCGGCCAGCGGGATCGTGACCTTCTGCCAGGTGTTCGCGGCGAGCGCCGGCAGCGGAACGGCGGCCTGAGCCGTGCCGCCGAGGAGCGCCTGCACCTGGAGGAGCTGACCGCCGACGGATCCGCCGTGGATCCAGAAGACCAGCTCGTCGTACCCGTCGGTCGCGAACGCCGCGTGGTGCAGGTAGAGCGCTTGCCACGCGGCGGCGCTCACGCCGATTGAGCGAGCGCCGGCGTGGACGGGGGAGGTCGCGGCCACGTCGACGGTGGCCCAGCTCCAGTTCTGCCAGCCGCCGACCAGCGTGTCGGCGTAGATCGGCTGGCCCGTCTGGGCCCACGCCGGCCAGGCGCACGTGAGCGCGCACGCGACGAAGCAGACCTGCATCAGCAGAGGCAGCCGCAGGACGCCCCGGCGCATTCCGGCTATCATGCCAGGAAACGGCGGTAGAGTGAGAGCATGAAGTCACTTGCGGTCGCGACCGCTCGCCTCGTGCTCGCCGCTTGCTTCGCCGTCGCCGTGCTGGCCGACGTGGCGAGCGCGCAGTCGCTCGACGAGGTGATCCGCGGGCTCGAGACGGCGTACGGCCGCATGACCGACCTGCGCGCGGAGTTCTCGCAGTCGAGCTTCAACAAGAGCCTGAACCAGACCATCCCCGCCCAGGGCGTGGTGTCGCTCAAGCGCGGCGGCAAGCTCCGCTGGGAGTACAGCGAGCCCACGAAGCAGGAGATCGTCTCCGACGGCAAGACGCTGTGGGTCTACACGCCCACGCTCAACCAGGTGAACGTCGGTCCCGCGCCGGAGGCGCTGGCCGGCCCCGCGGGCAGCTTCCTGGCCGGCCTCGGCAAGCTGCGCGAGCACTTCAACGTGCGCTTCCTCAACCCCGCGCAGCCGCGGGACGCCGAGGGCAACGTGGTGCTCGATCTCGCGCCCAAGCAGCCGCTGCCCACCCTGTCGCGCCTCGTCCTGGCGCTCGAGCCCAGCCGGTGGGAGCTGCGGAAGGCGGTGGTCTACGATCAGTTCGAGAACACGGTGACGATGCGCTTCACGAAGCTCGTCGTGAACGGCGGGCTGCCCGATCGCCTGTTCACGTTCGTGCCGCCGCCGGGCGTCGCCACCGTCCCCCTCAAGTAGGAGGCAGGCGCCATGGCCGCGGAAAACTCCTTCGACATCGTATGCAAGGTCGACATGCAGGAGGTCACGAACGCGCTCGATCAGGCGCGGCGCGAGATCGACACCCGCTACGACCTCAAGGGCTCGAAGAACGAGGTGAAGCTCGAGAAGACCGACATCACGCTCACCGTGGCCGACGAGATGAAGCTCAAGGCCGTCGTGGACATCCTGCAGTCCAAGCTCCACAAGCGCGGCATCCCGCTCAAGGCCCTCGACTACGGCAAGGTGGAGGAGGCCTCCGGCGGCGCGCTCCGGCAGAAGATCGCCATCCAGCAGGGGATCCCCATCGAGAAGGCCAGGGAGATCGTCCGCCTCATCAAGGACAGCAAGATCAAGGTCCAGGCCTCGATCCAGGAAGACCAGGTGCGCGTGTCCGGCAAGAACCGCGACGATCTCCAGAAGATCATCGCGATGGTCAAGGACAAGGACCTGGGTATCGCGCTGCAGTTCACGAACTACCGCAGCACGTAGCCCGGCCCGTTGCACCTGTTCGGCGTCGACGGCTGCCGCGGCGGCTGGGTCATCGCCGGCTCCGACGACTCGCTCTCGCGGCTGACCTTCACCGTCGTCGACGATCTCGCTGACCTCTTCGCGCGCGTGGACGCCGGCAGCGTCGGCATCGCCATCGACATCCCGATCGGGCTCAAGGACGACGGCCCGCGCGCCTGCGATCTCGCCGCGCGCCGGCTCCTCGGCCGCCCGCGCGGCTCCAGCGTGTTCCCCGCACCATGTCGGGGCGCGCTGACGGCGACGACCTACCGCCGCGCCTGTGCCGCCAGCCGACGGGCTCTCGGCGTCGCGCTGTCGATCGAGTGCTTCAACATCGTGCCGAAGATCCGCGAGGTCGACCGGCTGATGACGCCTGCGCGGCAGGCGTTCGTCCGCGAGGTCCATCCCGAGCTGGTCTTCGCGCTGCTCGCGGGCGGGGGGCGCGGGCTCGCGCCCCCCAAGCGGACGGCCGAAGGCGAGCGGCTCCGTCGGCGGTTGCTCCGCCGCGTGGCGCCGCGCTTCGATCCCGCCGCGGTCCGGCGCCGCCTGGGGCCCTCCCGCGTGGCCCGGGACGACATCGTCGACGCCGTGGCGTGCCTCGTCGCGGCCCGCCGCATCCATCGCGGCGAGGCGCGCGTGCTGCCGGAGGGGACCGTCCCGCGCGACGCGCGCGGGCTCCGGATGGAGATCATCGCGTGAGGGACGGCGGACGGCCCGAGTACGAAAAGCGCATCAACGGCGTCATCGATCACATCCACGGGCATCTCGGCGAGGAGCTGTCGCTCACCGAGCTGGCGCGCATCGCGGCGTTCTCGCCGTATCACTTCCATCGCGTCTTCAGGGCGATCACGGGCGAGACGCTCTTCGGGTTCATCCACCGGACACGGATCGAGCGCGCGGCGGGCGCGCTGGTGCTCCGTCCACGCGCGAGCGTCCTCGAAATCGCGCTCGACCATGGCTTCTCGTCCGCCGCGGTCTTCGCCCGGGCCTTTCGGGCCCGCTTCGACATGAGCGCGACCGAGTGGCGCGCGGGCGGCGCGGAGCGCTGGCGCCGCCGCAACGCGGGTCAACAAGTTCGCAAGCGAGGCAAAGCGCGACCGGGCCGGCGGCGGAATACTCCTCGGAAAGGCACCGAGGAGGGACCGATGAACGTACAGGTCCGGACGCTGCCGTCGTTTCACGTGGCGTATATGCGCTATGTCGGGCCGTTCGGAGCGCAGGGGATCCCCGAGCTGTGGGAGAAGCTGCGCGACTGGATGAAGCGACGCGATCTGCTGAACGCCGAGATCAAGCTCGGCGTGGCCCACGACGACCCCGACGTCACGGATCCCGCGAAGTGTCGCTACGACGCCTGCGTCGTGGTGCCCGCGGACTTCGCGCCCGACCGATGGGTCAACGTCGCGGACATCGCCGGAGGCAAGTACGCCGTCTCCGCGTTCACGGGAAGCGCCCACGACATCCGAGGCGCCTGGGATCGGCTCTACCGCTCGTGGCTACCGGACAGCGGGTACGAGCCGGATGACCGGCCGTGTCTCGAGCTCTACCGCGGCAACCCGATGGTGGACGCCAGGGCCGGCGTCTTTCGCTGCGAGCTGTGTGTTCCGGTGCGCCCCGTCTGACTTGGTATACTGATCTGCCCGTCATGAAGGTCCATCTCACCACCCTTGGCTGTCCGAAGAACCAGGTGGATTCCGAGCTGATGCTCGGGATGCTCACCGAGGCCGGCTTCCCCGTCGCCGAGCGCGCGGAGGACGCCGAGTGCCTCATCGTGAACACGTGCGCGTTCATCGACCGGGCGCGCGAGGAGTCGGTGAACACCATCCTCGAGCTGGCTCAGCTCAAGGAGCGCGGGCGCTGCCGGTCGCTGATCGTCACCGGATGTCTCGGCCAGCGCTACGGCGCCGAGCTGTTCCGCGAGCTGCCGGAGGTCGACGGCATCCTCGGCACCTCCGAGCTCCATCGCGTCGTCGACCTCGTGCGCCAGGCCGCGGGACGTCACGACTGGGCCACCTCCGCGCCGCCCGGTTATCTGTACGACGCGGCCACGCCGCGCCTGCTGACCTCGCGCGCGCCGTATGCTTACGTGAAGATCGCGGAAGGGTGCGACATGGGCTGCACCTTCTGCGCGATCCCGCAGTTCCGCGGACGGCACCGGAGCCGGCCGCTGGCCGACGTCGTGAAGGAAGTCGAAGGGCTCGCCGCGCGCGGTATCCAGGAGGCGATCCTCGTCTCGCAGGACACGCTGGCCTACGGGCGCGATCTGCCCGGAAACGGCGACATCGGCGATCTGCTCCTCGCGCTGGGCGACACGCGCATGCCGTGGATCCGCCCGATGTACCTGCATCCCGCCCACGTCAACGACAAGCTCCTCGCGAAGTGGTCGCGGGCCCGCATCGTGCCGTACGTCGATATACCGGTGCAGCACGCCGACGACGCCCTCCTGCGCGCCATGCGGCGTGCGGTGACGGCGCGCCGGATGAAGGAGATCGTGGCGGAGTTCCGCTCGGCGATCCCCGACGTCACCGTGCGGACCACGATCCTCGTGGGGTTTCCCGGCGAGTCGGAGGTGGCGTTCGAGCGGCTGCTGGAGTTCGTCGACGACGTGCGCTTCGATCGGCTCGGCGTGTTCACGTACTCGCCGGAGGACGGCACGCCCTCGCCGGCGTTCGCCGATCAGGTTCCCGCCGAGATCGCCGCCGAGCGGGCGGGCCGGGTGCAGGAGCACGCCGATCGCATCGCCTGGGAGCGTCAGCAGAAGCTGCTCGGGGCCATCCAGGACGTCCTCGTGGACGGGCCGAGCGAGGATCCTGCGTTCGCGTGGGAAGCCCGGACGGCGGGGCAGGCGCCGGAGATCGATGGTGTGGTGTATCTCCGCGATCGCTCGTTCGCGCCGGGCCGCTTCGCCCGCGTCCGCATCGCCGAGGTCGAGGGCTACGAGCTCATCGGCGAACGCGGGTAGGTCCTTCCTCGATCGTCTCGCTCTCGTGATCGCCACGGTCTTCGGCGCCGGCTACTCGCCGGTGGCGCCGGGGACGGTGGCGAGCGCCCTCACTGTCGTCCTCCTCTGGCTGGTCCCGTTCTCTCGCGGCGGGCTCGTCGTGTTCCTCGTGGCCGTCGTCGCCATCGGCACCTGGGCGGCGCACGTCGCCGAGCGTCAGCTCGGCGGCAAGGACCCCGGGGCGATCGTCATCGACGAGGTCGCTGGCATGACGCTGTCGGTGGTCGCGCTGCCCCTCACGCCGGCGGTGCTGCTGGGAGGCTTCGTGCTCTTCCGACTCTTCGACATCGTCAAGCCCCCGCCCGCCCACGCAAGTCAGCGCCTGCCCGGCGGCATCGGCGTGATGCTCGACGACGTGATCGCCGGCGTGTACGCGCTCGTCATCCTGGCAGCGAGCCGAGCCGTGCTCCGGTGGCCATGACGGGCCTGGTCGTGACCGTCGGCGTCGCCGCCGGCGGTGAGGAGCGTGACGTCGCGGCGATCGGGCGCGCGCTGATGGCGGCGGGGGTGACCGTCGCCGGTCGCTTCGCCGTGGAGGACGACGAGGCGGCGGTCGCCGAGGCGCTCGCGGCCGGCGCCGGCGTCACGGTCATCATCGCCGGCCCCGGCAGCTCGTCGGGCGACGTCGTCCGCCGCGCGGTGGCGCGGCTCGCGGGCGTTCGCCTCGTGCTCAACGAGCGCATGCTGGCCGCGCTCGAGGAGCGCTACCGGCGCCGCGACCGGCCCCTGCCGAGACGTGCCGAGCGCCTAGCGCTGCTGCCCCAGGGGGCGATGCCGTGGTTCTCGCCCGACACCGATCCCGCGTGGATGCTGGAGGCGTCCGATCGCGTCGTCGTCGTCCTGCCGCGCGGCGCCGACATCGCCGGCATCATCACGCGCCACCTGGCGCCGTTTCTCGCCTCCCGGTCGACGCCGGGACACGTCGTGCTCATGCGGACGCTCCGCACCGCGGGCGTGGCTCTCGGTGACGTCGAGGAGCGGCTGGCCGACTGGCTCGGACGGTCGGACGACACGGGCGCGACGACGGTCACGGTCGTGCCGGGAAGTCCCGGCGGCGATTTCGAGGTGTGGGTGCGCATCGTCGCGCGCGGCCCGGGAGCGGCGGAGAGCCTCGAGCGCGTCGAGCCGCAGATCGCGGAGGCACTGGGGGACGACTGCTACGGGCGTGACGACGAGACGCTCGAGCAGGTGATCGGTCGCCTGCTCCGCGAGCGCGGGCTGACCTTGTCGGTCGCCGAGTCGTGCACCGGCGGTCTGCTCGGCCATCGCCTCACGGAGGTCCCCGGCTCCTCGGCGTACTTCGAGCGCGGCGTGCTCGTCTACTCGAACCAGGCCAAGCAGGATCTGCTCGGCGTGCCGGAAGCGATCCTGAGAGCGCACGGCGCAGTCAGCGCGCCGTGTGCCGAGGCGATGGTCCGCGGAATCTGTGCTGCGAGCGGCAACCCGGTGGGCCTGGCGGTCACGGGCATCGCGGGGCCCGACGGCGGCACGCCGCAGAAGCCGGTCGGCACCGTCTTCATCGGCGTGGGCGTGGCGGAAGACGTGGAGGCACGGCGATTTCAGTTCTCGGGTGACCGTTCGTCGATCAAGTGGCAATCGACACAGATGGCACTCGATATGCTGCGGCGCAAGCTCCAGCGATGGTCGCCCGAATCTCCGAGCGTGCAGGCCTGACGCTCATCGTGATCGCCGCGCTGGCCGGCTGCGCGAGCAACGCGGCCTCCCTCGACTTGGGCATCGCGCTCTACCAGTCCGGTAACTACGTGGAAGCGCGGGAGGCGTTCGACACGGTCGTCCGTCTGCGCCCCGACTCCGTGGCCGCGTACGTCAATCGCGGCGCGGCCCGCGTGCAGACGGGCGATGTCACCGGCGCGCTGTCCGACTACACACGCGCGCTCGACCTGAACCCGCTGGATCCCGATATCTATTACAACCGCGGCAACGTCTTCATGCTCATGGGCATGCCGGCCGAGGCGATCGCGGACTACTCGCGCGCCGTCGAGCTCCGTCCCAGCGACGCCGCCGCGTACTTCAATCGCGGAACGGCCAGGGCGGAGGCGGGCGTCGGGGGCGCGCGCGCCGACTGGGCCTACGCCGCCTCGATCGAACCCGATCCCGCGGCCCGCACGCTGATGGCGATGAACACGCCGGCCGGCACGGTATCGGCGGGCAGCCCGGTTCCGCTCGGCTCGGAGACGATCTCGGCCTCGCCTCCGACGCTGTCCAGCAGTGACGTGCCGCCGGCCGCGGCCGCCGCGGCCATCGACGCCCGCACCCTCGCCACCCGCGGTGTCACGCGCGAGATCGACGGCGATCGCGCGGGTGCGCGCGCGGACCTGCAGGCCGCGGCCGCTCTCGAGACCGACCCGCTTCGCCGCGCCGCGATCGAGCGGCTCCTCCGCTTCCTGGACGCGCCCCGATAGCGCGGATCCGGAGCTTCGTCGCCGTCCTGCTCCCCGGGGGCCTGCGCGAACGGCTCGGGCGCGAGATCGACGGCTTGCGCCGGGACGCCGCCGGCGTGGCGTGGACGGCGGCCGACAACCTGCACATCACGCTGAAGTTCCTCGGCGCCGTCGACGACACGCGGCTCGCCGACATCGCCGCCGCGCTCGCGAAGGCAGCGGACCGGCGCGCGTTCGACGTCGAGGTCCGCGGCCTCGGCGCCTTTCCCACACCGACACGGCCGCGCGTCATCTGGGCCGGCACCGCGGAGGCTCCTGCCTTCGCCGCGCTCGCCGCCGCCGTCGAGGGCGCTCTCGGCGGTCTCGGCTTTCCGGCGGAGGAGCGGAGCTTCGCGCCGCACGTCACGCTCGGTCGCGTGCGCGAGCCGCGTCGCGACCCGGCGCTGGCCACGGCCCTCGCCGCCGCGGAAAGGCGGCCGTTCGGCACGCTGCGGGTCGACCGCTTGTCACTGATGCGCAGCGAGCTGTCACGGCACGGCGCCCGGTACACCGAGCTCGACGCCTGCCGGCTGCTCGACGCCTGACCGTCGCTGTCTGATCCTCGAGACATTGACGCCCGCTGGCGCGGGCTCCTAGAATGCTCGCAGCCTATTGGTCACGAAGGCGAGCGCGGTTCACGGTCGGTGGATCGCACGGAGGGAGACGCGCATGGCAGAGGCGAAGAACGATCGCAAGCAGGCTCTGGATCTCGCGCTCTCCCAGATCGAGCGGCAGTTCGGCAAGGGCGCCGTCATGCGGCTGGGCGCGCGCGGCCCGCTCGAGGAGATCGCCGTCATCCCCACGGGCGCGATGTCGCTCGATGCGGCGCTCGGTGTCGGTGGGCTGCCGCGGGGCCGCGTGACCGAGATCTACGGACCGGAGTCCTCGGGCAAGACGACGCTGGCGCTGCACG
>Ga0075425_100002549_pt1 | contig 18279 bp, 15 predicted proteins | sample SoiMethybrSBSTD4_FD_75300 | JGI IMG/M metagenome (GOLD analysis project Ga0075425, IMG submission 75300) | Bulk soil microbial communities from a Populus tree surrounding site in Tennessee, USA - Soil MetaG P. TD hybrid SBSTD4 | ecosystem: Environmental > Terrestrial > Soil > Tree plantation... | reverse complement strand
CAGGCCGCACGCACTAAACTGTTCGTTCCTCCGTAGTTAGGAAGCTGCTGGCGCTCTACCACTAAAGTCCTGATCACTGCGACCACGCCGTGCGCTGCGTGTAAGAAGTCCACAATGCTTTGCTTGTGGTTCTCGTACACATTTTCGCCGTGTTTGACCAGGCGGGCGTGTTCCAGCCGCCTCGGTCACGATTCCGCTGCCGCGAACAGCGGGTCCCCGAAATCCATGCAGCCTTACCGGCAAGCGAGCTCGATGCGCTTGTCGCCCCCATTGCGCTCTATCATGATGCGCTCCTCGCGCAGGTTCTGGGAGCCGCAACCTATCCCGCCAGGTGGTTGCCGCGGAGCAGTATGTCAAGGTCAACCGTGGCATCTGCTGCTCCAAGCGCGCAGTTGTGCTCTAAATAAGAGGCAGGACGATGGACACCGGCAACGAACAGATGAATAGAAACCGTGATGCAGTCACGCACCGGCGCCCCGCTCGCCCCGCTCGACGTACGGCGCTGAGCTTTCTCTTCGCAGCGCCACTCGCACTCGCTGGCCGGGTGCTTAGCGAACCCAATGCGACTCAATCAACGGCGCTCACCAAGGAAGCGCGCGACCGGCTCTCGCCGGATGACGTTCTCGAGATGTTGAAACGCGGAAATGAGCGGTTTCGCACCGGCAAGATACAGGCGCACGACTATCTTGCGCAAAAGCGTACGACCGCTGGCGGTCAGTACCCGGCGGCCGCAATACTCAGTTGCATCGACTCCCGCGCCCCTGGCGAGATCATTCTCGACACTGGGATTGGCGATACCTTCAACGCCCGCATCGCCGGGAATATTGCTAACGACGATCTGATCGGGAGCCTTGAGTTCGCGTGCGCGGCCGCCGGAGCGAAGGTACTGCTCGTCATGGGTCACACGGCGTGCGGAGCGGTAAAGGGCGCGATCGATAATGTCGAACTGGGTCACCTCACCGGTTTGTTGGATAAGATCAAGCCGGCCATCCCCGCCACGACATTCACCGGTGAGCGGACCAGTAAGAACGCCGCCTTCGTGGATGCCGTAGCAATGACCAATGTCCGCCGAACGGTGGAAGATCTGCGGGCTCGTAGCAGCCTGCTGGCCGGATTGGAGAAGGACGGAAAGCTGAAGGTTGTCCCCTCGATGTATCACCTCGTCGGCGGACGGGTAGAGTTCTTGACGTGACAGTAGGGAGAGTTGGCATCTCCTCTACCCATGCTTGTGTGACTCCTTCTGCTCCTTCCTTCCATTCCCTTCCGTCGCACACTCACGCCTCTTCCTTAACCTTCGTGAGGCTCTCCAGGCGTACGAGAACAGCGAGTTCAACAATTTGAAATCACATCCGCTGCAGGCTTGCTAATTGAGCAGACGGGCACCGGGAGCAGCGTCTGATGCAGTACGCAGTGGGCAGGGAAATCCAATCGTCGAAATAAACGTTCTGAATACGAGGAAGCCAAATGTCAGACGAAAAAATCGAGCGCAGCATTCTGCCGATTCCCGATCGTCAGCACGTCGGTCTGGTCACGTACGATGCCAAGGATCCGAATACGAAGTATCCGCCGATCGAATCATTGCGTCCGCCCGAAGGGGCACCGAATGTCCTCGTCATCCTCCTCGATGATGTCGGTTTTGCCGCCTCCAGCGCTTTCGGCGGTCCCTGTCATACGCCGAACTTCGAGAAGCTGGCTGCTGGAGGGCTTAAGTACAACCGCTTCCACACCACCGCGCTTTGCTCGCCCACTCGGCAGGCACTGCTGACCGGTCGAAACCATCACTCCGTTGGCATGGGAGGCGTCACAGAGATCGCCACCTCTGCGCCCGGCTATAGCTCGATCCGGCCGAAGAATAAGGCGCCGCTCGCCTTGACTTTGCAGCTCAACGGCTACTCGACCGCGCAGTTCGGCAAGTGCCACGAGGTCCCGGTGTGGGAGACGAGCCCAATGGGCCCTTTCTATGCCTGGCCGACCGGCGGCGGCGGGTTTGAGTATTTCTATGGTTTTATAGGCGGCGAGACTAACCAGTGGGATCCCGCGATCTACGAGGGGACCACGCCGATCGAACCGCCCAAGACGCCCGAAGAGGGCTACCACTTTACCGACGACATGACTGACAAGGCGATCGCGTGGGTTAGGCAGCAGAAGGCACTGATGGGGGACAAGCCCTTCTTCATCTATTACGCACCCGGGGCGTGCCACGCGCCGCACCATGTACCGAAGGAGTGGGCGGACAAGTACAAGGGCAAGTTCGATCAGGGGTGGGACAAACTGCGCGAGGAGGTCCTTGCTCGTCAGAAGAGGCTGGGGGTCGTCCCGCAGAATGCCGAATTGACCCAGCGACCCAAGGAGATTCAGGCCTGGGAAGAAGTCGATCCCAAGATGAAGCCGGTGCTCGCGCGCCAGATGGAAGTTTACGCGGGGTTCATGGAGCACACCGACCATCATGTCGGACGGCTCTTGGAGGCACTCAAGGATCTCGGTGTGCTCGATGACACTTTGATTTTCGCGATCATCGGTGACAATGGCGCCTCCGCCGAAGGGACGCCGAACGGCACGTTCAATGAGATGCTGACGCTCAACGGCGTCATGGGGGTTGAGACCCCCGAGTTCCTGATGGAGCGGATCGACAAGTTCGGTAGCCCAGAGTCCTATAACCATTACGCCGTGGGCTGGGCGCACGCCATGGACGCACCCTATCAATGGACCAAGCAGGTCGCATCCCATTGGGGCGGCACGCGTAACGGCACGATCGTCCACTGGCCGGAGGGGATCAAGGCCAAAGGCGAGATCCGCTCGCAGTTCTGCCACGTAATCGATATTGCGCCGACGGTGTTGGAAGCGGCTGGCATTCCCGCGCCGACGATGGTCAACAGCGTGCAACAGGCGCCGCTGGAAGGTGTCAGCATGGTGTACTCCTTCGAGGATGCCAAGGCTCCTGAGCGGCATGATCTGCAGTATTTCGAGATGTTCTGCAACCGGGGTATCTATCACAAAGGCTGGAGCGCTGTGACCCGTCACTCAACACCCTGGGTGATGACGGCGAAGCTACCAGCCTTCGATGATGATGTCTGGGAGCTGTACGATGGCAGCAAGGACTGGACCCAGGCGCATGATCTCGCCAGGCAGATGCCGGAGAAGCTGCACGAATTGCAGCAACTCTGGCTCATCGAGGCGATGAAATACAACGTTCTGCCGCTCGATGACCGTCGTGTCGAGCGGTTCAACCCGGACATGGCCGGGCGACCGACGCTCGTCAAAGGCAACTCGCAACTGCTCTTTGGCGAGATGGGGCGATTATCGGAGAACAGCGTACTGGTGATGAAGAACAAATCCTTCTCCATCACTGCGGAGGTGGAGGTTCCGACAACAGGAGCGGAAGGGGTCATCATTCATCAGGGCGGCGCCTTCGGCGGAATCAGTCTGTACGCCAAGAACGGCAAAGCGAAGTTTGCCTACAATTTCTTCGGTCTCCAGACGTTCATGACCGAGGCCTCACAGCAAATACCGGCAGGCAGGCACCAGGTGCGCATGGAGTTCGCCTACGACGGCGGGGGCCTGGGCAAAGGCGGAAAGGTGAGCCTGTTCTACGACGGCAAGAGGGTCGGTGAAGGTCGCGTCGAGCACACCACACCCATGGCTTTCTCGGGTGACGAGACCACGGACGTCGGTCGCGACACCGGGACCCCCGTCTCAAGGGACTACACGATCCGCACGAGCCGTTTCACGGGCAAGGTGCACTGGGTGCAGATCGATCTGGGCACGGACAATCACGACCATTTCATCACTCCGGAGCAGCGGCTGAACCTGGCGATGGCACGGCAGTAGTCGGGCCGGATTTGGCGACGAGCACTGTAGGAGACAGGGCGGGGATGGAGTCTCCCCGCCTCAGCCTGGGCTTGTGGGGCGAGACCGGGCCCGCAACTCAATCTTTGGGAGAGCTGATTGTGAAGCGGATAGTGAAGCGGATAGCGGGTGCAATCATGGTTCTGTGCAGCGTGGCACTGTTGCCCGCTCGGGCCTCTGCACAGGTGTCTTCTGCGGACGAGTGGCAGTTCAGGGCTACTCTCTACGGCTACTTCCCCTCCCTCGGCGGCTCGAGCAAGTTTCCAAGCGACGGTACCGACATCGACGTGAGCGCAGACAAGATCATCAGTAATCTCAAGTTCGTCTTTATGGGAGCGCTGGAGGCGCAGAAGGGCTCCTTCGGCGCATTCACCGACGTCATGTACCTCAATATTGGCGGATCGAAAGCGGCAACACGCGATCTTGCGATCGGGGGCGAGCGGCTTCCGGCTGGCATTACCGCAGACGCATCGCTCGATATCCAGGGATGGCTGTGGACGCTGGCTGTCGACTACCGCGCACTGTCCACTCCCCAAGCGAGCTTCGACACCTTTGCCGGGGCACGTCTGCTCAGCCTCAAAGAAAAACTCAGGTGGGCGTTCAGCGGAAATGTCGGCCCGTTCGTCGGGCCAGAGCGCCAGGGATTCAGTGAGGAGAGCCTCGACAACTGGGATGGCGTGGTTGGCGTGAAAGGACGGCTCAACTTTGGTGCACAACGCGCATGGTTCGTGCCCTATTACCTCGACATTGGAACCGGCGAGTCTCACTTTACGTGGCAGGGAATCGCGGGCATTGGTTATGCGTTTGGCTGGGGCGAGGTCATCGCCGCATGGCGGTATATCGGTTACGACTTTAAGTCGGACAGCACAATCGAGAGTCTGAACTTGAACGGACCAGCTGTCGGTGTTGCCTTCCGATGGTGAGCCTGACGCCGCCCAGCTGCCCGCGCAAGTTAAGCGACGCGCAGCGCTCGCGTGGACAATGGGACCAGTCGGATTTCAGCCGCACTTCGTATCGACCGCAGCAAGCCGATCGCGAGGAAATCTGCCTTGGGAAGCTTTCTCAGCAGCTATTGGATCGATTTCATCGCTCGCTTTGACGGGCCGCTGCATTTTCGGCTGTTCGTGCAGCCGCTGATGGCGATCTTGTTCGCGGTGCGCGACGGCAGCAGAGACGCGCGCGACGGTCGCGGTGCGTACCTTTGGAGTCTTGCCACCGATCCCGCGCAACGTCGTTATTTGCTTGAGAGCGGCTGGAAGGGTATCTCCAAAGTCTTTGTCCTCGCCCTGGCGCTCGACGTCGTTTATCAGTTCATGGTGTGGCATAAGCTGAAACCGCTGCAGGAGGTGATGACCGCGATTGTGCTCGCGGTGATTCCATACGCAATACTGCGCGGTCCGGTCAACCGCGTCTTGCGCATCAAACAGACACGAAAAGCGGGTGTATGAAAGAAACCCAGGATGCCCAGCTCGGCAGATCCCGTATCAGCGGTGCGGCAGCATATTGATGCCTTCAACAACGCCGCTGTGAAGGCAATAGCCGCTATGTTCGCCGACCCTATGCATTCGGCTGGCTGACCAGCTGCCCTAGCGTCCACCACCCCGTGGTCGCGGGATTGAAATAGCGATCACCTGAGCGCCCTTGGAGCACCGCATGCGTTTGCCGATAGCTACGAGGGTGGCTGCCGGTCCGCAGAGTCTTGCGAGTGCTTCCGGCTCTGCGACGCGGCGCATCCCGCAGCTGCATTGAATCTGTACGAGGAAGTGCCCGAGCGCGTCATCGAGTTTTTTGATATGCGGCAACGCTCCCGTGGAGGCGATCGTGCCGCCCACACGAGGGCTGCGTCCATGCAGTGTCCGGCGCGCGTCGATACTGGATGCGGCTGATCAGAGGACGAAACCGTAGCCCGAAGGCCGTGGAGCGCGCTCCAGGCACCAGTTGGCCGAATCAAACTCGGCGCGAGCGGCACCCGACGCAATGAGATCGCACGCAACGGTGCGCACCGAAACTGGCACCTCTGCTGCCAGCCACACTCGTTGCCAGCGCCCGCGCGACTTGAGGTCGGCGGCCCACGTCGTATCCGTCGCAAAGCCATCAAGCCGAAGACCAATCATCCGCAGCTCAGATCCCTCGGGGATTCGCAGCCACGTCGAGAAAGTGAGCTTGCCGCCGTACGCGATCAGTAGTTGCGCCCGGAAAACCACGGTCGGGTTCTCACAGCCCAGGCGGTGCTGGTACCTGACGCCGCCCGCTAGGGAGGGTTCAGCACAACTACGCGTCTCGGCTGAAGCATCCCCTACCCACAGGCACGACCCCGAAGCAGTCGCATCCGAGATCAGGTTGTCGCACCGCACTCGCGGGGCATCTTCGTTACGCCAGAGGCGGTACGCGTTCGCGCACATGGCCACCCATTCCTCCACCGGGAGGCTCGGCGCGCCGTCGTAGGTTCCGTAGTGGCTGACGTAGCCGAGCAGCAGTACCTCGGAGTCCCGCTGCACCGAGCCCGGTGCGTGCTCGAGGTCAGCGACCTTGACCCAGAGCAGGCAATTCGGGCCATGTGCCTGCAGCGCGGCAGCAACCTCGCGGATCGTGGCAAGATCACTCGGGCCCTTGAACACGCAGAGCTTGCGTCCCTGCGAGAGATCCTGCAACAGATGCGCCGTGAGGTAACGCATCTTCTCGATCTCTCCCTGCAGCACCACTGCCGCAGCATCGCGGTCGGCAAAGCGATTGGTGTGGGCTTCAAACCGGGAGCTCCTGGACTTGAGCCAGTACTCGCGCTCGGCTCCGACCACGTCCAGCCACAGATCCCCGGGCACACATAGCGGCTCGAAGCGGGCGCGCAGCAGTGCTGCGACACCCGACGCATCGCAGGCCGCAAAGCGAAAGAGTCCGAAGGGCTCGAGGCCGACGGCGCGCTGTACTACGCCGAGGTCGCAGTTTTCGCCCAGACTCTCGAAGAGCTGCAGTAGGCAGGGCACGTCGTAGCAGCTTGCCGGGCTGCTGGAGGGTGAACGGTTTGGTGCTTTACTTATTGTCATCGCGACGCACGGCCGGCTAGCTCCGAGCAAGGTCTCGCGAGGCGGACAATACTACACGCCTCAAGAGGCGTGCTCCTCGCACCCCATCATCCGCGCCCATGGCTTTGCCGCCATTGAAGATCGTCTGCACTTCGTACTCGTTGTAGGCATCGGCCGGCGCATGTGATACGCGTCACGATTACCACGCGCGGCGTTCCCGGGTGAGCTGTGATCGGGGCGAGAATGGGCGTGTTATGACAAGCGCAGCGCTGGCTACGGTCTCGATACTGCTGTGCGGCTGCTCGCTCATAGGAGAGAGCAAACCGGACGCGCTGGAGATGGGCGGTGGTCGTTATTCAGTTACTGGCACCACCTTGAGCACTAACATCACCTCCGCACGCCAGGACGCCGCTGCGCAGGCTCACGCGTTCTGCGCTCGTTCCTCGCGCCAGGCGGTGATCCAGAACTTCGATGACTTCGCGCATGGCGGCCATTGGGGCGGGCCAACGAGCAGCGCGGTCTTCTACTGCAGATAACCGCGCGCGCAATCGTCTCTCGCCTCCACCGCTGCGCGGCCCGCGGCTTTCTCGCACCTGAGCGCATGTAGCAGTTCCGGACTCGGGCACCGCCGCTTGGCACGCAGCAAGCGCGCTGTACTGGCACCTGGGCAGCCGCGATAAGATGTACACCAACCGTCTGCGCAAGAGCCGACCATGTATCTAGCGCTCATAGCCGTCTCAGTCTTCATTGCGTTGGTTGTTTGTCTGGAAATCGGCTATCGCATAGGTAAGAAACGCGTCGAAACCATCCCCAACGCCTTTGAGGGCTTTGGCGCCATAGAAGGCGCTGTGTTTGGAATATTTGGACTGCTGTTGTCACTCAGTTTTTTCGGTGCCGCTTCCCGACTCGACACTCGTCGCCAACTCATCGTCACGGAGGCGACCGCCATAGGCAGTGCGTATATGCGCGTCGACCTGCTGCCGAACGCTGAGCAGCCTGACGTTCGGCATCTATTCCGTGAGTATCTGGATGAGAGGATACGCATTTCGGAGTCCGCGGATGAAACGCAGGCCTTAGCGGAGATGTCCAAAGCAACGAAGTTGCAGCAGGCAATCTGGTCACGCGCGATCAGCGCCACCAAGGAAGGTGCCCCGGGCGCGCCGCTGCTGCTCGTGGCTCTGAACCAAATGACCGAGATCGCCAATACGAAAGCGATTGCGGTGCGTACACATTTGCCGGCGCTCGTCTTTTACTTCTTGCTCGCCGCGGCACTCCTCAGCGGCTTCGTGGCCGGCTTTGGAATGGCAAGAGGTGAGCGCAATTGGCTATCAATTCTCGCCTACGCTTCAATAGTTACGCTGACGATGTACGTGATGATCGACATGGAGTATCCGCGGGCTGGCCTGATTCGTATAGGCGCGGCAGATCTGGCCATGACCACCCTGCGCGACTCAATCCAATGACCGCCGGGGGCACTCTGCTACGGCGGCTCACGGTCTCGCTGAGATCAACCTGGCTCGCTACGCTGTCACCTGGGTTGGGCCCGCAGCGATAGCCTTTTCCAAGGTCTCGATCGCTGCGGTAATCCAGGCCATATCGCCATAGTCGACCGCGACGTGCACGCTGTAACAACGCGCGTCTGGGTGCTCGTTGCGTCCCACCTCGTAGCGCTGTCGAATGGCGCGCAGCACGAGGGAAGCCCGCTGCAGGCTACCCTGACTCTCGAGGGAGTTGGTCTCGTTGCGCCTCGCCGCGTGGCGCGACTCGCGTTGTTGACTGGTAGCCGGCGCTGCACGCTCGCGTGTCTGAAGTACGCCTTTCATTGCGGAGATGGCGTGTCGTTCGCGTTCGCTGATGGGCCAACACACATTGCAGACGATGCAGTAGGCATTGATGCTGCGTCCTGTGTTTAGCAGGACGAAGAGGCCCCGGCGTGTGTATCCGTGCTGAAACCTCTCGTGACCACATCTCGGACATCTCGACACGAACGCGATCTTCGGTCGGTTCCAGGCTCGTGGATTATTTGGGCCGCGGCTCCTCGCCCGACTTACGGAGGTAAGTGAGCTCGTTTTTGTTGTCATACGCTCCCTCCTGGAACGATGTAGCTCAGCTTAGCGCCGGGGAGTCCGGAATGACAGTGGCCAAAAGACGCGTCAAGTCGGCGCGGCCGCCCGCTTCGCCGACCACTGCAGGCTGTGGGCCGCGGTCCGCCGATTATCACGGCCTCCTCTCGTGTTCCGTCCTTCCTGGGAACGTCCGCGGCGCAGGATGAACCGACATCGCCTTGCGCCGAGCAGCGCAGGCTCTGCGGCGCCCCCAACGCCTCCCTATTCCCACGAATTCGGGCGCACCCGTTTCGAGAAGACTGCTGGAGCGGCGCGTTGCAGTGCAGCACGCGCTCCGGGCCTCCGCGGCATTGGCTATCAATGCCACCGGCGGCCCGCAGATCTGATCAGCCGCCCGCAGGGGATCCAAACATAGCGTGGAGTGCGTGGAAGGTGCAGCGGCCCAGGACCCTGTGCGTCGGTCGTGGGTCTCGAGCATGAGGTGCTCGACCACCTGACCGGCGGCGGTCAGCTCGAATCGCGTGACCGAGCATTCCACCGCTCCCCTGGGACTCACGCCACCGTCCGTGCACCGGCTCCCCGCCCCTGCACCGATTCTAGGTGGGGAGGATTGCCAGGAGGATCGCCAGGTGGTGTGGTGTTGACATCATGTGGCCACCCTGTCCGCGGCGGGGCCGCAACGGTGTCGTCAGTCGCACAGCCCGATGACGATCCCATCGCGCTCCAGAGCGCTGATGGCCCAGAACTCGTTGCAGCCGCCGCAGTAGGCTTCGATGTGCGAGTTCGTGTTGAGTAGTCGTCTCAGCGTGCGGTGGGTGTACCCCTCCTGCAGCTGGCGATCTCCGCACTTGGGACAGCGAGACATGAATGGAATCACTTGATTCATCGGTCGGAAGCGCGCCAGCTTGCCTCGCGATCCATGCCGGTGATCCGTACCTTTCGGGCGTCCGAAATCAATATGAGCTGCCATTTCCGTTTCCGCTCCTGGCCTGAGAACGCATGCCAACTTACCCGCGAGTTCAGCTCGCCCATATTGGGTCATGCGCCATATCCTGTGTCAGAATCTTCGCTCCGCTGTCTCAAAATACAGACGCTAGGCGATGCGGCGGCGATCGCCGGTGTGCGCTGGCGGTGACTTGACTATTAGACCATTCCCACAGATGGATCGCCGCCCGCGGGTGCTTTATTTGAGCTCCGAGCTCACATTTATTTACACTCAGCTATCCGATCATGAATGATCTGCCGACACGGGCATGGCGAGATCTCGCCGCCGACTGGCGGGTGTGGGTGAGCCTCGCGCTGTGCCTTCTCATCGCCACACTGGCCGCGATTCTGGGCTACGACTGAGGAACGCGCGTCAGTCGCCGATGAAGTGCAGCGCGATCTCCCGCTCGTGTGCACGATGGCGGTGCTCGAACAGATAGAGTCCCTGCCAGGTGCCGAGGGCCATGCGCCCCTCGCTCACCGGGATGGACAGCTGCACCCCCGTGAGGGCGCTGCGCAGGTGTGCCGGCATGTCATCGGGTCCCTCGTCATTGTGCTCGTAGCGGCCGGGGTGTTCCGGCGCCAGCGCGGCGAAGAACTTCTCCAGATCGTGGCGAACGGCGGGCGCCGCATTCTCCTGGATGAGCAGCGACGCCGAGGTGTGTCGACAAAAGAGCGTCAGCACTCCAGTCGTGACGCCCTGGCTCGCGAGCCAGTTGTGCACCTCGGCGGTAATTTCTACCAGGCCACTGCCACGAGTGCGGAATCTCAGCGTCGCCGCGACGTTGCGCATGCTGCGTGTACCCTCGCCACTGCTCGAGCGGTTCTGCCGAGCGGATCGGTCCCGCCAGAAATAGCGGAGCTTGCGATCAAGCGTCCGAGTGCCGATTATCCAACACTATGAATGCTGTCACTTCCCCACCGGCACTCGCACCGGTGGTACTGCCCGCGCGCACTATCGCGCCTCCGACCACGATCAGTGCCGAGGCACGAGCTGCACTGGCGTTCGCCGCCACGATACCCGTGACCTCTTATCCCGCACCCGGGGACCTGGAGGGCTGGCAGCGTGCAACGCAAGCCAGCGCCGCGGTCTGGGATCCGGTCGTCGCACAGATGCTCGCTGCCTGCCGCTGCCGCATAGAGACGCAGAGCGTAGCCGCAATCACGACCTATCTCTGCACCCCACCGGTAGCCGACAACAAACATGAACGTTACATCTATCTCTACATCCATGGGGGTGCTTTTGTGTTCGGTGCCGGTCGATTCGCGATGGCTTTCGGTGCGAAAGCGGCTGACGAGCTCTGCGTCAGAACGGTATCGGTCGACTACCGCACGCCGCCCGCCCACCCTTTCCCGGCGGCGCTGGAGGACTGTTTTGCGGTTTACCGACAGCTGCTGGCAGAGGCGCCTGAGCGGAAGATCGTCGTCGGGGGTTCCTCTGCCGGCGGTAACCTGGCCGCCGCCCTCACCCTGCTGATCCGCGACCGCGGCCTCAGACGTCCCGCCGCCGTCGTACTTCTGACACCGGAGGTGGATCTGACGGAATCGGGTGACACCTTTCAGACCAACGCGCTCCTCGATGTGAACCTGAAGAGAGGAGTGCCGGAGTGCAACGCGCTCTACGCGGCAGGGCACGACCTGCGGGATCCGTACCTGTCGCCACTGTTCGCCGACTTCACGCTGGGCTTTCCGCCGACTCTCATTCAGTCCGGGACCCGCGACCTGTTTCTCTCCAACTCCGTTCTGCTGCACCGCAGGCTGCGCCGCGCCGGCATCGACGCGGAGCTGCACGTCTGGGAAGCCATGCCGCATGCGGGCTTTGGCTTCGGCGCGGTGCCGGAGAATGAGGAGATCGCCACGGAGGTCCGACACTTCATCGCCCGCCACTGCTGATGAGCGCGGCATGACTGCCGAGTATGACGTGATCATTATCGGGTCAGGCCACAACGGCCTGGTCTGCGGCGCGTATCTGGCGAAGTCGGGACTGAAGACACTCGTCCTCGAGCGCCGCAATATCATCGGCGGGGCGGCGGTCACAGAGGAATTCGCGCCCGGTTTCCGCGCCTCGCGCTTCTCGTACGTCATGAGCCTCCTGCACCCGCGGATCATCCGCGACCTCGAGCTCGGAGCGCTTGGACTTCAGGTGCTGCCGGCCAACGACCTGTTCTGCCCTCTCGGCGGCGACGACTACATCGTCTACAGCGACGATCAGCAGAGGACACAGGCAGAGTTCGCGCGCTTCTCGGCTCACGACGCCGAGATCTACCCGCAGTTCGTGCGCTTTCTCGAGGAGTCAGCCGCGGTTGTACGGCAGCTGCTGTTTGAGACCCCGGTGGACCCGGTGAGGCGCAGTTGGAGCAGCTTCAAGCGCAGTGCGTCGCTGCTGTGGCGGCATCGCACGATCGGCGATCGCGCCTACCGTATGGTCGATCTCCTGACCCAGAGCGCCTACGACTACCTCGCGGCATGGTTCGAGCACGACACCATCCGGAGCCTGCTCGCCTACTATGCTTCGATCGGAACCTTCGCCGGCCCCAAGTCCCCGGGCACCGCGTACGTGATCATGCATCACCTCATGGGTGAGCATGAGGGAGCCGCCGGCTGGGGATTCGTGCGCGGCGGCATGGGTGCCATCACCGCCGCCATCGCCCGATCCGGCGCGCGCTTTGGCATGGAGGTCCTGACGGACGCTCCCGTGGCCGAGGTGCTGGTGAGCGATGGCCGTGCACGCGGCGTGCGCACGGTGGATGGGCGCGAGTTCCGCGCACGGGCCATCGCCTGCAATGCCGCGGCTACCACGCTCTTCAAGCGACTCATCGCCCCCGCGCACCTGCCGGCGGAGCTGTTGCGCGAGATCGATACGTTCCGCACGTTCTCGACCGCCTTCAAGATGAATATCGCCGCCCATGAGCCGCCGAGCTACCGAGCCTTCGACGCGGCGCGCCTCAAGTTCAGCTATCCGACCTACGTGCACATCGGTCCATCGATCGAATATCTCGAGCGCGCCTACGATGACGCCAAGTACGGCTGGTTCTCGAGCCGGCCATTCCTGACTCCGGTGGTGCCGACCATTGTCGATGACTCGCTGGCCCCGGCCGGCAAGCACGTCATCAACGTCTTCGGCGGGCACGCACCCTATCGGTTGCGCAACGGGGCCTCGTGGGCCGAGGAGAAGAGCCATCTCACGCGCGCCGCGCTCGATGTCATCGAGTCGATGGCGCCGGGGTTTTCATCCCGGATCATCGAGATCGAGACACTGGTAGCGCCTGATCTCGAGGCGATCGTCGGGCTGCCGCAGGGGCACATCTTCCATGGCGAGCTTTCCGCGGACCAACTCTTCTGGCAGCGTCCCGCGCCCCACTGGGCCGACTACCGCACGCCGATCGCCGGTCTTTACCTCTGCGGCTCCTCCGCTCATCCGGGCGGGGGCGTCTCTGGGATTCCAGGGCATAACGCCGCGCGCGAGATCCGCCGCGACTGGAAGCGTCTGCGCACTCGGCGCACCGTATAATCGAGCGCGATGCAGCGAGCCCTGGCCGCGAGCACTGCCGGTGGCGCGAGGCGCTGAAAGGACCTGCCATGAACGTTTCGGCGGATGCGGCGTGGGGCCACGGGGATGCCCGGCGTCAGGCGCGGATCGATCTCGCCGCCTGTCACCGGCTCGCGGTGCGGTTCGGCTTCAACGAGGGCATCGACAATCACCTCACCATGCTCGTCCCGGGCTGCTCCGACCGCTTCTATCTCGCGCCCTTTGGACTGCTTTGGTCGGAGGTCAAGGCGAGCGATCTCATGGAGCTCGATTTCGGCGGCAAGCTGGTCTCGGGTCGCGGGCTCATCGAGGACACAGCGCTGCACATCCACCTCCCGGTCCATCGCCTGGTGTCCGAGGCACGTTGCGTGCTGCACACCCACATGCCCTACGCCACCGCTCTCGGCATGCTCGAGGATGCGCAGCTCGAGATGGCGGGTCAGACTGCCATCGGCTTCCATGGTGAGATTGCCTGGTACGAGTACAACGGACTGGCGCTCGATGCGAGTGAGGGTGAGCGCATGGCGCGCGCGCTCGGCGGCAAGTCGGTCCTCATGCTGCGTAATCACGGAGTGCTGGTGACCGGCAGCTCCGCCGCTCAGGCCTTCGAGCGGCTGTACTTCCTCGAGCGCGCCTGCCAGGCGCAGATCCTGGCGCTGTCGACGGGTCGCGCGCTGCGACTCGTGCCACAGGCGGTGGTTGCGGCGACCGTGGCGCAGTTCCAGGCCTGCACCGAGGTCGGCGGCGCGAGCCGGAGCGAGCTGCACTTTGAGGCTCTGAAGCGGCTGTTGGATCGCAGTGAAGCGGACTATGCGCGTTGAGGACGCCGCGTACCGCGTCTGAGCTGACACCGTTCGCTCGCTGGTCGATCGTCGGCCTGCTGGCGGCCGCGCTTTTCATCAACTATGTCGATCGCGGCGCCGTCCCGACCGCGGCTCATCTCATCCAGGAAGAGCTGACACTTTCGGCGAAACAGCTGGGTGTGCTGTTCTCGGCATTCTTCTGGACTTACGCCATCCTGCAGATTCCGATCGGCTGGGTCGCGGAGCGTTATGGCGCGCAGCGGGTGCTCGCCGTCGGGCTCGGACTCTGGGCATGCGCCACGATGCTGGTCGGCTTCGCGCACTCCTTCGCCGCCCTGCTCCTGCTGCGTCTGCTGCTCGGTATCGGGGAGAGCGCGGGATTCCCCTCTGCCTCGAAGCTGCTTGCGGTGTCGGTTCCCATCGAGAGCCTCGGCCTGGCCAACGGCATCGTCGCATTCGCCTACCAGTTCGGGCCGGCGGTGGGTGCGTACTGCGGCGGACTGATCATGGTGCACTATGGGTGGCGCGCCACCTTCTGGATCTTCGGCGCTCTCTCACTCCTGTGGCTGCTCCCCTGGTCGCGGGTGCGGCTGCCACATGCTCTGGCAGAAAGCCCTGAGGCCGCAGCGCCGCCGATGCGTGCCATCCTGCGCCAGCCCTCACTGTGGGGAACCGCCCTCGGGCTGTTCTCGACCAACTATGTCTTCTACTTCGTGCTGACCTGGCTTCCCTACTACGTGGTGCGCGAGCGCGGCTTCTCGACCGCTGAGATGGCGACCCTCACCGGCAGTGCCTACCTCGTGAGCGCCCTCACCTCGATCATCGCCGGATGGGCGATCGATCGCTGCGTGCTCGCCGGTCGGGCAACCATTGCCTATAAATCGGTGATGGTCGTCGCTCACCTTGGAACCGTGGGCTGCATGTTAGGCATCGCCTTCGCCTCCCAGCCCTGGGCGCTCGCGGCGATCTTCACCTACCAGGTGATCACCGGCGCCGCGTCGGCGGGCGTCTTCGCCATCCCGCAGATCCTCGCAGGCCCCGCCGCTTCCGCGCGCTGGGTTGGAGTGCAGAATTGCTGCGGAAATCTCGCCGGGGTGATCGCTCCGGCACTTACCGGGCTGCTCGTCGAGGAAACCCATCGCTTTACCGCAGCCTTCGTGAGCGCCGCCGCGGTGAGTCTTGCCGGTCTCGTGGGCTGGGTATGGATGGTGCCGCGACTCGCACCGCTCGCGTGGTCCACACAGGGATCCGCCACCGCCCCGGAACCCGCAACCATCGCACTCAAGTAGTCCGGGTTCGCGCGTGGAGCCGCGGTCTCACGACTCGACCGATGAGCGCCACCGGAATCTCCGGGGCGCTCACCGGCCAAAGCTTGATCTCGCTCGCTAGAACTTCTGGCCGAATTGCAGGCCGAACTGCATGGGCGCGGTCGGAAGGACATGGGTATTCAACAGGCAATAGTGGTACAGGGCGTCGTTGCATTCCGAGTTCCTGCCCAACTGGCCGCGCTTATCGCCCACGTTGTCGATGAAGGCTTGAAGGGTCCAGCTGTTCTGGCCGATTCCGGCCGAGAGATTGAAGGTTGCGAACGCCGCGGTCGTTGGGACAATGAGCCGCGTGTCCTCGAGGCTGTACGTAGTCCCACTCTGGTAGACCACCGACCCCTGCACGAAGCTGTTGAGGCTTCCCATCTCGAACTGGTAGCGGGCCGTGGCGTTGGCCTTGTTTTTCGGTATCCCTGGCATTTGCGTACCCGAGGGTGAGCCAACTGCGTCACCGCTGCAGGTTGCCGGGACGAGTCCGGTGGTTCTGTCTGGCTGGCAGAAAGTCGTCGTCGTCTCGTTCTTGAACAGGACCGTGCCCGCAGCGGAAATATTCAGATGCTCGGTCGCCTGCCAGTTGAGTTCCATTTCGATGCCTTCCGACTTGGCATCGCCCGCATTCACGATCGAGGTGATGCCGTACTGCCCCTGTACCGAGGTTTGCGCGTCCTTCCACTTGTCGTAGAACACGGCGCCGTTGAAGCGCAGCTTGTGCGCCCAGGTCGTCTTCCAGCCGATCTCGAAATTGGTGAGCGTGTCCGCTACATACGGGGCGGCCGTGGGAAGCCGGTTGTTGCCGCCGGGCCGGAAGCCGGTGGAATAGGTTCCGTACACCATGATATCGGGGTCGAACTGATATTGCAGGCTTATCCTGTGCGTTTCGCCGTTGTCGGTCACTCTCTTGTTGGTGTTGACGCACGGCAGCTTGCCGGAGTTGTAATTCCCGGGAATGGTCAGGATGGGATTTCCCTCCTCCAGGCACAACGCCTCGCCGTGCGAGGAATAGCCGTTGTTATTGAAGCCGAAAAACCCGTTCAGGGTGTTGTCGACCCAGAAGAACCGGATGCCGCCGATCAGCTTCAGCTTCTCGGTGACATCGAAGGTGAGATCGGCGAACACGGCCTTGTCACGGTCGGCGCGCGGCATCTGCGACAGGTAATAGACATTCTTCTGGCCGGTCACTTGGTAGAAGACCGGCAGGTCGGGAACGTTGAATTCCGCACGTATCTCGTCCGTCTGCTTCTGATAGAACCCGCCCACAATCGCTCTCAATCGATAGTCCGCCGGTGTGCTGATACGCAGTTCATTACTGAACTTGGTGTAGTGGTCGTGGTTGTTCGTGTACTGCACCGGGCGATCGAGCAGATGGCCCGTGGCGTCGATGAACCGGGTGTAGGCGTAACTGGTGCCGATGGCCTGCGCGTCGTAGGCGACCGAGTACTGCGAATAGTCCACCAGGTTATGGACCTCGCGTTCGAAGTAACCGCCCGAATACAGCACATCCCAGTTGCTGACCTTGCCCTCGACCGTGAGCGCCGCCTGGTACCAGCCGTCCTTGTTGAAGGGGTGGAAGTAGTCCGCGACATTGAGATCGCCGAATTTCGGGTCGTACGCGAAATCGCCTTCCGATTTCTGGTACTGGCCGAGGATAGCCGGCGTGATCGTCCACTTGTCGTTCAGATCCACCCGGAGGGCTGCCCGCCCGCCGGTGGTTTGGACCGTATTCCAACGATCTTTCACTACATTGGAGTTGTTGATGGTGACCGGGTCGTAGTTCGGAAAACCGTCTGGCCCTCCGGCCGGTCCCCCCGCAACGGGCGTACCGGTCGGCGAGAAGCGCTGAAAGGTATCCTGCCGATAGACGTTGTTGATGTAGCCACCGGTGTAATCGTAGTAGCCCACGAGGCGGATCGCCGCATGGTCGGACAGAGGAATATTCACGAAGCCTTCGAACGAGCCGCCGGGGTCGCCCGATTTCCACTTGGTGGCCTTGACATCGTAGCCAGCCTCGAACTTGGAAGGATCGGGCTTGTTGGTGATGATGCGTATGGTGCCGGAAAGGGAGCTGGCGCCGTAGAGGGTGCCCTGGGGACCTGCCAGCGCCTCGATTCGCGCGATGTCATAGATATGAATGTCCAGGTTACCGCCGATGGTGGTGACCGGTATGTCATCGACGTACATGCCGGTGGAGGGCAGATATCCGGCGTGCAGCTGCGTCGTGCCGTTAGTGCTGGAGATGCCGCGGAAGAAGAAAGCTGTCTGGCCCGGCCCCCAGGAGCGGTAACTCAGGCTCGGTATGTACTGGGCGAAATCGCTGAAGCCGCTCACGTGAAGGTTCTCGAGCGTTTCACCGTTCAGCACCTGCAGGCTGATGGGTACTCTCTGCACGTCCTCCACGCGCTTCTGCGCGGTGACGATGACTTCCTCGAGCTGCCCGGTTTCGGCTGGCTCGGCAGCGACGGCCAGGCCGCCGCCGGCAAGCATGGCGGATGCCAGCGGCATGCCGGCCCACTTGGCGCGTATTCTTGCCAGTTTTCGCTTTCGGCTACGGCTCATGGATGCTCCCCTGAAATGTCTGCTCTTTGGAAACTCGCGCAGGTGACTCTTTTATAGAAATCTGAGTGCTCGAAGTCCTGCACTTTTATAACTGCCCCCGGACGCCTCGGTTATGCCACAATCCTGCCGGTTTTAAAACTGCGGCACATCAGG
>Ga0075425_100002548_pt1 | contig 18280 bp, 17 predicted proteins | sample SoiMethybrSBSTD4_FD_75300 | JGI IMG/M metagenome (GOLD analysis project Ga0075425, IMG submission 75300) | Bulk soil microbial communities from a Populus tree surrounding site in Tennessee, USA - Soil MetaG P. TD hybrid SBSTD4 | ecosystem: Environmental > Terrestrial > Soil > Tree plantation... | reverse complement strand
TACGAGCGCGACCGCTGGATCGCGATGAACCTCACGCAGGCATTCGAGGAAGCGAAAGCCCGCGGCCTGGCGCGCCTTGCCGACATAGGCGCTTCGCAGGTCGCGGTGCCGTGGGTTCCGGAATACGCGCGGCGCTGGCGCGAGGCGATCGGCGAGGACCTCTGGCCCTATGGCGTCGAGCCGAACCGGCCGACGCTGGAAGCGTTCTTCCGGTACGCCCACGAGCAGGGCGTGGCGAAGCGGAGACTCTCGATGGAGGACGTGTTCGCGCCCGAGACTCGCGAGCGCGCGAAGATCTAGTCGAGCTTGAGGTTCAGGTCCTTCACGACCTTCTCGTATTTCTCGTAGTCGCGCTTGATCAGCGCATTGAACTCATCCGGCGACGCGACGTAGGGGTTCAGCCCGCCGGCGGAGTTCAGCTTGGCCTTCGTGTCGGGCGATTCGAGCACCTTGCGGAGCTCCTCTCTTAGCTTCGCCAGCACGGGCTGCGGCATGTTGGCCGGGCCGAACAGGCCGAGCCAGATCTCGGTGACGAAGCCAGGGTAGAACTCCGAGATCGTCGGCAGGTCGGGGTAGAGCGGCGAGCGCTTCGAGCCCGAAACGGCGATGGCGCGCAGCCGCCCCGCCCTGATCTGCGCCGCGTTGGAGCTACCGGACCACACCGCCGCCACTTCGCCCGCCACGGCGGCTGCGGCGGCTGGGGTGCCCCCCTTGAACGGCACATGGAGCATGTCGATGCCCGCGCGCCGCTTGAGCATTTCCATCGTCAGGTGGTGCTGGCTGCCGTTGCCGCCGGACGCGTAGGCAAGCGGAGGGTTCGCCTTGCGCGCGTACTCGATGAACTCGGGGAATGTCTTTACGGGCAGCGAAGGATTCACCGTGAGCACGAACTGATTGACCGCCACCGGGATCACCGGCGTGAGGTCATGCAGCGTGTCGAGCGGCATGTTCTTGTAGAGGTGCGGGTTGATCGCGATCTGGCTGTCGGCCAACAGTCCCAGTGTGTGCCCGTCGGGCGCGCTCCTCGCCAGCAGGTCCATCGAGATGTTGCCGTTCGCGCCGGTGCGGTTCTCGACCACCACCGGCTGGCCGAGCGCCTCGGAAAGCTTCGCCGCGACCACGCGCGCGGCGATGTCGGGCGCACCGCCGGCGGCGATCGGCACCAGGATGGTGATCGGCCGCGAGGACAATTGAGCCAGCGCGGTTGCGGTGCCCAGGGCAAGAAGCAGCGCCAGGCCGAGGCGCGCTATGTGCGCAAACGAACAGGCGCCGCACCTGCGGGGTGCTAGGGTCGCACGCATCCCATTGACCTTTCGCGAAAGAACAACATGAACATCATGATCTGGATCGTTGCAGGGGCCGCCGCCGGCTGGGCGAGCTTCGCCTATCTCAAGTTCAGCGAGGGCCGCGGCATGGTCATCTCGCTCATCGTCGGAGCGGCCGGAGGCATGATCGGCGGCAAGCTGCTCGCGCCGATGCTCGGCGCCACGACCAGCGCCGCCGGCGACTTCAGCGCCACGGCGCTGCTCGTCGCGCTGGCGACCGCGGCGGCGCTGCTCTTCGTCGGCGACAGGATCCACGAGCGCTTCGGCGTCTGAAAGTGGTAGGCGCGATTGGACTCGAACCAACGACCCCTACCATGTCAAGGTAGTGCTCTAACCAGCTGAGCTACGCGCCTGGGGAAACTCAGGGCGGAATTTTATACTAAGCGGGATGGAGCTCATCCTGTGGCGCCACGCCGACGCGGAAGACGGCGCCGACGACATGGCGCGCGAGCTCACCGCCAAGGGCGAGATGCAGGCTCAGGCGATGGCGAAGTGGCTGCGCGCACGCCTGCCGGCGAAGTTCGCGCTCGTCGCGAGCCCGGCGGCAAGGGCGCAGCAGACCGCCGCTGCACTGAGCGCGAGCATCGAAACGGAGGCGAGCCTCGCGCCGGGCGCATCTGCGGCCGCGATCGTACGCGCGGCCGAGAAGCGCAAGGGGCTCGTGATCATCGTCGGCCACCAGCCCGACCTCGGCCGCGCGGCGGCTCATTTGCTTGGCACGAAAGGCGAGTGCCGCATCGAGAAGGGCGCGCTCTGGTGGTTCGAGGACGACAAGGTCAGGGCGGTGATGTCACCTGACTTGCTGTAGCACCGACACTTTCTTGTCGGACAGGCCGTTGACGGCGAGTTTCATGCCGACGGATTTCCAGTGACCGGTCTCCGAGTCGAGCGCGCCGGCCGAGAGCGGGTTCTCGTCGAGCCAGGACTGCGGCAGGTCGATGGCGAAGCCGCCCTCGTCGGCCGCGACGCGCAGGAAGGGAAGCTTGGCATCGCTCCGGCTGCGCAGGATGAGCGCGGCGACGCGCAGCGCGAACACCAGCTTCCAGTCGGCGCCGTCGAGCCCTTCGTCCTGCATCTTGCGCAGCTTGCCGCGGTGCGCGAGCACAACGCGCGCGAGGCGCGCCTGCTCCATGCGCGAGAAGCCGGGCATGTCGGCGTGCGACAGCACGTACGCCGAGTGCTTGTGGTACTGGGCGTGCTCGATCGACAGGCCGGTCTCCGCCAGGCGCGCCGCCCACTCGAGCATCTGCCGGTCGGCGTCGTCCTCGCGCTCGGCGCCGGGCGCGAGCGCGTCGTAGACGGTGAGCGCCAGGCTGCGCATGCGCTCGGCCTGCGCCGCGTCGACGTGGTAGCGGCGCATGAACTGCGCCACCGTCACCTCGCGCATGTCGCGGTGCTCGACGCGCCCGAGCAGGTCGTAGAGCACGCCGTGGCGCAGCGCGCCCTCCGAGACGCGCATCCGCTCTATGCCGAGCTCCTCCATCACCGCGCCCATGATGGCGACGCCCCCGGGCAGCACCGGCGCGCGGTTGGCGCGCAGGCCGGCGATGCGCTCGGGATCGGCCTTCTCGTGCCTGATCAGCAGGCTTCGCAGCCGCTCCACGCCTTCGCGCGTCAGCCCCTCGCCGGCGAAGCCGTTCTCGCGCAGGATGTTCTCCATCGAGCGCGCGGTGCCGGAGGAGCCGACCGCCTCTTCCCAGCCCATCTCCCGGTATTGCTTCTTCATGGACGACAGCTCCTGGCGCGCGGCGAGCTCGGCGGCTTTCATGCGCGGCTTGTCGATCGCGCCGTCGGGAAAGAACTTGAGGCTGAAGGACAGGCAGCCCATGTAGAGCGATTCGGTGAGGCCGGGCTCGAGCCCGGTGCCGATGATGAACTCGGTCGAGCCGCCGCCGATGTCCACGACCAGTCGCTTCTGGGCTGAAACCGGAAGCGAGTGCGCGACGCCCATGTAGATGAGGCGCGCCTCCTCGCGGCCGGAAATCACCTCGATCGGGAAGCCGAGCACCGCGCGCGCCTCGCGCAGGAATTGCGGCGCGTTCTTCGCCACGCGCAGCGCGTTGGTGCCGACCGCGCGCACCGCCTGGCGCGGGAAGCCGCGCAGCCGCTCGGCGAACTTGGCGAGCGCATCGAGCGCCTCGGCCTGCGTCGCGCGATCGATGCGCTTGTCGGCGGTCAGGCCGCCGCCCAGCCGTACCACCTCGCGCAGCGCGTCCAGCGGATAGATCTGGCGCTCGACGACGCGCCCGATCTGCAGGTGGAAGCTGTTCGAGCCGAGATCGACCGCGGCGAGCGTTTCCTGCCTTGCCATTCCCTCTGGACGGTAACATGGAATCGCTACAATTTCCGGCCCGCCATGAATCGCCGCATTCCCACGCCGGCGCAGTTCGCCAACCGCGAGCTCGGCATCCTCGCGTTCAACCGGCGCGTGCTGTCGCAGGCGGCCGACGACCAGGTGCCGCTGCTCGAGCGCCTGCGCTTCATCACCATCGTCTCGTCAAACCTCGACGAGTTCTTCGAAATCCGCGTCGCCGGGCTGAAGGAGTCGATCAAGCTCGGCCTGCACGACGCAGGCCCGGACGCGCGCAGCGCCGCCGAGGTGTTCGAGGCGGTCAGCCGCGAGGCGCACGCGCTGGTCGCCGAGCAGTACCAGCTCCTCAACCAGACGGTGCTGCCCGCGCTCGCGCAGCAGGGCGTCGTCTTCCCGCGGCGCGAGGAGTGGACGCCGGCGCAGCGCCAGTGGATCCGCGACTACTTCTTCCGCGAGCTGCTGCCGGTGCTCACGCCGATCGGCCTCGACCCCGCGCACCCGTTTCCTCGGGTGCTCAACAAGAGCCTCAACTTCGCCGTCGAGCTCGAGGGCCGCGACGCCTTCGGCCGCACCTCGCGCGCGGCGATCGTGCAGGCGCCACGCGCGCTGCCGCGGCTGATCCGCCTGCCGCAGGCGCAGGCCGCCGGCCAGGAATACTCGTTCGTGTTCCTGTCGTCGATCCTGCACGCGCACGTCGGCGAGCTGTTCGACGGCATGAAGGTGATCGGCTGCTACCAGTTCCGCGTGACGCGCAATTCCGACCTGTTCGTCGACGAGGAGGAGATCAAGAACCTGCACACCGCGCTGCAGGGCGAGCTCCTGCACCGGCACTTCGGCGACGCGGTGCGGCTGGAAGTGGCCGACAACTGCTCGCAGGGCATGGTCGAGTTCCTCTTGCAGCAGTTCGGGCTGCGCGACGCCGATCTCTACCGCGTCGACGGGCCGGTGAATCTCTACCGGCTGCGCGAGGTGCCCGACCAGGTGGAGCGGCCGGCGCTCAAGTACCCGGCGTTCACCCCCACGCTGCTCCCCGAGTTCGACGGCGCCGATCTGTTCGAGCTCCTGAAGAAGCAGGACGTGCTGCTGCACCACCCGTTCCAGTCGTTCCTGCCGGTGATCGACTTCATCCGCACCACCGCCAACGATCCGGCCGTGATCGCCATCAAGCAGACCGTTTACCGGACCGGCACCGACTCCGAGCTGATGGAGATCCTGATCGAGGCCGCGCGCAAGGGCAAGGAAGTGACGGTGGTGGTCGAGCTGATGGCGCGCTTCGACGAGGAAGCGAACATGAACTGGGCCGCGCGCCTGGAGGAAGTCGGCGCGCACGTGGTCTACGGCGTGGTCGGGCACAAGACGCACGCCAAGATGGCGCTCATCGTCCGCCGCGAGGACGGCGAGCATGGCAAGGCGCTGAAGCGCTACGTGCACCTCGGCACCGGCAATTACCACCCGGCGACCGCGCGCCTCTACACCGACTTCGGCCTGTTCAGCGCGAGCGAAGAGCTGTGCGGCGACGTCGCCGAGGTGTTCCAGCAGCTGACCGGTCTCGGCCGCGCGGGAAAGCTCAAGCACGTGTGGCAGTCCCCCTTCACGCTGCACAAGCGCATCGTCGCCGCGATCCGCAACGAGGCGAAGCTCGCCGCCGAGGGCAAGCCGGCGCGCATCATCGCCAAGATGAACGCGCTGCTCGAGCCGCAGATCATCGAGGAGCTCTACGCCGCCTCGGGCGCGGGCGTGAAGATCGATCTCGTCGTGCGCGGCGTGTGCGCGCTACGCCCGGGCATCGAGGGCGTTTCGGACAACATCCGGGTGCGCTCGATCGTCGGCCGCTTCCTCGAGCACTCGCGCGTCTTCTATTTCGAGAACGCCGGCGCCGAGGACGTGTACCTCGCGAGCGCCGACTGGATGGCGCGCAACTTCTTCCGCCGCATCGAGCTGTGCTTCCCGGTGCTCGACGCGCAGCTCAAGAAGCGCGTCATCCGCGAGGGCCTGATGCCCTACCTCGAGGACAACTCGCAGGCCTGGGTGATGGCGCCCGACGGCAACTACGAGCGCCAGCGCCCGCGCCGCGGCGCCAAGGGCCGCTCGGCGCAGGAGGAGCTGCTCGCGCTGCTGAGCCCGGCGACGCCGCCCGCCTGATCCTCAGCCGCGCGCGACGCGGATCACGCCCTTCAGCTCGCGCACGATCGCGAACGCGCGCTTGAGCTGCGCCAGGTCGGCGACGTCAAAAGTGAAGCGCATGAAGGCGAGTTCGTCCCGCGTCTGCGTGCGCACCGCCGTGACGTTGATGCGCTCGCGCGCCAGCGCGTCCCCGATGTCGCGCAGGAGGCCGCGCCTGTCCGCCGCGGTGACGGTCATGTCCACGGTGTAGGTGCCCGGCGCCCCGCCCCACTGCGCATCGATGAGTCGCTCGGGCTGCTTTTCCGCGAGACGCTTCAGGCTCTCGCAATCTTCGCGGTGCACCGAGACGCCCTTGCCCTTGGTGACGAAGCCGCGGATCGGGTCGGGCGGCACCGGCTTGCAGCAGCGCGCGAGCTGCGTGAGCAGGCGGTCCATGCCGCCGACCACGAGCACGCCTTTTTTCGGCGCGGCTTTCCGGGTCTTCACCACCGAAACCGGGGCGGACTTTTCCTCGACGCCGCGCAGGGCCGTCTGCAGCTGGCGCAGGTTGACCTCGTCCTTGGCCACCGCCGCGAAGAGCTCCTCGGCCTTCTTGAAGCCGAGCTTGCCGGCGAGCGCGTCGAGGTTGGCCTGCGCCGCGCCCAGGCGCTTGAGCTCCTTGTCCAGCGCGGTGCGGCCGGCGCCGACGGTCTCGGCATGCGCCTTGGCGTTGAACCAGGCGCGGATCTTGGCGCGGGCGCGCGCGCTCCTGACGAAACCGCGCTCGGCGAGCAGCCAGTCGCGCGACGGGCCGCCCGACTTTGCGGTGACGATCTCGACCCGCTGCCCGCTCTTGAGCGGCGTGTCGAGCGGCACGATGTGGCCGTCGACGCGCGCGCCGCGGCAGCGGTGGCCGAGGTCGCTGTGCAGCGCGTAGGCGAAGTCGATCGGCGTCGAGCCCGCCGGCAGGTCGATCACCTTGCCCTGCGGCGTGAGCACGTAGACCGTATCGTCGAGCGCGGCCTTGCGCGTCGTGCCGGCCCAGTCGGCGACCTCGTCGCGCCAGGCGAGGAGCTCGCGCAGCCAGGCGATCTTCTGCTCGAACGCCTCCGAGGTCTTGACCTTCTCCTTGTAGCGCCAGTGGGAGGCGACGCCATACTCGGCGTGGCGGTGCATCTCCTCGGTGCGGATCTGCACCTCCAGCGTCTTGCCGGCCGGGCCGACCACCGCGGTGTGCAGCGACTGGTAGAGGTTGCCCTTGGGCCGCGAGATGTAGTCGTCGAACTCCTTCGGGATCGGCTGCCACAGGTTGTGCACCACGCCGAACGCGCTGTAGCAGTCCTTGACCGAGGGCACGATCACGCGCAGCGCGCGCACGTCGTAGACCTCGCTGAAGTCGAGCGATTTCGAGCGCATCTTGTTCCAGATCGAGTAGAGGTGCTTCGGCCGGCCGTGGATCTCGCCCTTCACCCCCGCGGCCTCGAGCTCGGCCCCGAGCGTCGCGATCGCGCGCCGGATGTACTGCTCGCGCTCGAGGCGCTTCTCGTCGAGCATGGCCGCGATGCGCTTGTAGAGCTCGGGCTCGAGGAAGCGGAACGACAGGTCCTCCAGCTCCCACTTCAGCTGGAACACGCCGAGGCGGTTGGCGAGCGGCGAGTAGATATCGAGCGTCTCGCGGGCGTAGGCCGCCCGCTCACCGGTCTCGTGCTTCGCGAACCATCTCAGCGTCTGCGTCCGGCTTGCCAGGCGGATCAGCACCACGCGCACGTCCTCGACCATGCCGAGGACCATCTTGCGCAGCACCTCGTTCTGCTCGGCGGCGCTGCCGCGCGTCGCGAGGCGCAGCTGGTAGAGCTTCTCCACCCCCGCGGCCAGCCCGGTGACTTCGTCGCCGAATCGGGCCCGGATCTTGTCGAGCTCGATGTGCTTCGGCGCGGCGAAGAGCATCCCCGCGACGCGTGCCGGCGCATCGAGGCCGATCGCCGCGAGGGTGGCCGCGAGGCCGAGCGCGTGCGCCCAGGTGGGCTCGCCGGTCGAGAGCAGCTGGCCGGCGTAGAGCGGCTCGGCGAACTCCAGGGCTTGCTGGACGCGCTGCCGGTCTTCCGCCCCAAGACCCTCGGCAACGGCGTCGACGGCAGCGCCCGCCTGCGGGCGCAATTGGACTACGGAGACCATGCGGTATTTTACGGGGCGTGGGCTGGCTCACCGAATGGCGCAGGAAGCGCGTGCTGGCGAAGCACGCGATCGACGATCGGCTGTGGTCGTCCGCCACGGGTCGACTGGAGTTTCTACCCTCGAGCCCAAAATTGAGGGAGCTCGCGCTGCTATTTCTAGCGGAGAAGCAATTCGTCGGCGCGCAAGGGCTCGAGGTCACGGACCGGATGCGCGTGTCGATCGCCGCGCAAGCCTGCCTGCCGGTGCTCGAGCTCGGCCTCGACTGGTACGCGGGCTTCACCGGCATCGTGGTCTATCCCGGAGACTTCCGCGTCAAGCGCAGCGAGGTCGACGAGGCCGGCGTGGTGCACGAGTGGGACGACGAGCTCGCCGGCGAGGCGATGCCCGGCGGCCCCGTGGTGCTGTCGTGGGACGCGACCGCGCACGACCCGCAGATCAACGTGGTCATCCACGAGTTCGCCCACAAGCTCGACATGCTGAACGGCGCCGCCGACGGCGTGCCGCCGCTGCACGTCGGCATGGACCGCAACCGCTGGATGGCGGTATTCGCCGAGGCCTACGAGGGCTTCTGCGACGCGGTCGAGCGCGGCAAGGACACCTGGCTCGACCCGTACGCGGCCGAGCACGAGTCGGAGTTCTTCGCGGTGATCAGCGAGGCGTTCTTCCGCGAAGCGGGGGAGACGCGCCGGCGCTACGGCGACGTCTACGAGCAGCTCGCGCTCTTCTACCGCCAGGACCCGCTAAAGCGACAGTGAGGAGCCCTCGGCGGGCGCGTCGCACTCGAGCGTCGCGCCGAGCCGCTCCAGGCGCGTTCGGGCCTCGGCGAGCTTCTGGTCGATGTCGTCGTCGGTCTGGTCGGGATCGTGGTGGAAGAGGTGCAGGCGCTTCACCTTCGCCTTCGCCGCGAGCTCGGCCACCTGGCCGACGCTCGAGTGGCCCCAGTCGACCTTGGCCGGGTACTCGTCGTCGCGGTAAGTGGCGTCGGTGATCAGCACGTCCGCGCCGCGCACGAAAGCCGTGAGCTGCTCGACGTAGCGCGGGTTGTGGTGCGAGTGGCCGGGCGGGTAGAGCTCGTTGTCGGTGATGTAGCAGACGACGCGGCCGCGCGCGCTCAGGCGGTAGCCCAGGCAGTTGCCCGGATGCGAGAGCAGCATGGTGTCGATGCGCAGCTTGCCGAGCTCGAGCGTCTCCTCGCGCAGGTCGCGGTAGACCACGCGCGCGCCGAACTCGCGCACCGTCACCGGGAAGTAGACGCTCTCCATCTGCGCGCTGATCGCGCGGTCGATGGGGAGGTCGCCCTGGTGCGGGCCGTAAATCTCGATCTGGTTGCCGCGCCCGTAGAGCGGCGCGAAGAATGGAATGGTGTTGATGTGGTCCCAGTGCGTATGCGAGACGAAGATGCGCGCCGAGACGCGCCCGCCGGGCGCGGCCGCCAGCCGGTCGGAAAGCTTCTTGATGCCCGAGCCACAGTCGAAGATGGTGAGCGGCTCCTCGCCCACCTCGACGCTGACGCACGGCGTGTTGCCGCCGTAGCGCACGTAGGCCGCGCCCGGGGTGGGCAGCGTGCCGTGCACGCCCCAGTACTCGACCACCACCTCGCTCGAGAGGATGCGCTCGATCGACCCGAGCAGCGTCTCGCGCTGGAACGGCTTGGTGAGATAGCCGTCGGCGCCCAGCTCCTTGGCGCGCCGGCGGTCGAAGTCGTAGGACTTGGCCGACAGCACGACGATCTTCATGTGGCCGAGCTCGGGCCGGCGGCGCAGCTCGCGCGTCAGCTCGAAGCCGTCCATCTCCGGCATCATGATGTCGGTGATCACGACGTCGGGGCGCGACATCGGGATCTGGCGCAGCGCCTGCAGCGCCGAGGGCGACGACTCCACGCGGTGGCCCGCCTCCTCGAGCGTGCGCCCGAGCAGCGTCAGCACCTCCGGATCGTCATCGACCAGGTAGAAGTTCATAATCCCCCTGGTCCAATGGTAACAGCCGCCCTTCCGAGGCCTCCGGCAAGAAATGCCGACCGCGCCGCGCGGGAGCAGTACCTGCGCGCGCACGCCGCCGCGCTCTACGATCATCTCACCGAGCGGCGCGCGAGCTTCCTGCGCGTCGACGAGCTGTGCCGGCGCGCGGCCGAGGCGTTTCCCGGGCTCGTGCCCGGCGCCGACGAGCTCGAGGCCGAGGCGCCGCGAGCGCAGAAGGACAAGCGCGGCGCCGAGATCGACCAGGGGCTGTTCCTCTCCGCGGTGCTCGCCGACCCGGTCGCGGGCGCGCACCTCTGCCACGCGATGCTCCTGCCGACGCCGGCGGCGCAGGCGCGGCTCGAGCTCTTCCGCGAGAAAGGCGACATCGACCTGCGCGGCGCGCGCGTGCACCGCGAGGGAAGAGCCGCGATCGTGACGATGCGCAACCCGCGCTTCCTCAACGCCGAGGACGAGACCACGCTCGAGGCGCTCGAGACCGCGATCGACCTCGCGACGCTCGACGAGAAAAGCGAGATCTGCGTGCTGCGCGGCGGCGCGGTCGAGCATCCGCGCTATGCCGGCAGGCGCCTGTTCGGCGCGGGCATCAACCTGACCCATCTTTACCAGGGGAAGATCCGCTACCTCTGGTACATCGTTCGCGACCTGGGGCTGGTGAACAAGCTCTACCGCGGCCTCGCGCGGCCGGGCGCGTCGCCGGAAGTCGACTCGATCGAGAAGCTGTGGATCGCGGCGGTCGAAGGCTTCGCCATCGGCGGCCACTGCCAGATCCTGCTCACCATCGACTACGTGCTCGCCGCGGCCGATGCTTATATGACGCTCCCCGCGCGCAAGGAGGGCATCATCCCCGGCGCCGCGAACCTTCGCCTGAATCGCTTCGTCGGCGCCCGCATCGCGCGCCAGGCCGTGCTCGCCGAGCGGCGCATCGACTGCGACAGCGCCGAGGGGCGCATGATCTGCGACGAAATCGTCCCGCCGGAAGAAATGGATTCTTCAATCAAGAAGGTCGTGGAGAAGCTGACGGGATCCGGGGTCGTCAGCGCCGCGGGCAACCGGCGGGCCTTCCGCATCGCGGAGGAGCCGTTGGACAGCTTCAGGCGCTACATGTCAGTCTATGCGCGCGAGCAGGCCTGGTGCCACTTCAGCCCGGCGCTGATCGCCAACCTGGAGAAGAACTGGAATGCTGCGTCACGACGCGCCTGAGAAGATCCTGGTCCTGCACGGCCCGAACCTGAATCTCTTCGGCCGGCGCGAGCCGCACATCTACGGCACGATGACGCTCGAGCAGATCAACGAGCGCCTGCGCACCCTCGCCGCCAAGATCCAGGTACAGCTGCTGGTCGTGCAGTCGAACCACGAGGGCCAGCTGGTCGACGCGCTGCACAAGCACATCGACGAGGTCGCCGGCGCGATCGTCAACCCGGCCGGCCTCACGCAATACGGCGTGTCGCTGCACGACGCGATCAAGGCGATGCCTTTCCCGGTGATCGAGGTGCACATGTCCAACATCGCCGCGCGCGAGGAGTGGCGACACCACTCGATCATCTCGCCGGCGGTCAAGGGCACGGTGCAGGGCCTCGGCTGGCGCTCCTACACCGCGGCGCTGCGCGCGCTGGTCGAGACGGTACGCGAGACCAGGAAGGCCTGAGACCGGCCACCGCGGCGGACGCGCCCGGCGTCGCCGCCTGCGTCGACGCGGCCTACCGCCATTACATCGCGCGCATCGGCAAGCCTCCCGGCCCGATGCTCGAGGACTATTCGGACGTCATCGCCTGGCACCGGGTGTTCGTCGCCGAAGACATGGGGCGCATCGTCGGCGTGATCGTGCTGATCACCGAGGGCGGGCAGGCGCTGCTCGACAACGTCGCCGTCCATCCCGACACGCAGGGCCGCGGCCTCGGGCGTCGCCTCATCGCCTTCGCCGAGAACGAGGCGCGGCGCCTCGGCTTCCCGGCGATCGAGCTCTACACGCACCAGCTGATGGCCGAGAACCAGGCGCTGTACGCGCGCCTCGGCTATCGCGAGTTCGACCGGCGGACCGAGAAGGGCTATCCGCGCGTCTATATGCGCAAGGCGCTGGGCTAGCTTCGCTCGCGCGGACTGAGCGAGTAGGCCAGGCGATAGAAGCCGACCAGGCCCTCGCCCGCTTCGCGCGCGGCGGCCCTGACCGCGGCCTCGTCGTAGCCGCCGATGAGCAGGATCCATTCGGCGCTCAGGTCGCCGCCGCGGATCTTCTGCTCCAGGGTCTGCGCAGGCATGGGCTGGCCCTGGAGCAGGGCGGCGCTCGTCAGGCCCTTGCCGTGCGGCAGCTCGCCGACCGCGCCAGAGAGACGGATAGTCGCAAGCGTGTGCGGCAGGCCTCCGCCTGCGCTCTCGCGCACCAGGCAGAGGCTGCGCACCATGTTGCGGTGGTGCGGCATCATCCTGCGCGACCAGGGCGTGGGATCGTTCAGCCGCTCGAGGTAGGCGCCGGAGGTGATCGTCGCGAGTTCCGCCGCCTCGTAGAGCGTGAAGTAGGAAGGATCGCCCGAGGTCGCCACCCATCGAGAGCCGCGCAGGAAGCCCGGGATCGAGAGACGCTCGGGCATGTGCTCGTTGGAGTGCCAGTCTTCCCACTCGGCGCGCACCTCGGGCGCGACGTCCCACCACATCGCGATCGCCGCGGCGCCGAGCATCAGTGCTCGAAGCGCCGGCTGTAGCGGGACATGGCGAAGCAGAAGGCGAAGTAGACCAGCGCGGCGAAGAGGTACGCCTCGACGCCGAACCCGGTCCACTTGGGGTCGGTGAGCGAGACCTTGACGGTGGAGAGCAGGTCGAACAGGCCGATGATCAGCACCAGCGAAGTATCCTTGAAGAAGCCGATGAAGGTGTTGACCAGCGGCGGCACCGCGATGCGCAGCGCCTGGGGCAGGATCACGAACGCCATCTGGCTACTGTAGCCGAGTCCGAGCGCCGCCGAGGACTCGTACTGGTGGCGGGGGATCGCCTGCAGCCCGCCGCGCACCACTTCCGCGAGGTAGGCCGTGGCGAACAGGATCATCGCGATCTGCGCACGCAGGAGCTTGTCGAGGGTCCACCCGCCGGGCAGGAAGAGCGGCAGCATCACCGACGCCATGAAGAGCAGCGAGATCAGCGGCACGCCGCGGACGAGCTCGATGTAGCCGACGCACAGCGCGCGGATCACCGGCATCCCCGAGCGCCGTCCGAGCGCGAACAGGATCGAGAGCGGAAACGCGATCGCCAAGCCGAAGGTCGTGAGGAGCAGCGTCAGGATCAGCCCGCCCCAGCGCTCGTTCTCCACGTAGCGCATGCCGAGCACGCCGCCCCACATGAGCACCCCGATGATCGCCAGGCCGGCGATCCAGACCAGCGCGAGCCTCGGCTTCCAGTTGGCGCGGAACGCGGAGAAGACCCAGAGCCCGATCAGCAGCAGCGTCGCCGTGGCAGGACGCCACTGCTCGTCGTAGGGGTAGGTGCCGAACAGGATGAAGCGGTGCTTCTCGACGATGAAGCCCCAGCACGCGCCGTGCGCGGCGCGGCACGCCGGCGCGTCCGGCTGCCACACCGCGTTGACCACGGCCCACTGGACGAACGGGATCGCGGCCAGCAAGACCAGGAGCGTGAGCGCAACCGTAAGGACGCGGCTCATCGGATCGCGATCGTGGCGTTGTACCAGTTCATCAGCGCCGAGATCGACAGGCTGATGGTGAGGAACACCGCCATGATGATCGTCACGCCCTCGATCGCCTGGCCGGTCTGGTTGATGGTGGTGTTCGCGATCGACACCAGGTCCGGGTAGCCGATCGCCACCGCGAGCGAGCTGTTCTTGGTGAGGTTGAGGTACTGGCTGGTGAGCGGCGGCACGATGGCGCGCAGCGCCTGCGGCAGGATCACGAGGCGCGTCGCCTGCCAGCGCGCGAGGCCGATCGCCTGCGCCGCGTCGCGCTGGCCGCGCGACACCGCGAGGATGCCGGCGCGCACGATCTCGGCGATGAACGCCGCGGTGTAGGTGGCGAGGCCGACGAGCAGCGCGGCGAACTCGGGGCTCAGCGCCGCGCCGCCGGCAAAGTTGAAGCCCTGCAGCTCCGGCACGCCCGAGAAGCTCGGGAAGAAGATGCCGCGGTTCGAGAGGAAGAAACCCGGCAGCGGCTCGAGCGCCTCGCGCGGAAGCGGCAATCCCTCCGTGATCAGCGCGTACCAGAAGAAGAGCTGCACCAGGAGCGGCACGTTGCGCAGGAACTCGACATAGGCGGTGGCAATGCCGCGCAGCAGGGCGTTGCGCGCCAGGTGCGCGAGCCCGATCAGAAACCCGAGCAGCGTCGCCGCGACGATGCCGATCGCGGCGACCGCGAGCGTGTTGGTCAGCCCGATGGCGAGGGCGTGCCAGTAGCTGTCCGCGGCGCCGTAGCGGAGGAAGAACGACTCGCCGATCTCGAAGCCGGCCTCGCGGCCGAGGAAGCCGAAGCCGCTCGCGATGCGCCGCGCCTCGAGGTTGGCGGCGGTGTTCGATATGAGAAACCACCCGGCCAGGACGAGCGCCGCCAGCGCCAGCGCCTGATACGCTACCGCCCTCCCTTTTCCAGGTGCCAACACCATGGGCCGCAAGCTTACCCGGCAGGACCTGCGCGACGCCGCCGAGAGGTACAAGAACTGGGGCAAATGGGGGCCGGCGGACGAGATCGGCACGCTGAACTACACGCGGGCGGAGGACATCGTCGCCGCGGCACGCCTGGTGAGGAAGGGAAAGGTGATCTCCCTCGCGCTCAATTTCGACCACACCGGCCCGCAGGGCGCGAAGAGCAAGTACCCGGCGATGGGACGCACCAATCCGATCCACACCATGCTGCGCACCGGCACCGACGCCTACTCGGGCGTGCTCGACCACCGCGGCATCCGCGCCGCCGACGACATGGTGGTGATGCCGCTGCAGTGCGGCACGCAGTGGGACGGCCTGGGCCACGTGTTCTACGAGAACTCGATGTGGAACGGCTACGACTGCCGCGAGGTGACCTCGAATGGCGCGCAGAAGTGCGGCATCGAGAAGACCAAGAGCCGCATGGTCGGGCGCGGCGTATTTCTGGACGTTGCGCGCGCGCAGGGCAAGAAGTGGCTCGACGACGGCTATGCGATCACGGTCGCGGATCTGGACCGCACGGCGGAGCTGCAGAAAGTCGCCGTGAAGCGAGGCGACTTCGTCATCGTCCGCACCGGCCAGATGGAGGCGAAGCTCGAGGCCGGAAGCTGGGACGGCTACCCCGGCGGCGACGCGCCGGGGTTCGGCTTCGAGACGCTCGAGTGGATCAAGCGCACCGAGCTCGCCGCGCTCGCTTCCGACACCTGGGGCTGCGAGGTGCGGCCGAACGAATCCGAGGCCGGGATCAACCAGCCCTGGCACTGGATCACCATCCCGATCATGGGCATGACGATGGGCGAGATCTTCTACGTCAAGGATCTCGCCGAGGACTGCGCCGCCGACAAGGTGTACGAGTTCCTGTTCGTCGCGCCGGCGCTGCCGATCACCGGCGCGGTGGGCTCGCCGACCAATCCGCTGGCGATCAAATGACCAGGATGAGCGGCGCGCAGTGCCTGGCCGACATGCTCGCCGGCTACGGCGTGACGCATGTGTTCATGGTGCCCGCGGTCCTGCGCCGCACCTTCGCCGAGATGGAGCGCCGGACGAAGATCAGCCGCGTCCATTGCCACGGCGAGAAGGCGGCGGCCTACATGGCCGACGGCTATGCGCGCGCCTCCGGCAGGCCGGGCGTCTGCATGGCGCAGGTGGTCGGCGCGCTCAACCTCGCCGCGGGGCTGCGCGACGCCTGGCTCGCGCACTCGCCGGTGATCGCGATGACCGGCGGGCGCGACCCGAAGACCAAGTTCCGCAAGGTCTACCAGGAGATCGACGACGTGCCTGCGTTCGAGCCGGTGACGAAATGGAACGCTACGGTCGACGCCGTCGAGCGCTTCCCCGACATGGTGCGGCAGGCGTTCCGGGTCGCCACCAGCGGCGCGCCGGGGCCCGTGCACCTGCAGTTCCGCGGCAACGAGGGCCAGCTCGACCAGGAAGAAGCCGACCTCGAGCCGCTGGTCGAGCCGCAGTTCGCGCGCGTTCCGGCTTTCCGGCCGCTGCCCGATCCGGGCGAGCTGAAAAAGCTCCTCGGTTTTCTCGAGAAGGCGGAGAAGCCGGTCATTGTTGCCGGCGGCGGGGTGCGCGCCTCGGGCGCGGGGCCTGAGCTGGTGAAGCTCGCCGAGATGCTCGGCATCCCGGTGGCGACCTCGCTCAACGGCAAGGACTGCGTCCCCGGATCGCATCCGCTGTCGGTGGGAGTGGTCGGAAGCTATTCGCGCGAGAGCGCGAACCGGGTCGTCGCGGCGGCGGATCTCGTGTGTTTTATCGGCACCTCGGCCGGCGGGATGACGACGCACGTGTGGGCGGTGCCGAAGATCGGGGTGCCGGCGCTGCAGATCGACATCGAGCCCGAGCACCTCGGGCGCAACTACCCGCTGAAAGCGGGCGTGCTCGCCGATGCAAAGCTTGCTCTGTCGCAGATGCTGCAATCCGCCGACCGCGCGAGCGCGTCGCGGCGGGCAGGATGGATCGAGCAGGTGAAGCGCATCTGCGCCGAGTGGAAAGACAAGTACCGCGCCGTGCTCGAGTCCGACGCGGCGCCGATCCGCCCCGAGCGGATCTGCGCCGAGCTCTCGCGCCACGTGCCGGAGGATGCGATCGTGCTCGCCGACACCGGACACGCCGGGATGTGGATGGGCGGCGTGTACGACGTGCGCGCCGCGCGCCAGAGCTTCATGAGGAGCGCAGGACACCTCGGCTGGGCGTTCCCCGCGGGGCTGGGCGCCAAGTGCGCGGCGCCTTCGCGGCCGGTGGTCACCTTCACCGGCGACGCCGGGCTCTGGTATCACATCGGCGAGATCGAGACCGCGGCGCGCTGGAACATCGCCGCGGTCACGGTGGTCAACAACAACTCGAGCGGCAACCAGTCCAAGCGTGGCTTCGACCGCGCCTACGGCGGCGAGCAGACCGCCAAGGCGCGGGAGCTCTGGACCTACCGCAGCGTCGATTTCGCGCGCGTCGCCGCCGACATCGGCGCGCTCGGCGTGCGCGTGGAGAAGGCCGCCGAATTTCCCGCGGCGCTGGACAAGGCCCTGAAGAGCGGCAAACCTGCGATCATCGACGTCGTCACCGACATCGAGGCCATCGCCCCGACGGCGGTCAGCTCCTGAGGAGGAGAGCGATGCTCAGAACCATCCTTGCTGCAGGCGCGCTCGCGGTCTCAATGGCTGCGGGCGCGCAGCCCTATCCGTCCAAGCCGGTCCACATCCTGGTCGCCTTCCCGCCCGGCGGCCCCACCGACATCATCGCGCGCCTGATCGGGGCCAAGCTGGGCGACTCGCTCGGCCAGCCGGTGGTGGTCGAGAACAAGGTCGGCGCGAGCGGCAACGTCGCCACCGGCGAGGTCGCGAAGTCGGCGCCCGACGGCTACACGCTGCTCGTGCATTCGTCGGCATACGCGGTCAATCCGACGCTCTTCGCCAACGCCGGCTACGACCCCGCCAAGGACCTGCTGGCGGTCTCGGTGGTGGCGTCGCAGGCGAACATCGTGCTGGTCAATTCGTCCTTCCCGGCGCGGACGCTCGAGGAGCTGAAGAGCGCGATGGTGAAGGGCAAGCTCGCCTTCGCCTCGCCCGGCTCGGGCACCACGCCGCACCTGACGGCGGTGAACCTGTTCCACGTGCACTGGAAGGCCGACGCGACCCATATCCCGTTCAAGGGCGCGGGACCGGCGGTGGCGGCGCTGCTCTCGGGGGAGCCGCCGATCGGCGTCATGGCGGGCTCGGGGCCGATGTCGAACATCAAGTCCGGGAAGTTCCGCGCGCTCGCCGTGTCCTCGGCGAACCGCCTGCCGCAGCTGCCCGACGTGCCGACGCTGAAGGAGCTCGGCTATCCGGGCATGGAGGACTACACCTGGGTGGGCCTCTTCGCCCCCGCCGGCACGCCGGCCGACATCGCGCAGAAGCTGAACGGCGCGGTGCTGCGCGCGGTGCATTCCGAGGACCTCAAGCAGAAGCTCGACGGCCTCGCCTTCGAGATCACCGCCGCGCCGCTGCGCGAGACCGCCGACTACGTGCGCTCCGAAGTCGCCAAGTGGGCGCAGGTGGTGCGCACCACCGGAGCGAAGGCGGAATAATCGCTTCGGCGTAACGCGCGCGTCACACCCGCGTCATGCAGCCCGCGATCAGCGGGACAAATGCCGCGGCTGAGGGGAATTCGCTGTCGTGACGCCGCTTCGCGACGTCGACTCTCATGCGATGCGAAAGCCGCGAAGCGCGACACGAGAAAGCCGGACCCGGCGATAGCCACGCTTCGTCAGCTT
>Ga0075425_100002547_pt1 | contig 18287 bp, 16 predicted proteins | sample SoiMethybrSBSTD4_FD_75300 | JGI IMG/M metagenome (GOLD analysis project Ga0075425, IMG submission 75300) | Bulk soil microbial communities from a Populus tree surrounding site in Tennessee, USA - Soil MetaG P. TD hybrid SBSTD4 | ecosystem: Environmental > Terrestrial > Soil > Tree plantation... | reverse complement strand
GCTCGTGCGGCAGCAGGAGATCGTGATCAAGTCGATCGGCGAACGGCTGAAGACGACGCCGGGGATCGCCGGCGCGACGGAGATCGGCGAGAGCGAGATCATCCTCGTCATCGACGCCGGCTCGCTGATCGATCACTTCGGAGGCCGCGCGCGAGAGACGCGCGCGTTCGCGCATGTTTGAAGAATTCTTCGGTCTGCGCGTGAAGCCGTTCGGCAAAACACCCGATCCGTCGTTCCTGTTCGAGAGCGAACAGCACAAGGAAGCGCTGGCGCGACTCGAGTACGCCGTCGAAGAGAAAGACCTCGCCCTGCTCGTCGGCGACATCGGCTCCGGCAAGACGACGCTCTCCCGCGCCCTGATCGATCGCATCGCCGACTCCCGGCCGGTCGTTCTGCTCATCAATCCTCGGCTCACGCCGACGCAGCTTCTCCGTGCGGTTGCACAAGGTTTGGGCATCACGCCGGCGCGTTTTCGCAACGAGCTGCTCGATCAGATCCACTCGAAGCTCTTCGAGCTGTACGAAGCGAAACGCGAGCCGGTGCTGATGATCGACGAGGCCCAACTGATTCCGTCGAAGGCGACGTTCGACGAGATTCGTCTCCTCACGAACTTTCAACTGGACGATCAGAACCTGCTGTCCGTGATTCTCATCGGACAGCCGGAGCTCGACGCCCGGCTCGATCGCCACGCCTACGCGCCGCTACGCCAGCGCATCGGCATGCGCTACGCCCTCGGCCCCTTGTCGCAGGAAGAGACGTTCCACTACATCGAGCATCGCATTCGTGTTGCCGGCGGCGAGCGCAATCCGTTCAGCCGCGACGCGATGATCGAGATTCACACGCTCAGCGGCGGCATCCCGCGACTGATCAACACGCTCGCCACCACGGCACTCCTCGACGCCTTCGGCGAAGACGCCGCGACGATCGACCCCGCGCGCGTCGACGCCGCCGCGCGCGAACATCGCATGACCACGGAGCACGCGCATGGTTGATCTCGTAAAGATTCGAAAGAAGGCGAAGAAAAAAGAAGAGACTAGGACTGAGGACTTAGGACTGAGGACTGAGTCGGCCCCCGAGGGGGAACCTGAGTCGTCAGTCGTCAGTCCTCAGTCCTCAGAGAGCCCTCAGTCGGACAAACTTTCAAAGTTCAAAGAGGAAGCAGGCAAGAGACGCGAGTCCGTCGAAGCCGCAACGACAGAGTCAACAGTTCCAACAACGCAGCTCGAAGTATTGACGTTCGTCATCTCCGGCGAACACTACGCGGTCGACATCGAGCGCATCGTCGAGATCGTCACTCCGCGTCCGATCACGCGCGTGCCGAATGCCGAGAAATCGATCGTCGGCATCATCTCGTTGCGCGGCACGATCGTCACGCTCATCGACGTTCGTTCGCGTCTTCGACACGGCGCCGTGCCACCGACGCCCGACACGCGCGTCGTCGTCGTCGATCTGCAGGGAGAGTCGGTCGGATTCGAAGTCGATCACGTTCTTCGCGTCATCAAGCTCGCCGCCGGCGACGTCGAGTCGCACCCGGTCGTGCACGCGAGCGAGCTCGATGAGTCCATCCGCGGCGTCTTTCGTCACGGCGATGCGTTGACGATCCTGCTCGATTTCGACAAGCTACTCGGCGCCAGCGCCTCGCCAACATGGAAATCACCTGTAAGCACTGTGGCTCCCGATTTCGCGCCGCGATCCAGCTCCCGCTGACGGCCCCCGTCCGCGTTGCCTGTCCCGCCTGCAAGAATCAGATGGTTTTGAAACCATCCGCTGACGGCGGCAATCACGCGACCGAGCAACCCGGCAACCCAGCCACCGAACAACCGGCCGCGAAAGCGGCAGCCAAAATCGCCGCCATCGCCGACGAGCCGCGCCCCTTCCGCGCCTTCCTCGGCGAGCACCTTCGCCGCCTCGGCTTCGAAGTCACCTATTTCGAGATCGGCGATCCGACGCTCGAGTTCGTCCGCCGCAAGCGCGCCGATCTCGTCATCGTCAACGTTTATCTCAAAGGAAAGCTCGGCGTCGAAGTCACCGAAGAGATTCGCAACGATCCGACGCTCAGCAACACGCGCGTCATCCTGATCGGCGCGCTGTTCCGCGCCAATCGCTTCCGCGCCAATCCGACGAATCTCTACGGCGCCGACGAATACATCGAAGAGCAGATTCCCGAGAAAGAGTTCCGGCAGATCATCCGCAAGCTCTTTCCCGAAGTCGGCGCGACGGCCGAGGTGCCGATCGAGCCGCGGGAGTACGATGAGGCCCGCAGGCTGGCCCGGCTCATCCTTTCCGACATCGTCATCTATCACGCAGCGAAGGTCGAGCAGGGCCTCCGCGAAAACAACTTCTTCGACGTACTCAAAGAGGAGATCGAAGAGGGAAGGCAGTACTACGAGTCTCGCGTGCCGTTCCGCGTCCGTCGCGACACGGAGATCTACACCGAGACCTTGCAGCAGTTCGTACAGATGAAACGCGAAGAAGGAGCGTAATGGGAGCCGATCCCCAACTGATCGAGCAAGCTCGCTCCGCCGATCCCGATGCGAGGCAGAAAGCGGCGTTGCTCGTCGCGCAGTCGACCGACGAGCAGGATCTCCCGCTCATGTTCGAGCTCCTCGGCGACAAAGACTGGCGCGTCCGCAAGACGATCGTCGACGGCTTCGTGCGCGATGCGCGCATCGAGATCATCGAAGGATTGATCGACGCTCTCTCCGACGCCGAGAACGCAGGCAAACGCAACTCGTCGACCGAGGCGCTGATTCGAATCGGAACGCCGGCCATCGAGCCGATCGTGCGGCGGTTGCGAAAGGAGAGCGACGTCGACGTCCGTCTGTCGCTCGTCAACCTCCTCGGCGATCTGCGGCGCCCCGACGGATTCCAGCTCCTCCTGGAGATGCTCGAGGCCGAGAACGACATCAACGTCTCGTCGTCGATCGTGTCGTCGCTCGGCAAGTATCGCGACGCCTCATCGCTGCCGACGCTCATACGCATCCTGCAGCAGCGCGACGATCTTTGGCTGAAGTTCCACGTCGTCGAAGCGCTCGGCGAGATCGGCGATCGCGCCGCGCTGCCGTCGATCCTGCCGCTGTACGGGGAGAAGTCGTTGCGCAAGCCGGTGCTCGAAGCGATCGGGAAAATCGCCGACGTCGGCACCGTCAGTTTTCTCCTGAAGATCATCAGCGAAGAAGAGAAGTTGAATCTGACGGCGCTGCGCGCGCTGGTGCGCATTGCCGAAGCGGAGAAGCCGCGGGTCGTCGCGCAGTCGGAGCAGCAGCTCATTCAACGCAAATTCCGCGAGGCCTTCCCGTCGGAGAAAGTGCCGCCGCTCATCGAGCATCTGCACACGACGCCGAAGCGCGACGTGAAGAACTTCATCCTCAAGTTCCTGGGATGGTCGGCGGACGAGCGCGCGCTGCCGATCCTGCTCGCGTATCTCGAGCAGCCCGACACGGCCGAGGTGGCGGCGCAGGCGCTGATCGATTTCGGACCGCAAGCGACGATGCCGATTCTCGAAGCGCTGCAAAACGCGGATGAAGACGAGGTCGTGGCGCTGCTGCTGCGCATCATCGACGTCATCGGCGGCCCCGAGGCCATCGGCAACATCCTGCCGTTCCTCGATCACGACAACGCCATGATTCGCCGGCTGGCCATCGAGACGCTCGGCGAGATTCCGCATCCGAGCTCGATCGACTACCTGCTGGCGAAGCTCGACGACTCCGACATCGCCTGCCAGCAGGCCGCGGTGAACTCCATCTCCGCGCTCGTGGCAGCGTTCCCGGAGATCAAGGCGGACGTGCTCGGTAAAATTAGACGTCTACTTCAATCGCAATCGATTCCTGTCAAACTCAATTCGCTATCTGTTTTCGTCAATATTCAAGGTGAGGGATATCACGACGAGTTACTGTTAGCGTCGAAAGACAGCGATCCGGTCATCCGTCAGAAGGCCATCTCGCTCATGGGGAAGTTCAGCGAGGAGCGGTTTGCCGATCAGCTCGTGCTCTCGCTCGCGGACGAGTCGACGGCGGTGCGCCTCGCGGGGATCAACGCCATCGTGCGGCTGCGTCCCGAAAAAGGACTGGCTCCGCTCATCAGCTCACTCGAAGACCACGACATCTGGATTCGCACCGCCGCCGCGCAGGCGCTCGGCGAGTATCGGCACACGCGCGCGCTCGAGCCGCTGCGCAGTCATCTGCAGCACGACCAGGCGCCGGTGCGCATCGCCGCCATCGAGGCCCTCGGCAAGTCGCGCAGCGAGAGCGTGAAGGAAGTGCTCTTCCCCTGCGTGCACGAGTCGGACATCGAGATCCGCCGCGCCGCCATGCTCGCGCTGGGACAAGTCCCCGGCGACGACGTCTTCGACTATCTGATGTTCGCCATGACCGACGACGACTGGCGCATTCGCGCCGCCGCTGCCACCGCGATCTCGCTGCGCGGCGACAAAGCCGCGCTTCCCGCGCTGCATCGCGCGCTCGAAGATCCCGACACGTACGTGCAGCAGTCCGCGGTCATCGCCCTCGATCACATCCCCGACCGTTCTTCGTTCGAGCCGTTGTTCAAAGCGCTCGAGAACACCGCGATCCTCGATGACGTGTCTGAAGTGTTCGTGAAGCACAAGGATCTGTTCCGCGACCTGCTGGAAGAGGCGTGGCGTACCGCGGATAGTAGGAGGGAAGTCGTTGTCGCCGCGATCTTGTCAGCGATGAGAGAGGAAAAACGATGAACGATGAACGATGAACGATGAAGACGTGCTGTCTGTTCATCGTTCATCGTTCCTCGTTCATCGTTCGTTATGTCGACCTTCAGCCTGTCCCTGAACCATCACCTCGATCTGCCTGACGATGTTTTCAGGCTGCTTCGGGACAACATCTACAAACGGACAGGCATGTGGTTCAACGACTCGTCGAAGTACCTGCTGCAGAAACGCCTTTCGCCGCGCGCGAAAGAGCTCAACTTCGACTCCTTCCAGAAGTACTTCTACTTCCTGCAATACGACCCGCGCGCCGAGGCGGAGTTCGATCAGATCTACGACCTCGTGACGACGAATGAGACGTACTTTTTCCGCGAGCCGGCGCAGCTCGCGGCGTTCGTCGAAGAGATCGTGCCGGACATTCTTTCGCGCAAGCCGGTGAAGAAAGTGCGCATCTGGTCGGCGGGATGTTCGTCGGGCGAGGAGCCGTACTCGATCGCCATGCTGCTCGAAGAGGCGGGCTACTACACCCAAGCCGCGTTCGAGATTTTCGCGAGCGACATCAATCAGCAAGTGCTGGCGAAGGCGCGCAAGGGTCACTATCGCGAGAGCGCGTTCCGCGCGACGAATGCGGCGTTGCGTGACAAATACTTCACACGCGAAGCCGACGGCTCATTCAAGATCAAAGACGAAGTGCGCAATCGCGTTTCGTTCGGCCGTCTCAACCTCTACGACGAAGCGCGCGTCTCGCTCCTCGGCCATCTCGACGTCATCCTCTGCCGCAACGTCATCATCTACTTCGACGATCTCTCGAAGAAAGTCGTGGTCTCGAACTTCTACAATCGCCTCACCGAAAGCGGCTACCTGCTGCTCGGACACTCCGAATCGCTGATCTCGCTCTCGACCCAGTTCAAGTTGCGTCACTTGAAGAACGACATGGTGTACCAGAAGTAACGCATGGTCCGAGCGCTCGTGATCGATGACTCCGCGTACAACCGCGTCACGCTGACGCGGATGCTGGAGTCCGACTCGCACATCAAGGTCGTCGGCACCGCCGTCAACGGTGAGGACGGCATCAAGCAGGTGATGAAGCAGCGTCCCGACGTCATCACCCTCGATCTCGAAATGCCGATCATGGACGGCTTCGCGTTTCTGCGATGGCTGATGGCGAATCTGGCGACGCCGGTGATCGCCGTGTCGTCTCGCGCGAGCGATCGCAGCGTCTTCAAGGCGCTCGAGCTCGGAGCGCTCGACTTCATCGCCAAGCCCGGCGGACGCGTCTCGCCGCGGCTCGAAGAGATTCAGCGCGACCTCGTCGCGAAAGTGCTTCAGGTCGCGGAAGTGCGGATGGACAACCTGCGCCGCCGCGTGAAGGAAGAAGCGGCGCCGCAGGCGGAAGCGTCGCCGATGCCGCAGCCGTGCGAAGGCGGCGTCGAGCTCGTCGCCATCGGATGCTCGACCGGCGGTCCGCCGGCGCTGCAGCATCTGTTTCAGGAGCTGCCGCTATTGCCGGTGCCGATCGTCGTCGCGCAGCACATGCCGCCGACGTTCACGCGTCTCTTCGCGGAGCGCGTCAATCGACTGACGGCGTACAACGTGCGCGAAGCGAGCGACGGCGAGGCGCTCAAGCCGGGGAACGTCTACGTCGCGCCGGGCGGCATGCAGACCGAGGTGCGGCGCAACAGCGACGGACTGCACGTCCGCGTGTTTCCCGCGGGCTCGAGCGATTTGTATGCGCCGTCCGTCGATCGTCTTTTTCGCACGGCCAGCGAGTCGTGCAGCGAAAAGATGGTCGCCATCATCATGACGGGAATGGGCGACGACGGATCGGAGGCGATGCGCGAAGTGAAGTCGCGCGGAGGACGCACGATCGCGGAGTCGGCGCAAAGCGCGATCATCTTCGGAATGCCGGGGGAGGCGATCAAGACCGGCGCGGTGGAGGAAGTGCTCTCGCTGACCGAGATCCCGAACGCGATTCGAAGACTGTGTACGGGATCGTGACCTATGCTAGATTCGTCGGGTTGGTCCACTGATCCATGAGCGAAGAATCCCGCGCTGAGAAGTTTCTCGAGCTGTTCAACAAGGGCAAGGAGTTCACCGAGGAGTTGTTGCGGGAGAACCAGCGCCTTCGTTACAAGCTCGCCGCGACCGATACCGAAGGGGCGTCGCGCGAAGAGGTGGAGCGTCTGCGTGCGGAAGTGCAGCAGCTCACCGAAGAGAACCGCCGCATCGCCACGCGCTTCCGCGAAGTCGAGGAAGAGAACAAAGACTTCGCGCACCGCTACATCGAGATCGAAGAGCAGAACAACAATCTCGCGAATCTGTACGTCGCCAGCTATCAGCTCCACTCCACGCTCGACTTCCGCGAGGTCATCACCATCGTTCAGGAGATCGTCATCAACCTGATCGGCGCGGAGTCGTTCGCGATCCTGCTGCTCGACGAGAAGACGAACGAGCTCAAGGCGATCGCCTGGGAAGGCGCAGACGTGATGCCCGGCGTCGACGGCGTCTCCGCCCGGCTCGGCGACGGCGTGCTCGGACAGGTCGCGAAGACCGGCGAGAGCTACTACATCAATCAAGACATCGAAGGCGGCACCGTCACGATCGACAAACCGCTCGCCGCCGTTCCGCTGAAAATCAAGGAGCACGTGATCGGACTGATCGTGATCTACAAGCTCCTGCAGCAGAAGGATTCGTTCTCCGCCGTCGACTACGAGCTCTTCTCACTTCTCGCGGCGCATGCGGCGACCGCCATCTTCTCGTCGAAGCTCTACTCCCAATCGGAACGCAAGCTCAACACCATTCAGAGTTTTCTGGATCTGCTCACGACTAATTAGGGGAAAGGCGAAGCTTGCCATTGGAGAACGCAAACTTCCTGGTCGTCGAGGACTCGCCGACCATGCGACAACTGATCTCGTTCTCGCTGAAGCGATTCAAGAACGCCAAGATCATCGAAGCGGTCGACGGCGTCGACGCGCTGAAAAAGCTCTCCGGTCCCGACAAGATCGATTTGATCCTCACCGACATCAACATGCCGGTGATGGACGGTCTGAAGCTCGTCTCGCTCGTGCGGCAGAATGCGCAGCTCAAAGCGATTCCGATCATCATCATCACCACGGAAGGTGCTGAAGAGGATCGCGAGCGCGGCCTCGCCCTCGGCGCGAACGCGTACATCTCGAAGCCGATCCAGTCGTCGCACTTGATCAAGACGATCTCGGAGCTCTTGGCGGTGTGAGGCGCGTCGCCGCCGCCGCTGCTCTCGTCTTTCTCGCCCTCCGCATCGCTCTTCTCTTCGCCCGCCAGCCGTTCTTCGACGAGCTGTTCACGGTGTGGATTGCGCCGAAGTCGTTCGGCGGGATCGTGCACGCGCTGCTCTCGGATTCGGGACCGCCGCTGTATTACTTCGTGGTGCACGCGCTGCAGGTTCACGGTGTGTTGGGGGCGCGGCTCGTGTCGCTCCTGTGTGCGACGGTTTCGTTCGTGCTGATGCTTCCACGCGAAGCCGCGCTTGCGCGCGGCTGGCGGACGAGGGCGTCCGCCCTCCTGGCCGTCTTCCCGCCGGCGGTGTTGTTCGCCGTCGACGCGCGCGCGTATGCGATGTGCGCGATGTTCGTCACCATCGGCGTGCTCACGTTGGATCGCGATCGTTACGACGTTGCCGCACTCTCATTCGTCCTCGCGGCGTACAGCCACTACTACGGCGTGCTCTTCATCCCGTTGCTGTGGAAGCGATGGCGCACGTTGGCAATCGCAATGGTCGCGTACGCGCCGGGACTCTGGCTCGCGCTGCATCAGCCGAGCGCATCGACGGCATGGATCAGCAGAGTGCCGTCGTGGCCCGACGGTCTCTTTGCCCGCCCGCCGCTCGCGCTGCTGATCGTCGTCGCCGTTCTCATCGTCGTCGCGCTCGTGCAATGGAATCGATACGCGACGATGGTCGCGGTGCCGGTCGTGTTCGCGCTCGTGCTCACACTTGCGGGACGTCCTGTCTATCTGCCGTTGCGATTCGAATCCGTGATCGCGCCGCCGCTCATGCTCGCCGTCGCGAAGTCGTTCGAGTCGAAAAAGATGCTGGCCATTGCGCTCGGCACAGCGTTCGCCTTCATCACCGCGATCGGCATCGTCGATCATCGAACGCGTCCCATCGATGACTACCGCGCGGCCGCGTTCCTCACCAGGCAGTTGAAGGGACCGCTTGTCGCGAGCGGCTATCTCTATCTCGAGACCGTCGTGAACGGACGCCCCGACGCGATCGCGTTTCCCGCGAAGCAAGCCGAGCATCCCGGATGGCGCGCGTTCCCCGATGGAAGCGCGCCGCCCGCCGGCGCGTTCTACTGGATCGGAGAACGCGCGGCGCCCGAGTTGTCAATTCTGCGCCGCACGAGAAAAGTGCAGCCGCTGTACGTGAACAGTCGTGCGATCATCGCGCGCGTCATGTAGACTGCGAAACCAACGGATGCCTCATTTCATCACTGACAAATGCATCGGGTGTTCGGTCTGCGAGATCAAGTGCCCGACGAACACCATCTGGGGCGAGAGCAAGGGGCAGTACTACATCCACCCTGAGCGTTGCATCGACTGCTCCGTCTGCGGCATCTACTGCCCCGTCGACGCCATCCAGAACCAGCACGGCGAGTTCATCCCGCGCGTGAAGCCCAAAGAGATCCCGAAGGCGGAGGTCATCAAGGAGCTCTGCACGGGATGCGAGTTCTGCGTCGACATCTGCCCGTTCGAGTGCATCTCCATGATCGACGCGAACGACGAGACGGTGGCCAATCACTACAAGATCGCCTTCGTCGAGAAGAACAAGTGCGTCGCCTGCCGGCTCTGCGAGTCGGTGTGCGACAAGGACGCGATCGTGGTGCCGGCTGCGCCGACGCAGTTGAAAACCTACCTGCCGGACTTCGTGGTCCTGGGAACTGGGAGATGAGTCGAATGCAGAAGGCAGAATGCAGAAGGCAGAAGAGGGCGACGTACTTTCTGCATTCTGCATTCTGCCTTCTGCATTCGCGCCAGCGCTAAATGCCGCCGCGCGAATCGGACGACGGCGATTTCTCCGACCTCCCGCGCGAGTCTCCGCGCACGATCCTCTTTCAGTTCGTCATCTTCCCGCTCGGCATCGTCGTCATCGCCGTCGGCATCTTTCTTCTCTTCGGCAAGCTCGCCAACGACGAGCAGTCGATTCCCGACTACCTCAACGAGATCCGCTCCGGCAGCTCGCATGAGCGATGGCAGGCGGCGTATCAACTCTCCAAAGCGTTGAAGCGCGGCGAGGGCAAGAAAGTCCCGAATCTCGAAGAGCAGGTGGCGTCGCTGTATCAAAGTGCAAAGCACGACGATCCGCGCATCCGCCGCTATCTCTCGATGGTCCTCGGCTCGCTCGGCGATCGCCGCGCCACGCCGCTCCTCGCCGAGGCGCTGAAAGAGAAGGATGTCGAGACGCGCATCTACGCGCTCCTCGCGCTCGCCGATCTGCGCGACCCGGCGTCGGTGCCGAATGTCATCGCCGCGACCGAGGATCAGGAGAAGGACGTTCGCAAGACCGCGCTCTACGCGCTCGGTGCGATCGGCGATCCGCGCGCGGTGCCGGTGCTCGTCTACGCGCTGCGCGATGAGACGGCCGACGTTCGCTTCAACGCCGCCGTCGCGCTCTCACGCTTCGGCGACAAGCGCGCGCTCGGCACGCTGCGCGAGATGCTCGATCGCCCCCATCTGAACCAGATTCGCGACATGCGCGAGGACCAGAAAGAAGACGCCATGATCGTCGCCATCGGAGCGTATTCGCGCCTCGCGGGCCCGGATGCGAATCCCGAGTTGCAGTCGTTGCTGAGGGATCCAAGCATTCGCGTGCAAGCAGCGGCGCGCGAAGCGTTGAAACATCGTTGACTCTCTTTCCCAAATCATCGATAGTAATCGGCGCTTTAACGAGCGGTTTTCTTCACAACTAGATGGCGGATGACACCACCCCATACCAGGTGACGCCGAAGACTCCTCTCGCGGGGAGCGCGGCGGCGGACATTCGAGAGCAGGGAGAGATCTCGAGACGGAGTTTTCCCTTCGTGCTCACCAGCGCCTGGATCGCTCTCACGGCTGCTCTCGGCGGCTTGGCCAGCATTCTCGGCCGCTTCCTTTTTCCGAACGTCCTCTTCGAGCCGGTGCAGAAGTTCAAGGCCGGCCACGTCGCCGACTACTCGGTGGGCGAAGTCGACGAGCGCTGGAAAGAGAAGTACGGCATCTGGCTCGTGCGCACCGAGGAGATCGTGTATGCGTTGATCGCGGTGTGCACGCATCTCGGCTGCACGCCGAACTGGTTGGCGACGCAGAACAAGTTCAAGTGCCCCTGCCACGGCAGCGGCTACTACAAGAGCGGAGTGAACTTCGAAGGACCGACGCCGCGGCCGCTGGAGCGCGCGAAGATCTTCCTCGATCCGTCCGACGGACAGATCGTCGTCGACAAGTCGGTGCAGTTTCACCAGGAACGAGGCGAGTGGACTAACCCCGATTCATTCATCAAGTTGTAGACAAGGAGCTTGAGTGGCCAATCTGGCAGGACTTCGAGACGGCATCGTCAACTCCCAGATCTGGAAATCGGTCTTCCGGGTCGGCATCCCCAACACGAACCGGAAACGCGTCCTGGCCGTCCTCGGCTCACTCATCCTTCATCTTCATCCCGTCAAAGTCCGCCGCTCCGGCGTGCGCATGTCGTACACCTGGTGCATGGGCGGCACGTCGTTCTTCCTCTTCCTCGTCGAGACAGTGACCGGCCTTCTGCTGATGTTCTATTACCGTCCGACCATCGAGTACGCCTTCACCGACATCATGGATCTGCGCGAGCAGGCTCCGTTCGGGATCATGCGCGAGATGCACCGCTGGGGTGCGCACGCCATGGTCATCGCCGTCTGGCTGCACATGTTCCGCGTCTTCATGACCGGCTCGTACAAGCCGCCTCGCGAGTTCAACTGGAACGTCGGCGTCATTCTCCTCGTGCTGACGCTTCTCCTTTCATTCACCGGTTATCTCCTGCCGTGGGACCAGCTCGCGATCTGGGCAATCACGGTCGGATCATCGATGGCGCGTGCAACACCAGGCGCGGGGAATGAGGGCCCGATGTCGGGCCTCATAAAACTTGGCGACGTCCGACTGATCCACGCCGGTGACGACGCGCGCTTCGCTCTCATCGGCGGGCGGAGCATCGGGCCGGCGACGCTGCTGCGCTTCTACGTGCTGCACTGCGTGGCCATCCCGCTGGCCGCCGGATTCCTGATGGCGATTCACTTCTGGCGCGTACGAAAAGATGGTGGAATTTCGGGTCCACTATGAGGACGCGAATCTTCCAGTGGAGGATAGGCGCCCTCGCCTGTCCATCGACGAAGCGCGCGACAGGCGGGGCGCCTATCCTCCACTGGAAGTGTGCAGGAGGGGCCGCGTAGATGGACTTCCTCAAAGACTTCATCAACACGCTGTCCACCGCGTCGATCTCGTTTCTTCTTCTCTCGTCGATCTTCGCGTTCATCGTCTACTTCAATCTGCTCGAAGGGCGATTGAAGTCGAAAGCGGGATCGGCGTTCATCGCCTTTGGCGCGTTGCTGCTGGTCGTCGGACTCTTCATCCGGCCGCTGCTCTACCTCGGCATCGCCTACATGCCACTGCTCTTCATCCTCGCGCATCTCGGTCCGCGCGTCTGGGACAAGAAGATCGGGATGTGGATGTTCATCATCGGCGCCGGCGCGTTCGGCGTCTCGACGCTCGATCCGAACTTCTATCTGATCGCCGCGAAGCCGGACAACGTTCCCATCGTGGCGATGATCTTCCTCCTCGGCTTCTTCACCTGGATCGCGCTGCGCAAGGCGTATCTCAACGACGCGCAGATCGCGCTCGGCGGCATTCCGTTCGAGAAGACGGAGTCGGACGAGAAGCTCTTCACCTGGCCCGACCTCGTCTACACCGAGATGCTCTGCATGATCCTCCTGACGGTCGTGATGATCGTCTGGTCGATCGCGCTGCGTGCGCCGCTCGAAGAAGCCGCGAATCCGACGTCGTCGCCGAATCCTGCAAAAGCGCCGTGGTACTTCCTCGGACTGCAGGAGATGCTCGTCTACTTCGATCCTTGGCTCGCCGGCGTCGTGCTGCCGACGCTCATTATCGTCGGCTTGATGGCCATCCCGTACATCGACACGAATCCGAAAGGCAACGGCTACTACTCATTCCGCGAGCGCAAGTGGGAAATCGGCATCTTCATGTACGGCTTCCTCGTGCTCTGGTCGTTCCTCATCATCACCGGCACGTTCCTGCGCGGCCCGAACTGGAACTTCTTCGGCCCGTACGAATTCTGGGATCCGAACAAGCTCGTGCCGCTGGTCAACGTCGATCTCTCCGAGCTGGTGTGGGTGAAGATGCTGGCCATGCCGCTGCCGAAGATCTGGCCGATTCGCGAGGCGCCCGGCATTCTGCTGCTGCTCGCGTACATGGGATTGCCGCCGGTTCTCGCCGCCGGTCCGTTCAAGCGCTTCTATTTGAAGATGGGCGCTCCGCGTTACTACGTCGGCGCGTTCCTCTTCCTGGTGATGATGCTGCTGCCGATCAAGATGGTCCTTCGGTGGCTGTTCAATCTCAAATACATCGTTCATATCGGGGAGCTGTTTTTCAACGTATGACTGCATCGGCCGCACGCGGCGCTGAAGGTGGGCGATGAAGCCACAAGAGCCGATTCCGCACAACTACAGCATCGCGAAACTGAACCTCATCTTCGCGCTGTCGTCGCTGCTTCTCCTCGGCACCACCGGCGCGATCGTGATGTACGACTACGTTCGCGGCTGGAAGTGGTTCCAGTGGGAGTTCCTGCGCCTCGAGCGGGACCGGCTGCAGCAGGACCTTCAGGCGGCGAAGCAGGCCGAGAACAAACAGCAGCTCTCCGATCTCGACAAGCAGGTGCACGCGCAGGAGCTCGTCATCGCGCAGCATCGCGCGCAGTACGTCGTCGCCCAGAAAGAGCTCGACTCCTGGGAAGGAAAGCACTACGCCGCGGATCAGGACTACCGCTTCGCGAAAGCGAACCTCGATGCGCAGCGCTATGACGCGGAAGCGGCGATCGTGCAGAAGCGTGCTGATGCCGGCGCGCAGCAACGAGAATACGAACGGCAGACGAAGCACCTCGCGGACTTGCTCCTCACGCTTCAACAGGTGACGCGCGATCGCGACGCCGCACAGGCGCGCGTGAACGACTGGCTGAAGAAGATCAAGGACGCAGAAGACAAGAAGAAAGAGCTGAATGCGTCGATCGATCTGATCAACAAACAGCTCGCGCAGGTCTCACCGGGCGGGGACTTCTTCCTGCTCAACGCGCCGATGCTCGACTTCATCTCGCCGACGTTCAAAGTCGATCAGGTCGTGATGCAAGACCTCTTCATCGACATGAACTACATGCCGGTGCCGCGCGTCGATCGCTGCCAGACCTGCCATCGCGCCATCGATCGTCCCGGCTTCGAGTCGAAGAAAGAAGCAGAGCGGCTGGAGAAGGAACTGCAGGCCAAGCTCGACGCCGGACAAATCGATCGCGCCAAGCGCGACGAGACTGAGAAGCGTGTCGAGCAACTGAAGCGCATTCAGGATCCATCGACGCCCGAAGTGCTCAACCCGTGGCGCACGCATCCGCGACTCGATCTCTTCGTCGGATCGGCGTCGGCGCATCCGCTGCTCGAGTTCGGATGCACGTCCTGCCATCGCGGCGGCGATCGCGCCACCGAGTTCGGACGCGCCGGACACATCCCGGCCAGTCCGAAGATGGAGCATCGCTGGGAAGAGGCATCGCTGCCGTTTTTCCCCGGGCCGTGGGACTACAACAAACGTCATTGGGGCTACGAGCTGAACGAGTTCCTTGAGACGCCGATGTATCCGCGCCAGTACTACGAGGCGGGCTGCATCAAGTGCCACGGCGATCAAGTACAAGTGCGCGGCGGCGACGAGATCACCGAAGCGACGCACCAAGTCGAGATCCTCGGCTGCTACGCCTGCCACAAGATCAACAACTGGCGTTTCAGCGATCTGCGCCGTCCCGGTCCCGACCTCAACGGCATCGCCGAGAAGACGACACCGGAGTGGGCGATTCGCTGGATCAGCGAGCCGCACAACTTCCGCTCCACGACGCGCATGCCGTCGTTCTTCTATCAGCGCAACATCATCGGCCCGGCCGTGCCGGCGAAAGAACGCGAAGAGAACATCAAGCTGCAGGACGCCGAGATCCACGCGATCGTGTCGTTCCTCTTCTCGAAGTCGACGCATCGTCAATGGCAGATGCCCGGCAACGGCGACGCGATTCACGGAAAGCAGCTCGTCGAGAGCGTCGGATGCCTCGGCTGCCACCTCAACAGCGAGCAATTCAAAGACGAGAAGTCGGGACAGATCCGTCTCGCGAAGCGCGACGACTTCCCACTCGAGCGCAACTACGGCTTCAACCTCACCGGCGTCGGCACGAAGGCAAATGCCGCGTGGATCTACAACTGGGTGAAGAACCCGAAGATGTACTACCCCGACGCGCCGATGCCGTCGTTGCGTCTCAGCGATCAGGAAGCGGCCGACATCACGGCGTATCTCCTCACGCTGCAAAAGCCAGGGTTCATGCAGGCGCCGATTCGCCCCGTCGATCCGAAAGCGGTGCACGATCTGGCGAAGGGTTACCTCATCAACACGATGACCGATCGTGATGCCGAGGCGAAGCTGAAGACGATGCCGATGCAGGAGCAACTCGTCTACCTCGGACAACGATCGATCGAAAAGTACGGCTGCTATTCGTGCCACGGCATCAGCGGATTCGAAGGACTGAAGCCGATCGGGACCGAGCTCACCGTCGAAGGATCGAAGGCCCTTCACCTCTTCGACTTCGGCTTCGTACATCAGTACGTGCACGAGAGCGGAAAGAAAGAGACCGTTCAGCACAACGTGCCGTCGTGGGTCTACAACAAGGTGCGCAGCCCGCGCGTGTACGACGACGAGCGGACGAAGATCTACAACGACAAGCTGAAGATGCCGAACTTCCATCTGACGGAAGAGGAAGCGCGGCGCGTCACGATGGTCGTTCTCGGATTGACGAAGGAGAAAGTCGATCCGGCGAAGCTCGCGGGACACGATCCCGCCGCGCGCACGGCTGAAGAAGGCCGCAAGCTCGTCTCGCAGCACAACTGCCGCGCGTGTCACATCGTCGACGGTTACGGCCGCGCCATCGCGTCGATGATCGCCGACACGAACTTCCTGCCGCCCGATCTCTCGCCGGAAGGAGGACGGGCGCAGTCGCCGTTCCTCTTCAACTTCCTCCAGGATCCGACGACGATGAAGATTCGTCCGTGGCTGAACGTGCGCATGCCGACGTTCCACTTCACGGAAAACGAAGCGAACACGCTGGTGGCGTTCTTCGCCGCCGAAGCGAAAGCGAAGCCGTTCGACAACACGATGTACACGACCCCTTCGCCGGCGAACATTGCCGTCGGCAAGCAGGTCTTCGACATGTTGCGCTGCGCGCAGTGCCACGCGACGACGCCTGTGAATCCCGAGAATCCGCCGCAGCCGAATGTCGCGAACGCGCAATCGCTCGCGCCGAATCTCACGCTCGCGCGCGTGCGTCTGCGGCACGAATGGATTCCCGACTGGATTCGCCGACCGGGCGAGATGATTCCGACGACGCGCATGCCGGCGAACTTCCCGCGCAACACCGAGAGCGGCGGATTCCAGTCGCCGCTCGCGCTGGCGATCGACACGCCGGCGTTCGCGCAGTACAAGGCTTCGCTGCTGCCGTACTTCAACAACGACGAGAAACAGCTTCGCACGACGATGGGCGACGCGGTCGCGCTGACCGAGTATCTGCGCGACTACATCTGGAGCATCGGCATCACCCAGATGCGCGCCGCCACGCCGTACGAAGGACCGACGATGAACGTCCCGCATCCGCCGCTTCCGCCCGAAGGAATGCCGGCGATGAAGACCGGACGAAACAATAGGAGAGGCAATGACACTCAAGAAGTTCGTAGCAATGATGTTCGCGCTGACTCTCGTTCTCGCCCTGGGTTGCGGTAAAGGGAAAGAAGCAGCGGACAACGAAGAGCAAGGCGAAGACGATCAGGCCGGATCGACCGCAGCGGCGAGCAACACCGCAGGCACTGCTGCTCCTGCAGCGCCGGCTGCGGCAGCTCCCGTGAGCGCGGACGCCGCGACGATCACCGGCACCGTGAAGCTCGACGGCACTGCGCCGAAGCTCGCGCCGCTGCAGATGGCGGCCGATCCTTATTGCCAGTCGCAGCATCCGAACGGCGCCGACGCGAACGACGAAGAAGTCGTAATCGGTCCCGCGGGCGAGCTCGCGAACGTGATCGTCTACATCAAGAACGCGCCGGCCGGTCCGACGCCGACGACTCCCGCGGTCATCGATCAGAAAGGCTGCAAGTATCACCCGCACGTTCAGGTCGTGCAGGTGAACCAGCCGATTCAGATCAAGAACGATGACGCCACGCTGCACAACATTCACGCGATGCCGGCGGTCAACTCGCAGTTCAACGAAGGACAGCCGGTGCAGGGAATGGTCTCGACGAAGCATTTCGACAAAGTCGAGATGACGCCCTTCCGCATCAAGTGCGACGTGCACGGATGGATGAAGTCGTACATGGCCGTGCTGCCGCATCCGTATTGGGGCGTCTCCCAGATGAACGGCACGTTCACGATCCCGAATCTGCCTCCGGGCCAGTACACGATCGTGGCGTGGCACGAGAAGTACGGACAGCAGGAACAGAACATCACCGTCGGAGCCAAAGAGCAGAAAGCGGTCGCATTCACGTTCAAGGGATGACAGTTACGCGAGGAGAGCGATGGCATCACCAAAACGGCAGATCCGAGTAGGCAAGCAATGGCTCTACGCCGGTGACGCGGAGAAGATTCTCCGCGAAGCGATGCGCGTGCAGGACGAAGAAGACCGCCTGCACGGGCACGAACATCACGAGCCGTGGATTCGCCGCTACGTCTTCTCCACCGATCACAAGTGGATCGGCATTCAGTACGGCATCACGGCGCTCTGCTTCCTCTTGTTCGGCTTCAGTCTGATGCTGCTGATGCGTCTGCAGCTCGCTACACCCGGCAAAGCGTGGGGCATTCTGAAGATTCTCGGCGAAGGGCGCGCGCCCGGCGGCGTGATGCTGCCGGAGGCGTACAACCAGCTCGGCGCGATGCATGGAACGATCATGGTGTTCCTCGCCATCGTGCCGCTCGCGGTCGGCGCGTTCGGAAACTACCTCGTCCCGCTGATGATCGGCGCGCCCGACATGGCCTTCCCGAAACTGAACATGGCGAGCTACTGGTGCTATCTGCCCGGCGGACTGGTGATGCTCGCCAGCTTCGCGCTGACCGGAGGAACCGCGGCATCCGGATGGACGTCGTATCCGCCTCTATCCGACATTGCCACCGAGGGACAGACGTGGTGGCTGGTCGGGATGATTTTCCTGATCACGTCATCGTTGCTTGGCTCGGTCAACTTCCTCGTCACCATCATTCAACTGCGCGCGAAAGGGCTGACGTTCATGCGTCTGCCGTTCTTCGTGTGGGCGCAGTTCGTCACGTCGTTCCTGCTGCTGCT
>Ga0075425_100002544_pt1 | contig 18300 bp, 13 predicted proteins | sample SoiMethybrSBSTD4_FD_75300 | JGI IMG/M metagenome (GOLD analysis project Ga0075425, IMG submission 75300) | Bulk soil microbial communities from a Populus tree surrounding site in Tennessee, USA - Soil MetaG P. TD hybrid SBSTD4 | ecosystem: Environmental > Terrestrial > Soil > Tree plantation... | reverse complement strand
GGTGATCGGCTGCCAGAAGTCGCCGCGATTCGGACGGCGATGCAGCAGCAGCACGCGATCGCCGTCGTGGACGAGGACCTTCACCAGACGGATCGAGTCCGCGCGGGGCACGATCTCGCGATCGAAGACCTCCGCGAATTTCTGCGTCAGCACGCCGCGCACTTCATCGAGTGAAACGCGGCGGCTGGTCTCGCGCTCGATCGACGTCACGCCCATGCCGTGAATGCCGCACGGCGTGATGAATCGGAAGTGCTCGAGATTCGTGCTGACGTTGAGCGCCCATCCGTGGGACGTGACCCATCGCGCGATGCGCACGCCGATCGCGGCGATTTTGTTGCGGCCGACCCAGATCCCGCGCCTGCCGTCGACGCGCTCCGCGACGATGCCGTACTCCGCGACGGTGCGGATCAGCACCTCCTCGAGCGCGGTGACGTACTTGCGCACGTCGCGATTCCCTTCGCCGAGATGAATGATCGGGTAGCCGACGATCTGGCCGGGGCCGTGATAGGTGATGTCGCCGCCGCGCGTCGTTTCGAAGTAGCGGATGCCCGCCGCCGCGAGCGCCTCGGGCGTCCCGAGAAGGTTCGCGACGTCGCCGCCGCGGCCGAGGGTGATGACGGGAGGGTGCTCGAGAAGAAGGAGCTGATCGTCGATCTCGTGCTTCTGACGCATCTCGACGAGCTTCTGCTGCAGGGCCATGCCGTTCTCGTAGGTGACGAGGTGCAGGTTGCGGACGTCGCAGCGGCGCATGCGGTGGTCCAATCGCGGAGAGAGCGGGGTGATATTCCCGTTTGGAGTGCGGCGACCGCAGTCGCCGCTTTGCCTTGCCGCGACCGCAGTCGCGGCAGCTGCGGCTGCCGCACAGCAAAGCGGCGACTGCGGTCGCCGCACTCCAAAACGTTTATCCTCCCGGCGTGCCCGATGAAGTCTTCCTTTCGATCGTGATCCCGCTCTTCAATGAGGAGGAGAACGTCGACGCGCTGTTCGCGGAGCTGGCGGAGTGCGTGCCGGCGCTGCCGGGGCCGGTCGAAGTGATCGCGGTCGACGACGGCAGCACCGATCGCACGTGGACGAAACTGCAGGAGATCGCGGCGACGCGGCCCTGGCTGCGCGCGGTCCGTTTCCTCACCAATCGCGGGCAGACGGCGGCGATGTCGGCCGGCATCGACAACGCCCGAGGGAGCCTCATCGCGTTCATGGACGGCGATCTGCAGAACGATCCGCGCGATCTCGAGAAACTGCTGCAGCCGATTCTCGACAATCGTGCGGACGTCGTCTGCGGATGGCGTGCGGATCGCCAGGACAAAGCGCTCACGCGCACCGTGCCGTCGGTGATCGCGAACTACCTGATCCGCAAGTCGCTCGACTTCTCGATTCACGACGTCGGCTGCACGCTCAAGGTCTTCCGCCGCCACTACATCGAAGACGTCGCCCTCCTCGGCGAGATGCACCGTTTCCTGCCGTCGTACGCGAAGGCCCAGGGCGCCAGAGTGGCGGAGGAAGTCGTGTCGCATCGTCCTCGGCACGCGGGCAAAAGCAAGTACGGCCTGGAGCGCATCGGCAAGGTGCTCATCGATCTGCTGACGGTGAAGATGCTCAATCAGTACGGCGCGTCGCCGGCGTACCTGTTCGGCAAGGTCGCGCTCTTCTTCATCTTCCTCGGCACGCTCGCCTTCGGGCTCGTGGCGTATCGCGCGTTCGTCCTCGGCCGCGTCGAGGCGACGCCGATGATCTTCATCATGACGCTGCTGTTCGTGACGGGCCTGCTCGCGCTGATGTCGGGCCTGCTCGCGGAGATCAACATCCGCGTGCTGCACCACGTCGGCGGACAGCGGCGCTACAAGATCGTGGAGCGGATCGGCTGATGTGCGGCATCGCGGGCATCGTTCGCCCGCGCGGTGAGGCGATGGCCGCGGCGCAACGGATGCACGCGACCCTCGCGCATCGCGGTCCCGATGCGGACGCGATCGAGGACCTCGGCGACGCGCTGCTCTGTCATCGCCGTCTGAGCATCATCGATCTGAGCGAGACCGGCGCGCAGCCGATGTGGGACGTCCACCGCCGCGCGTGCATCGCGTACAACGGCGAGATTTACAACTACCGCGAATTGCGCGACGAGTGTGTGCAACGCGGCTCGGAGCTGCGCGGCGCGAGCGACACGGAAGTCATCCTCAATCTGTTTCTGCTCGACGGCGAGAAAGCGTTCGCACGACTGAACGGAATGTTCGCGTTCTGCCTGTTCGACGCGCGCTCGAGCGAAGCGTGGCTCGTGCGCGATCCGATGGGCATCAAGCCGTTGTACTGGGCGCAGACGGATCGCGGAGTCGCGTTCGCATCGGAGCTCGGCGCATTGCTGCGGAGCGGACTCGTACCGCTCGACGTCGATCCGTGCGCACTCGATGCGTACCTGCAGTCGGACTTCGTGCCGTCGCCGATGTCGATCGTGCGCGGCGCGCGCAAGGTGCCGGGCGGGATGCTCGTGCACGTCGCGGAGACGATCACCGAACGGACCTTCAGCAACGTCAGCGATGAGTCGACGCCGCACGGCAGCGTCGCGGACGATCTCGCGAATTTCGATCGCATCCTTCGCGCGGCGGTGACGCGGCATCTCATCGCGGACGTGCCCGTCGGCGTGTTTCTTTCGGGCGGCATCGATTCGTCGATCGTCGCGAAGGTCGCGCGCGACGTCGCCGGACGGGTGTCGACGTTCTCGATCGCGTTCGACGATCCGTCGTTCGACGAGAGCCGCTGGTTCGACGAAGCCGCGCGCGTCGTCGGCAGCGAGCATCACACCGAACGGCTCACGACGTCCGCGATGCTCGACCTGCTGCCGGACGTCCCGCGCGTCGTGAGCGAGCCGCTCGCCGACGGCTCGATCTTCCCGACGATGCTGCTCTCGCGCTTCACGCGGCAGCACGTGAAGGTCGCGCTCTCCGGCGACGGCGCGGATGAGCTGTTCGCGGGCTATCCAACGCACGCGCTGATCGGCGCGGGTCGCACGTACGCGTTGCTTCCTCGCTCGTTGCGGCGCGGCATCTCGTCGCTCGCGCACGCGCTGCTCCCGGTCTCGCACGCGAACCTCTCGCTCGATTTCAGGATCAAGAAGTTCCTCGACGGCGCGGATCGCGACGCGATCGTGCAGAACGCGCAGTGGTTGGGGACGTTCACGGGGGAGGAGGTTGGTCCGTTGGTCGGTTGGTCCGTTGGTCGGTACGTCCGTCCACCGACCAACCGACTAACGGACCAACGGACCAACGCTCTCGACTCCGTCCTCGCCCACGACCGTCGCAACTATTTGCAGGACGGCGTCCTCGTGAAAGTCGATCGCGCGTCGATGGCCAGCTCGCTGGAGGTGCGCGTGCCGATGCTCGATCACGAGATGGTGCGCTTCGCGAACGGGCTTCCTCGCGATCGGAAGATTCGCGGACGGCAGTCGAAATGGCTGCTGCGGGAGTGGGCGAGGGGCGTCTTCCCGCCGTCGATCACGGAACGCGCGAAGAAGGGGTTCGGCGCGCCGCTCGCGGCGTGGTTTCGCGGGCCGTTGCGCGCGCTCGTGCGCGACACGCTTTCCCGCGACTCGCTCGCGCGCGACGGTTTCTTCGCGCCGGACGTCGTGCAGCGCATCCTCGAGCAGCACGAGCGCGGTGCGCGCGATCAACGCAAGCGGATCTTCAACCTGCTGATGTTCACGCTCTGGTACCGTCACTTCCAAAAGACTCAACCCTGAGCGAAGCGAAGGGTCCAGGGAGCAAACTACGATTGAGAGTCGTTGCTCCACTGACCCTTCGCTTCGCTCAGGGTTGACCGCAAAAACCCATGACCGCAACGAGCAGCAATCGCGAGTACTACGAGGCGGCGTCGGCCGCGCGCGACGATTACTGGCGCTACATGGCCGCGCCGCGGGCGCGCGTCGCGCGCATCCTGGACCTCGTTCGCCGGCTCGCTCCCGCCTCGCTCGCCGACCTCGGATGCGGCAATGGTCAACTTCTTGACGACATCCGACGCACGTTTCCGGCGATGCCTCTGGCCGGCCTCGATCTGTCGTCGCGGCAGATCGCCGAGAACCGCGTCCGTGCGCCGGAGATCGACTGGATCGAAGGCGATCTGTCGCAGCCGGTCGCGATCGGGAAGCAGTTCGACTGCGTCACCGCGTCGGAAGTCATCGAACATCTCGACGATCCGCTGGCGCTGCTCGAGAACGCGCGGCGGCTCGGCTCGAATCTGATCCTCACGACGCAGAGCGGACCGGTGCGCGCGACCGAGCGGCGCGTCGGCCACGTGCGGCATTTCACGCCGCGCGAGATGTCGGAGATGCTCGAGAAAACGGGATGGACACCGCTGCGCGTCTGGAACGAGGGATTTCCGTTTCACGACCTCTCGAAGTGGTGGGCCAATCGCGATCCCGACGCCTCGATGGCGCGCTTCGGCGGCAGCGATCGCTACGGCATGCGCGAGCGTGCGATCTGCTTCGCGCTGCGCGCCGCGTTCCGGCTGAATTCGCGCAGCCGAGGAGCGCAGCTTTATGCGGTGGCGAGGGCGCGGGCATGAGCGACGCAGGAACCGCGAGCGCGTTCGCGCAGTCGTGGAATCGCGTCGGCAGCGTCTATTCGCGCGAGCAGTTCCTCGAGTGGATGGAGCCGCTCACGGCGGACGATTTCAAGAACGCCGAGGTGCTGGAGCTCGGATTCGGCAACGGATCGCTGCTCGCGCACGCGGGCACGCTCGGTCCGAAACGTCTGGCCGGCATCGAGCTCGGCGACACGCTCGAACAGACGCGGCGCAACCTCGCGCACCTTCCACCGGATCTCGTCGAGCTCCATCGCGGCGACCTCACCACCGCAAGCCTCGGCGCGTTCGATCTCGTCTGGTGCATCGGCGTTATGCACCATCTCGCCGATCCGAAGAGCGGATTCGAGGCGGTGCTGCGGCATACGCGGCCGGGCGGGCGATTTCACTGCTGGGTCTACGCGCACGAAGGGAACGCGATCGTACGGTGGATCGTCGATCCGATCCGGCGCGTCGCGTCGAAATTGCCGTGGTGGCTGACGAAGTTCGCGATCGCGCTGCCGCTCATCGTGCCGTTCTTCATCTACGCGAAACTCATCCGCCATTTCGCCTTCGCGCCGAGACTTCCCCTCGGCGCGTACGCGCAGTGGATCGGGCGCGAGCGCTTCTCGTTTTTTCATCACGTCGCGTTCGATCAGCTCGTCACGCCGCGCACGGTCTACCTGCGCCGCGACGAGATCGAGTCGTGGCTTCGCGATCCGCGCGTCGATCCGACGTCGACGTACGTCATCTTTCGCAACGGCAATTCGTGGAAGTTCGGAGGACGGCGGCGGTGAGACTGCGCGAGCTGCATCGCGATCGCGGCGTGTGGGGCCTGCTGCTGATCGGGCTGGCCATGTTCTACCGGCCGCTCGCGACGCAGACGTTCTACTTCCGCGATCTCTATCTGCTCTTCTATCCGAAGCGCGTGCTGATGACCGACGCGCTGCGCGCCGGACGCATTCCGCTGTGGGATCCGTTCACGAACGGCGGCCAGCCGTTCCTCACGCTGCCGTCGAACTTCGCGTTTCATCCGTCGAACGTTCTCTACCTCGTCCTGCCGCGCCTCTTCGCGTTCAACCTCGTGCTCGTGCTGCACGTGATGTTCTGCGCGGTCGCGGCGTACTGGGCCGCGCGTGTGATGCGCCTCTCCGCGCCGGCGGCAATCGTCGCGGGCGTCGTCTTCGCGTTCTGCGGCTTCACGCTTTCGACCGCCAACCTCACGCCACTCCTCCTCGGACTGCCGTGGATTCCGATGACGATCGGCCTCACGCATCGCGCGCTGTGCGACGGCCGCTCGATCGTTCCGTCCGCGTTCGCCGCGGCGATGCCGCTCTTCGGCGCGGCGGTCGAGCTCACGGCGATGCTGTTCGCGACGCTCGCCGTCTGGATCTTTTTCTCGCGCTACGCCGTGACGCCGCGACAACGTGCGATCGCGCTCGCGATCATCGCCGCCGGAACGATCGGTCTGTCGCTGATCGTGACGCTGCCCGCGACGAGCATCATTGCGGAATCGACGCGCAACGAACGGCGCTCGTTCGCGAGCTTCTCCGCCTGGTCGGTCGCGCCGCAGCGACTCCCCGAGCTCATCGTGCCGCGCTTTTTTGGCAATGCCGACTCGCTGCGCGACGAGGCGTACTGGGGCCGCGCGCTCGAGAGCGGTGGTTATCCGTACATCCTCAGCCTTTACCTCGGCATCCCCGCACTGCTGCTCGCGATCGCGGGCGCGACGTCGCGTTCGGAATCGGTCGAAGTGCCGCGACGCGCGCTGACGGTCATCGCATCGATCGCGCTGCTGCTTTCGCTCGGCCGGCATCTGCCCGGCTTCGCGTTTCTGTACGACCACGTACCGCTGATCGGGATGTTTCGCTATCCGGTGAAGGCGCAGATCGCGATGCTCTTTCCGATCGCGATGCTCGCCGCGTGCGGCGCGGAATCGCTGCGCCGCAACGTGCGCATCGCCGCGGCGGTGCTTGCGTTGATCGCGGGCGCGCTTGCGATCGCGATCGGCACGAGTGCCGCGTTCACCGCGAGCTTCGCGCGCGCCTTCACGTTCAAGCCGCTCGACGCGTCGCTGCAAACGATGCTCGCGCTGGCGTTCGCGCATGCGGCGATCGCCGCGCTCGCCTTCGCGATCGCATCGGCGCGGCCGCATGCCGTTGCGGCGATCGTCGCGCTCGATCTCTTCGCCGCCGGATTCAACGTCAACTTCTACGCGCCGCGGGAGATCTTCGACGAGCCGGCGTCCGCGGCGTTCGTGCGCGAGGCGACCGGCCCGATGCGCTTCCATGCGGAGCCGCGGCCGTCGATGCTGCGCGCGAGCGGCGATGCCATTCGTTATCTCGCGGAGTGGCAGCTGGCGACGCTCGCCGATTACACGGCGTCGACGTTCGGCGTGCCGGTCGTCTTCCACACGGACTACGACGGACTCGCCCCGCTGCGGATGTCGCACCTCAACGATCAGATCGCGCGGATGCCGTGGAATGCGCGCCGCGCGATTTTCGATCGCGCCGGCGTGCGCACGTTCATGACTCAGGACGAGCTGCGCATGCCGAACCTCGCGGAGATCGCGCGGCTCGAGGCGCCGCAGCGGCCGCTCCGCATCTACGGGAACGCGAATGCCGCCGCCGCACGATTCGTGAGCCGCATCGACCTCGCTCCCACTCCCGACGACGCACTCCTCGGCATCATGCACTCGACCGATCTCACGCGCGCGATCGTCGAGGCACCAGTAGTTGTCGACAACTGCGGCGCCGCGCCGGTGCGCCTCCTTGCGCGCTCGCTCAATTCCGCGCGCTACGAAGTCGAAGCGCCGTGTCGCGGCCTCGTCGTCTTCGCGGAGAACCACGATCCCGGCTGGCGCGCGCGCGTCGACGGCCGCGAAACGCCGCACGTCCGCGCGGACTACGCGTTCACCGCCGTCGCCGTCGCGAGGGGAAGACACGTGATCGAGCGAACGTACTTTCCGCCGCGACTGTGGGCGGGGGCGGTGGGGACGCTGTTGACGATGGTGATTCTCTTTTCCATCGCGCGAGCTGCGGCTCGCGCAACGGCAAAGCGCTGACTGCGGTCAGCGCACTCCAAAATTTCCGCCCGCCGGTCATGCCGCGCCGCGGCGACGCCCCCCGCGCCGGTCACGGCACGGCAAAACCGACGTTCGTTTAATGAGATAGGCGCGAAAGAGGGGCATTTTGGAGGGACGGTGGACAACTTCTGGAGGAGAATCCTCCGGGTTCCTCCATGGAAAACGTGACCGATCTCCTCCTGGAGTGGCGTGGCGGCGACGCTTCCGCCCTCGAGCGGCTCATTCCGCTCGTCTACGAGGAGTTGCGCCGCGTCGCGCGCCGATGTCTGCGTCACGAGGGCGCCGCGAACACGATGCAGACGACGGGGCTCGTCAACGAGGCGTACCTCCGTCTCGTGCGATCGAGCCGCGTGCAGTGGCGCGATCGCACGCACTTCTTCGCGCTCTCCGCGCAACTGATGCGCCGCGTGCTCGTCGACGAGGCGCGCAAGCGCAACTATCAGAAGCGCGGCGGCGATCTGACCCGCGTCACGCTCGACGACACGCCGGTCATTCATCCCGAACATCCCGAGGATCTCGTCGCGCTCGATGAGGCACTGGAGCAGCTCGCGGAGGTCGCGCCGCGCAAGGTGCGCGTCGTCGAGCTGCGTTTCTTCGGCGGCATGACCATCGAGGAAACCGCCGAGGTCCTCGGCGTCTCCACCGATATCGTCAAACGGGAGTGGCGCACCGCGAAGCTGTGGCTTCTGCGCGCGCTCAGCGAGAAACATGATGGATGCGGCGCGCTGGAATCGGATTGAAGAGCTCCTGCAGGAGGCTCTCGACCGCGAGCCGCACGAGCGCGCGGCCTTTCTGACGGCTGCGTGCGGATCGGACGCGGGGCTGCGTCGCGAGATCGACGATCTCCTCGCGCGCGAAGCGAGCGAAAACTTTCTTAGCCGCTCGCCCGCGGCCTGGGTGCGGCCGCCGCCGCGCGAGGACCGCACCGGACAGACGATCAGCCACTACCGGCTGACGCGAAAAATCGGCGCGGGCGGGATGGGGGAGGTCTACGAGGCGCACGATGAAAACCTGCAGCGCACGGTCGCGCTGAAAGTCCTTCCCCAGGAATTCACGAGCGATCCCGATCGCGTGCGGCGCTTCGAGCAGGAAGCGTTCTCCGCCTCGCGCCTCAACCATCCGAACATCATCACCATCTTCGAGATCCTGCACACCGGCGACGCGCACTTCATCGCCACGGAGCTCATCGACGGCAGGAATCTTCGCGACGTGCTGAAGGAGTCGCGTCACCCTGAGCGTAGCGAAGGGCCTCAATCGTCGAAGAGGTCCTTCGCTTCGCTCAGGATGACGGGCCCTCTCGACGCCGAGAAAGCGCTCGACGTCGCGATCCAGGTGGCCGAGGCGCTGAAAGCGGCGCATACGGCGTGGATCATTCATCGCGACATCAAGCCGGAGAACATCATGGTCCGCGCCGACGGCCTGGTGAAGGTGCTCGACTTCGGCATCGCGAAAACGCGCGAGGAAGCATTCGCTGAAGGACCGCGCGAAGTAACGACCGCCGCCGCATCGAATCTCACCGCCGCGGGCGCGATCCTCGGCACCGCGAAATACATGTCGCCCGAGCAGGCTCGCGGCGAGCCTCTCGATGGCCGCACCGATCTCTACTCCCTCGGCCTCGTGCTGACGGAGATGCTCACCGGCGTGCGCGACGGGAAGCTCGATGCGGTGCCGAAGGAAGTGCAGCGCATCGTCCGACGACTGCTTCGCGCGAATCGCGACGAGCGTTATCCGAACGCCAGCGAGCTGCTCGACGATCTGCGCAGCGTGCGGCGCCGCCGCGAGAGCCGCAACGCGCGGCGGATGGTCGGTATCGGCGTGCTCGCGGTGATCGTCGCGATCGCCGTGGCCGCGGTCGCGGCCATGCTCTCGATCAACGAGACCTGGGAGGAGCACGTTCTGCGCGACGGGCACACGGCCGCGGCGCGCAGCGCGGTGTTCTCGCCGGACGGAACGAAGGTCGTCTCGTGCGGCGAGGACGGTCAGGTCATCGTCTGGGATTTCGCGCGGCGCGAGCGGATCGCGGAGCTGCCCGGGCCGGCCTACAAGGTCGCGTGGTCGCCGAACGGACGCTGGATCGCCGTCGGCGGGACGAATGGCGTCGTTACGATCCAGGACGCGGAGCGGCGCGTCCGCCTGCGCGACCTTCGCATGACGACGCAGGCAGAGATCTCCGCGCTCGGCTTCTCACAGGACTCGACGCTTCTCGCCTCCGGCAACGTCGACGGCCTGGTGATCTGGGAAACGGCGCGATGGACGAAAGCCAACGCATGGCCTCACGGAACGGTGCACACCTCGGTCATTTTCACCGCGGACCTGCGCTATCTGATCGCGACCAACAACATCATCGTCCATGATCGTGTGACCGGCCGTTCGACCGAGCCGCTCTACGAAGGCGCGAACTGGATCGCGGCGTCGCCCGATTCGAATCAGCTCGTCGGCATCGAGCCGAATGGCGAAGTGGCCTTCTTTCGATTCGAGGCGAAGAAGGGCGAACGGCATCTCGAGCGCGTTGCGCGAATCCGCGCGCATCAGGATCACGGACGCGGCGCGGCGTGGTCGCCGGACGGACGCCTGATCGCGACCGCGGCGGACGACATCATCCTCTGGGATCCCGTGACGCGACTGAAAGTCGCGCGGTTCGAGTATCCGTCGATCGTCTGGAGCATTACGTTCTCGCCGGACGGCCGATGGCTGCTCTCATCGCACGGCGACGGATCGATCCTCGTGTGGGACGTCGCGGAGCGGCGCTGTGCGGCGAGCTTCAACGGACACAGCGGCGGTGTGCGCGCGGTCGCGATCTCGAACGATGGACAGCGGGTCGCGTCGGGCAGCGAAGATCAGAGCGTGATCCTCTGGAATCTCGCCACCGGCCGCAAGGAACGCGTGCTGACGGGCATCCACGACACGCGCGTGACCGGCGTCGCGTTCACGCGCGATGACCGCAGGCTCGCTTCGGTCGATCAGGACGGCCACCTGGTCATCTGGGATCTCGCGACGCGCGCGGCTCGAAAGGTGATCACTGACGCGCCGCCCATGTCGAATTACTGCGTCACCTTCTCGCCGGACGACCGTTTCATCACGACGACGCGGGCGGTCGTGACGTTCGACGGACGCACGGTCCAGGGGCTGGGCGGCCTGCCGGGGCTCGGACAGATTTATGGAGCCGACTACGCGCCGGATGGCCGCTGGCTCGCGACGGCAGCCACCGCCGGCGGCAATCTCACGGTGTGGGACGGCCGGACCTATCAGCTGCGCGAGAGGCGACAGCTTGGCGAGCGATTCCATCTGATCACCGTGAGCGTGTCGCCCGACGGGAAGTGGATTGTGACCGGCGAGGATGAAGGCGCCGTGCGTCTCTGGGCCACGAGCCCACTCCGTCAGATCGCGATCCTCGGCCGTCACGGCGCGCGGGTGAAGTCGGTGGCCTTCGCGCCGGACGGGAAGACCGTGGCGTCGGCCGGAGACGACGGCATGATCGCGCTGTGGGACGTGCGTCGCCGCAAACTGATCGAACGCATCGGCACGCACGCATCGCCCGTCTACGCGATCGCGTTCTCGCCGGACGGCACGCGCCTCGTGTCCGGTGAGCACGATCGCTCCGTGCGCGTCTACACGCGACGGAGAACGTTGTGGGGGATGAGGCTGGAGTAGCCGGCTCTTTAGTACTTGATGGCGTAGAGCATGGACATGTTGCGGGGCCGCGTTTCATTGCCGCCCGACGACGAACTGACGTTCAGCAGACTGCCCGATGCATTCGCTCCGACGATCCCCTGAAAAATCCCGAACGCATTGAAACTCGAAGAGAACACGATATGACTGTGGGCCTGGACCTGAAAATCCTGAAACGACCCGACGTGATCGCCGGAAGCGCCGCCCGAAAACATCGCCACGCGAGACGCCCTGTCAGGATCAAAACCATTTCCATGGTCCCAGCCCCGCATGAAGAGTCCGCGCAGCTGAGGGATGCGGAAGGTGGAGACCCCGTCTCCTTTGCCGAACGTCGTGCCGACCACCGCGAACAGACCGGGATAGTCCGCCCGCAGGAGCTCACGTCCGTCGCACTCGAGGTACCCCGCCGGCGGCACTTCCGCGGAGTAGGCGATGATCGTTCCCACGGGCACCTTCTCGGCCTGCAGCGCCGCGATCTGCCCGGCCTGGTTTGCGCTCTGCGTCGCGAGTGTCGTGAGCGCGGCTTCCGCAGTATTCAACCGCGCCGCCGCGGCCGCGATTTGTCCGGCCTGCGTGGCGTTGTCCGCGGTCAGCGCACTCATCAGCGCTTCAGCGGCGGTTAGGCGGCCTTCCGCCGAGTCCAGGCGCGTTCTGACAGCGCTCAGATCAGCCTCGGCCGCGGTCAGGCGCGCCTCCGTACTGGTCACCCGCGCTTCGAGAGCGGCCAACTGCTGGGTCAGGCCCGTTCCCGGATTGTTTCCCTGCGCCGTCATCAGGGAAGGAAAGGCGAACGCACAAACGAACACCAGCACGCGCGGAAATTGCGATCCACGATGTTTCATACGTCTCTCCGACGATTGTGTGGGTTGATTGAGTTGGAAGGAAACTGACGACGTACTTCCATCAGTATTCACCAATGCGAGAAACCCGTCAATCGCGCGGCGAGACTTCCGAACATGCCGGGATTCGTGATCGTGAGCAGCTCGATTTGGAGTGCGGCGACCGCAGTCGCCGCTTTGCCGTGCGCGAGCCGCAGCTCGCGCTCCTGCGAACTTCCAGGCGGCGCGAGCGCGAGCTGCGGCTCGCGCAAATCAAAGCGCTGCCTGCGGTCAGCGCACTCCAAAACGTCACATCGTGAACTGTCCCGCTTCGATGGTTGCCTTCACCTTCGCCATGAACTGATCCGCGACGGCGCCGTCGATCAGGCGATGGTCGAACGTGAGGGCGAGGTAGCACATCGAGCGGATGGCGATCACGTCGCCTTCCTTCGTTTCGACGACGACCGCACGCTTCTTCACGCCGCCGACGCCGAGGATGGCGACCTGGGGCTGATTGATGATCGGCGTGCCGAAGAGACTTCCGAAGATGCCTGGATTCGTGATCGTGAACGTGCCGCCCTGCACTTCATCGGGCGAGAGTTTTTTCGAGCGCGCGCGATCGCCGAGATCGTTGACGGTGCGTGCGACGCCGAGGATGTTCAGCTCGTCGGCGCCTTTGAGGACGGGGACGATGAGGCCCCACTCGAGCGCGACGGCGATGCCGATGTTGATGTCGGAGTGATAGACGACGTTCGCTTCGTCCATCGATGAGTTGAGAATCGGGAACTCGCGAATGCCGGCGATCACGGCCTGCACGATGAACGGCAGATAGGTGAGCTTCACGCCGCGATCGCCGTAGCTTTCCTTGTGCTGGCGGCGAAGTTTGTCGATGTTCGTGAAGTCGACTTCGAAGACCGTCGTCACATGCGCCGAGGTCTGTTTCGACTGGATCATGTGCTTGGCGATGCTGCGGCGCATCACGGAGAGCGGCTCGATGCGCGAGCCCGCGGCGACTTTCGGCTTCGCCGCAGTGCCGGGTGCCGGTTGCTGAGTGCTGGGTGGTGCGGCCGGCTTCGGCTTCTCCAAAAATTCGAGGATGTCGTTCTTCGTCACGCGCCCCGACACGCCGGTGCCCGGGATCTGGGAGATGTCGACGTTGTTCTCCTTCGCGATCTTGCGAACGAGCGGGGAGGATTTGGTGCGGCGGCGCTCGTCGAGAGAAGCGACGTTTTCGTCCTCGGCGGCTTCGGGTTCCGGAATGGGAGTGCTGAGTGCTGAGTCCTGAGTGCTGGGTGCCTCAGGCGCAGGAGCCGGCTGCGGCGCTGGCGCGGGAGCGGGCGCTGGCGCGGCAGCTTCTGGTTTCTGGTTGCTGGTTTCTGGTTTTGCTTCCTCTCCCTCCGCCGCGAGTCTCGCGACGACGGAGTTCACGGGAACGGTCGCCCCTTCCTGGGCGAGGATCTCGACGAGCGTTCCCGAAGCAGGCGAGGGGATCTCGGCGTCGACCTTGTCGGTCGAGATCTCGAGCAGCGGCTCGTCGCGCTCGACCTTGTCGCCGACTTTCTTGATCCAGCGGGAAACGGTGCCTTCGGCGATGGACTCGCCCATCTGAGGCATGACGACATCAATGGCCATGTGATTCTCCTGGAGTGCAGAGTTCAGAGTGCAGAAGGCAGAGTGCGGGTTCTCAACTCTGCCTTCTGCACTCTGCCTTCTGCACTCATTGTCTCAGTACGCAAGTATCTCTCTCGCCGCCTTCACGACACGCGCCTTGTCAGGCAATGCTGCCGCTTCCAAAGGCGGGGAGTAGGGAGTGGGGACGTCGAGCGCCGCAATCCGTTTGATCGGCGCGTCGAGATAGTCGAAGGCCTTCTCGGCGATGCGTGCCGCGAACTCGGCGCCCGCACCGCCCGTCAGAGGCGCCTCATGCAGGATGATCACTCGATTCGTCTTCGCGACCGACTCGAGAATCGCCTCCTCGTCGAACGGCAGGATCGAGCGCAGATCGATGACCTCCGCGGAGACGCCGTCCTTCGCGAGCTCGTCCGCCGCGTCGCCGGCGACGTAAATCATTGCGCCCCACGTCAGGATCGTGAGGTCCTTTCCCCTGCGGCGCACGTTCGCCTTGCCGATCGGCACGATGTAATCGTCGGACGGCAGATCCTCTTTGATGCGCCGGTACAAATACTTGTGCTCGATGTAGAGCACCGGATTGTCGTCGCGGATGGCGGCCTTCAGGAGGCCCTTCGCGTCGTACGCCGTTCCCGGCGCGACGATCTTCAGCCCCGGCCGGTTCATGAACATCGCCTCGGGATTCAGCGAGTGATACGGACCGCCATGCGTGCCGCCGCCCGCCGGTCCGCGCACGACGATCGGACAGGCGCGACCGAACAGATAGCTGTTCATCGCCGCGAAGTTGACGAGCATGTCGTACCCGCAGGTGATGAAGTCGATGAACTGCATCTCCGCGATCGGACGCATCCCCATCAGCGCGGCGCCCGACGCGGCGCCGATGATCGCGATCTCCGAGATCGGCGTATCGACGACCCGCTCCGGACCGAATTTCTCGATCAGCCCCGCGCTGGTCTTGAACGCGCCGCCGTAAACGCCGACGTCCTCGCCGATGAGGAACACCCGCTCATCGCGGGACATCTCCTCGTGCATGGCCTGGGTGATGGCCTCGATGTAGGTGGTTTCAGGCATGTGAGTGCAGAGTGCAGAGTGCAGAAGGCAGAAGGGAGAGTGAAATGCTTCTCAACTCTGCCTTCTGCACTCTGCACTCTGCATTCATCGGCTCCCCCAATATCCATCCTCAATGAACAACCCCTTCCCCGCATCCGCGGGATTGGGCATCGGCGCGCGGTCCGCTTCATCGGTCGCGTCGTCGATCTCTTTTTTCACGCGCTGCTGAATGGCCGCGATCTGGTCCTGCGTGGCGACGGCGCGCTCGACGAGCATCTTCTCGAATCGCACGACCGCGTCTTTCGCCTCCCACTCGGCGATCAGTTCCTTCGGGACGTACGCCTGATTGTCGTGCTCGGCGTGGCCTTTCATGCGGAACGTTTTCACTTCGATCAGCGTCACGCCTTCGCCGTTGCGCGCGCGCTCGACGGCCTGCTTCACCGTGTCGTGCACGAGCAGCACGTCGTTGCCGTCGATCGTCACGCCGGCGCATCCGAACGCGTACGCCTTGTCGGCGAGCGTCTTCGCCGCGCTCTGCTTCGACGTCGGCGTCGAGTATGCGTAGCCGTTGTCCTCGACGATCACGACCATCGGCAGCTTCTGCACCGAGGCGAAATTCATCCCTTCCCAGAACGCGCCGGTCGACGAGCCGCCGTCGCCGATGAACGCGAGCGTCACGAGCTTGCGCTTCTGCATCCGCCCCGCGAGCGCGATGCCGGCCATCACCGGGATCATGTCGCCGAGCATCGAGATCTGTCCGATGAATCCGTCCTTCGCGGGATGCCCGAAGTGGATGTTGAGCTCGCGGCCGCGCGTCGGACCGTCGCCCTTCGCCATGTACTGCTTGATGATGTCGACCGGCCGCGCGCCGGCTACGAGAATCGCGCCGATGTTGCGGATCAGCGGCTGCACGACGTCGCCCTGTTTGTAGTCGAGCGCGTACGCGGCGGCCACCGATTCGCCTTCCTGCCCGAGGGAGCGATACAAACCGCCGATGACTTTCGCCTGACGGAACAGCGCGACGAGGCGCTCCTCGAGCGCGCGCGTCAGACGGAGGTAGTAATCGATCTCGAGAAGCTGTTCGTTCGACAGATCCGTCATTTCTTGCGGACCACCGCGCGCTTGATGACGACGGGGTCGTCGGGCTGGTCGTTATTCATGTTGCGCGGCGCGTTCACGATCGTGTCGACGACCTCCATGCCCGTGGTCACTTTGCCGAAAACCGTGTACTTGTGATCGAGGGATGGCGCGCGCGCGACGCAGATGAAGAACTGCGAGGTCGCGCTGTCGGGATCCTGCGTGCGGGCCATCGAGAGAATGCCGCGCTCGTGCGGGACGTCGTTGAATTCCGCCGCGAGCGTCTTTTCCGAATGCCCTGTTCCCCAGGTCTCGCGCGGACCGCTGCGCGTGTTCGGATCGCCGCCCTGGATCATGAATCCCGGGATGACGCGATGGAAGTTCGTGCCGTTGTAGAAGCCCGACTTCGCGAGCTCGATGAAGTTGCGCACGTGGTTCGGCGCCTTGTCGGGAAAGAACTCGAGCGAGATCGTCCCCGCGGTGGTCTCGAGATCGACCACTGTCGCCGCCATCGCCTCGACGGTCAGCGGCTTCGGCGGCGCGGGCGCGGCCTTCTTCTTTTTCGCCGGCGGCGCGGCGGTGGCGACGACCGCGACGAGAGCGAGAGCGAGAAATCTAGATGTGAATCGCATGGCCCATCACGTCCTCTGCCGCTTCCATCATCGCCTCGGACAGCGTCGGGTGCGCGTGCACGGTCTTCGCGATCGACTCGCTCGTCGCTTCGAGCTCGAGCGCCGCGCAGGCCTCGGCCAGCAGCTCCGTCGCCTTCGGTCCGACGATGTGCACGCCGAGGATCTCGTCGTACTTCGCGTCGACGACATACTTCACGAGGCCGCCCGCGTCCGCGATGATCTTGGCCTTGCTGTTCGCGGTGAACGGGAACTTGCCGACCTTCACTTCGTAGCCGCGCTCCTTCGCCTTCCGCTCCGTCAGTCCGACCGACGCGACCTCGGGATCGGTGTACGTGGCGTTCGGAATGTGGTCGTAGTTCAGCGGACGCGGATTCAAACCCTTGATGTGCTCGACGGCGAGGATGCCTTCCGCCGACGCGCAGTGGGCGAGAGCCGGCGTCGGGACGATGTCGCCGATCGCGTAGATGCCCGGCTCGGCGGTGCGCATGTACTGATCGACTTCGACGAAACCGCGCTTGTCGAGCTTCACCTTCGTGTTCTCGAGCCCGGCCTTGTCGGTGACGGGGCCGCGACCCGTCGCGGAGAGAACGACCTCCGTTTCGATGACCTGCTGTTTGCCCTTCGTTTCGACGGTCGATTTCACGCCGTTCGGTCCGATCTCACACGAGAGCACCTTCGCGTCGGTGAAGACGTCGATGCCTTTCTTTTTGAAGATGCGCGTGAACTCCTTCGAGACCTCCTCGTCCTCGATCGGAAGGAGCAGCGGCATCACTTCGACGATGGTCGTCTTCGTGCCGAAGCGCGCGAAGATCGACGCGAACTCGCATCCAACTGCGCCCGCGCCGATGACGAGCATCGACTTCGGGATGCGATCGATGACGAGGATGTGATCGGAGTTGATGATCGCCTTGCCGTCGGCCTTGATGTGCGGCAGGTCGCGCGGGACGGATCCCATGGCGAGGATGATGTTCTTCGTCTGGTACTGCTTCCCGTCGACGTCGACGACGCCCGGTTTCACGACCTTGCCGAAGCCGGTGATCTTCTCGACCTTGTATTTCTTGAAGAGGAACTCGACGCCCTTCGCGTTGCCGTCGACGACGCCCTGCTTGCGCGTCTGGGCAACGGACCAGTCGATCTTCACATCGCCGACGGTGATGCCGAATTCCTTCGATTTCTGGATCTTGTGCCAGACGTCCGCGTTCTCGAGGAGAGCTTTCGTGGGGATGCAGCCGCGATGGAGACAGGTGCCGCCGAGGAACGGATCCTTCTCGACGACCGCGACTTTCAGACCGAGCTGTCCGGCGCGAATGCCGGCCACATAGCCGCCCGGTCCGCTCCCGATGATGATGACGTCGTACTGTTGATCTGCCAAAGAAACCTCCGTGGTTTTTGCGGCGCGCACGTTAACACTTTTCGCCCTCGCCGCGATCGGAGCGCCGCCTTCCAGGCGGCCGTTCCGCCGGCATCCTGCCGGCGGCTCGTGATGCCGGCTGGAAGCCGGCGAAACGGCCGGCCGGAGGCCGGCGCTCCGTTAACGCTTTGCGAGTCTGCGCATCTCTCCAGGCATGCGACGAACCCTGTTATTCCTGGCCTTCCTCGCGGCGCCGCTCTTTGCCCATCCGTCCGTGTCGGTGGTCTTCGATTCGAAGGGCAATCTCTACTACTCCGATCTGCACCAGGTCCTGCGCCTCGCGCCGGACGGAAAGCTCAGCGTCGCCGTGCCCGGCGTGCACGCGCACGAGCTCGCGATCGACGCGCAGGACAACCTCTACGGCGAGCACCTCTGGTACGAGGG